>Ga0299913_10000753_pt1 | contig 21892 bp, 22 predicted proteins | sample RVTome_9_FD_201360 | JGI IMG/M metagenome (GOLD analysis project Ga0299913, IMG submission 201360) | Soil microbial communities from uranium-contaminated site in the Upper Colorado River Basin, Wyoming, United States - RVT155D38 (version 2) ... | reverse complement strand
CTCCATGGTGCCGAACGACCAACGTAAGGATCAGCGGTCGAGTAGTTGCCTGACGATACGAACGTCATCCCAGGTGGGCTTCTTCCAGTTCGGGTTGCGGAGCAGCGCCGCGGGATGGTACGTCACGACCAGCGGAATGCCGTTGTACGTGTGCACCTTGTTGCGAAGCTCTCCCAGACTCTTTCTCATCCCCAGCATGGCTTCTGCAGCCGTGCTGCCGAGGGCGAGGATCACTTTCGGTCGAATGATTTCCAGTTGGCGGTGCAGATACGGTATGCAGGCCGCGATCTCATCGGGTAACGGCTTTCGATTCTGAGGGGGTCGGCACTTTACGATGTTCGTGATGTACACCGAATCCCTGGGAACTTCAATAGCCTCCAGAATTCCGTTGAGCAGATTTCCGGCTTGACCAACGAATGGCTTGCCTTGTGCGTCCTCGGTGGCCCCCGGACCCTCGCCGACCAGCACCAGACGTGCATTCGAATTTCCGTCTCCCGGAACCGCATTGGTGCGATGAGGACAGAGAGCGCAGCAGTGCGTGGTGCGAATCCGCTCCGCGACTTCTTCCAGCGTCTTCAGGGCAACCAGCTCGTCGTCGAGTCCGTGGCTGGGTGCCTCGACTGCGAACCCAAGCCCCGGGATTGGCGGCGCGCCTTTCTTCCAGGCGGAGGACGGTCGAACGAGCGGTCGGGCGGTCGGTGGAACCGGCTGATCACTGGTGTCGTGCAGAACCGTAGAATCATCCGCCACCGGAAACGCTGTCCGCCGGTCCACCCGTCCGACCGGCCGGCCGAGTACCACCTCCGCTCCTCCCAGCTCGATCTGCTGGGCCAGATATCTCCGCCACTCATCCGCCAAGGGACTGCTCCACCAGATCGAGGATGGTCTCGGCTACTTCGCGCTTTGATTGCAGGGGAAGAATGCGCCTGCTGCCGTCTCGGCCAAGCAGGGCGACGCGGTTGGTATCCTTTTCGAACCCGGCCCCTGGCTCCATAGCGTCGTTGACAACGATGAGGTCGAGGTCCTTACGCTCGAGCTTGGCGAGACCCTTGGCCAGCGCATCTCCCGTTTCGAGGGCGAAACCGACCATCACGCTCCCCTTCTTGCGCTGGTCTCGGGTCGAGCCGAGAATGTCTTCGGTAGGCTCCATCGGAATCGCTAGTGCACCTTCCACCCGCGAGCGCTTGCTGTCACTCGGGCTGCTGGGCCGGTAGTCGGCTGGGGCCGCCGCCATGACCAGAACGTCCGCCGTGGGCAGCTCCGCGCGTACCGCCGCTTCGAGCTCGCGGGTGGAATCGATCAGCCGGAGCGTCACCCCGACAGGCGCGACCAGTGCGGTTGGGCCCGAAATCAAGACCACATCCGCCCCTCGTTCCCATGCGACCTCAGCCACACGGTAGCCCATTTTGCCGCTCGAACGGTTGCTTACGACCCTGACTGGATCGATGGGCTCACGCGTAGGTCCGGCTGTGACCACGATCCGCTTTCCCACGAATCCGCCGCCTCGAATCAGTCGAGCAGCGTGAGCGATGATGGTTTCCGGCTCGCTCATCCGGCCCGGGCGATCCGAAGGCCCTTCGGCCAACGGTCCTGTCTCGGGGCCTACGAAGGCGATGCCACGGTCTCGGAGCTTCTGGAGGTTGGCCCCGGTGGCGGCATTAGCGAGCATCTCGTCGTTCATGCTGGGGGCCAGGAGGAGTGGAGCGGTCCGCGCGAGAAGGAGTGCGGTGAGAACATCGTCGGCCAGCCCCTGGGCAAGGCGCGCGATCAGGTGCGCGGTTGCCGGCGCCACGATGATTACATCGGCCTCATGACCCAGCCGAAGATGTGAGAGCGCCCCGCCTGGCTCCCAGAGCGAGCTGAGGACGGGGCGCCCGGTGAGGGCTTCGAATGTAAGTGGCCGCACGAACTCCGCGGCGCCTTCGGTGAGGACCGCGTCTACCCGGGCTCCCGCATCAACCAGGCGGCGGGCGAGGATGCAGCTCTTATAGCACGCGATCCCACCCGACACGCCGAGAACGACGTGCCGGCCGGCCCACACGGTCAGGCCTCGGAGCGGCGTCGGCGGATGAGCTTGTAATTGAGGTCCCCATCCACCAGCTCCTGCATTGCCTTGGTCGTCAGCTTCTCCGAGGGCTGCTGGAGCTGATCCTTGGGAAACTCGTTCAAATAGCGGGCGAACTTGGCCGCCACGAGCACGCCGAGATACTTGTTGCCGGCCTGCTTGGCAACTTCGTGGGGGGTAATGATTCTCATTAGTGGCTCCGTGTTACTGTTGTTAAGTCGCGAGTCATTGCGAGGGCAGCCTTGTGCCCGAAGCAATCCAGCCGACTCCCGTGGGTGATCCGCCGGATAGCCACGCGGGCTGCGCCCGCTCGCGATGACCAGTCCTTCAGATTTTCTCCGCCGCCTTTACGACATCCCGCCGCAAACGCTCGATCCGGGCGGGTAAATCCTCCTGTCGTGAAACCAGCCGTTCTTCGGCCTTCCCGTCGAGAATTGCGCCGATCTGTGCCACAGCGGTATCCAGGTCTTCGTTCACTACGGCGTAGTCGTATTCCGCGACAGCCGCCAGCTCCTCTGAAGCCCGGGTCAATCGCTTTCGCAAGAGCTCCGGATTCTCGGTGTTCCGGCGTCTCAAGCGATCCAACAGCACTTCCGCCGAGGGCGGCAGCACAAATATCTGGAGCGAATTGGAGAGGTTCTGCCGTATCTGCCGGGCGCCCTCGATATCGATGTCGAGCACCGCGTGCCGCCCCCGGGCGAATATCCGGTCGATCTCTTCCTTGAGCGTGCCGTAAAGCTGGGTTCCATATTCGGCCCACTCCAGGAAATCGCCCTGATCGCGCCGCTGCTCGAATTCGGCTCGGCTGAGAAAGTGGTAATCCACACCATCCCGCTCGCCGTTGCGGGTAGCGCGCGTCGTTGCCGAGACGGAGTAACCGAGGTCGTTCCGTACCTGGAGCAGTTTCCTGGCGATGGTTGTCTTCCCGCCGCCGGAAGGCGACGAGAGCACGAGCAACAATCGCTTCACTCGAGGTTCTCGAGCTGTTCCCTGAATTTTTCCAGATCGCCCTTCATGGCAATGACCAGCTGGGCAATCTCGGCGTCACCAGCCTTGGAGCCCATGGTGTTCACCTCGCGGCCGAGCTCCTGAGCCAGAAAACCGAGCTGCTTTCCCACCGGCTTGTCTGAAGCCAATGCTTCGCCCGCGGCGGCCACATGGGTCCGGAAGCGAACCAGCTCCTCGGTGATGTCCAGCTTATCGGCTAGAAAGGCCAGCTCTTGTGCCAGCCGGTCCTCGTCCACGGCCCGACCATCGAGCAACTCGGCTACGGCGGCTCTCAGCCGGGTGCGCTCCCGGGTAAGACGCTCCGGCGCCCGGGTGTCGATTTCGCCGGCTGCGCGCTCCAGCAGATCGAGCCGGCGTCGGAGCTCGGCCGCAAGTGCCTCGCCTTCGCGGGCCCGCATGGCTCGGCAGTCGGCGCCGGCCTGAGCCACCACCGGCTCTATCTGGCTCCATGCTATCTCGCCGGCGCCGTTGTCTCCCGAGGTGAGGACCTCGGGCTGGCGGGCAACGAGCTCTACCGTCACTTCTCCGCCGAGCGCGAGCGCTGATTGCATCTCCCGCAGACGCGCGGCCACCAGGCGGGCGCGGACAAGATCCACGGAAAATCCTGTCTCGCCATCGGCGCTTTCGGTCCAGCGGGCCTGAACAGACAGATGCCCGCGCTCGAAATCCCGCCGCAGTCGCTCGCGAAGCTCACCCTCGAAGGCGGTGAGATCGCCGGGAAGCTTGACCGACAGATTGAAGTAACGATGGTTCACGGTCCGGATTTCGACCCGAAGCCGCCGCCCGGCAACCGCACCTTCTGCGGCACCGAACCCCGTCATGCTATACGGCAAGCCGACCTCCGAGTACCCGGGATAGCCGTGGAATTTAGTCCGGGAATGAGGGGATTGGTAGGACCAGGAGTGCTTCATGCCAAGCCCTTCGCTACGCTCAGGGTAAACTCGCGAGCGAGCCGAAGGGCGATCAGCTTCGCTCAGGATGACACCACACCCAGATGGCATGGCATCTGCCTCCCCGACGGCGAGGTCTCGACCCCCGCGACCAAGCCCCGACGGAGAGCTCCATGGCCACCATACCCGGTCGTATCCTTCTGCTGCTGGCCGCCGCAGCGATCGCAGGCCACACGCCCAGCGCGGCGCAGACAGTTGCACCCGCCTCCAGTCGAGCCGCCCCTGCAATCGTTTCCGGGCGCGCCAGCGTAGCCTGGACGCTCAAGATGAAGCAGGAGATACGCTGGCAGCAGGTAACGCCCGCGGGTACGCTCCTGATTTCCACTGATGGGGCGCTCATGGGCGTGGATATCGACCGCGGCCAGGTCGCCTGGGAAAAGGCGGAGCTCGGTGGCCTTCCGCCGGACAGCGTTAGGGCAATCGATGGGTCGCTCCTCATGGAGGCGGCTCGCCCGGGATTGCTGCTGATCTTCGACCCCGTGACCGGCTCGGACGTATTCGACTCCCGAAAGCTAGGCCTCGCGGAAATCGTGACCCGTCGCGTTCTGCCACAGACCGGCACGATCCTCATCCATGGCCGGCGCAAAGCCGGCCCCCCGGTGGTCGCTCTCTATGACCTGGTGACTGGGGACCAACGATGGGCAAGTGAAACGCTGTTCGAGCAGACCGAGCCCAAGAAGAAGGGACTGGGGGGCCTGGTTCAGGGATTGGTCCGCCGTGCTTCCGAGGGGACCGAGCTGGAGGTGTTGCAGGCTGGACCCGAGATCATCGTGGTCCACACGCTGATGGGTCTCCGGGCACTGGACGCGCGCACGGGCGAGGTGCGGTGGACAGCGGTTCTACCCGTGGCCAGGAAGGGCGCCGTCGCACACTACGTGCGGCTCTATCCATCGCTGGACAGGAGCGACCGGATCTACGTGAGCTTCGACGAGCGTCTAATGCCGTTCCGTCTGTCGGACGGTCAGGCGCTCTGGAACAAGCCGGCGTCGGTGAATGGCCGCATCCGGGACATCGTGCAGCATCCGGCCGGAATCATCATGCTGCCGGAAGGCCAGCCTGAGGGCGAGGGCAGCGGCAACCGTACGGTAATAAATGGCGTGGTGCAGACAGGCCTCAATGTCGCGCGCTACGATGACGGTACCACCATCGCCTCGAAGCCGCTCAAGATGCGCGGGAGCGTCATGGAGGCGATGTTGGCGAGCGACGCCGCGGTGCTGGCGGTAGATGCCGAATCGAAGACGTTCGTCAACGTGCTCGATGTTGCGGCCGCCACCGTTCGCCTGAAGAAGGATGTAAAGATCAAGGGCCAGCTCGCATATGCCGAGCTGACACCGGCCGGGCTGCTCTACGTCTCGCGCCCCGACGCGACCACCAATGCCGAGGTGAACATCATCGATCTCGAGACCGGTAAGCCACGGTTCAAGGATGCGATCGAGAGCGGCAAATCCATGAGCTCGACCCGCTACGATGCGGACAGATATTATCTGCATCATGCCATCGAAGGCCGGACAATGTACGTCTTCGCCAACCGTGACCGCCGGCTCTACGCGGTCGATCGCGAAGACGGCACCTACAAGGCACTCAGCGGCGAGATAAAACTTCAGGGCGGTGAAGACCCTGTGGCCATGGAGATTCGGCCCGAAGGCATCGTCCTTGTCGCACCGCAGAACCTGGTGGTGGTTGGGCGTGACGGACAGGTGAAGCAGCAGGTGTATCACCCCGCGCCGCAATTGCCGGGCTTGCTGCGGGCACTGCACGCAGTCAACGCGGTTAGGGCCGGGCTACGCGGGGCTGCCGCCTCGGCTTACGGGGATGCGTTCGCTCAGGCCTCCCGCCGGGCAACCGATCCAGCGGCGCAGAAGATCACTGGCGAGCTGGCGACGGCATTCACTCAGGGTGGCGCACAGCTCCAGGGCTATTCCCGCCAGGCAGCGGCAATGGCGACCAAGCGCTTCAAGGCGTCTCTTGCTGTGCCGGGCTCGGTATTCATGCTGACCAAGGCACCCGAGGGCAAGGGAAACGTCCTGCTTCAGATCGACAAGGACAATGCACAGCCGAAGGCTCGCGTCGATCTGGGGAAGGAACGGGAGCCGGTGTATGCGGTGGACGATATCGCCGGCATGCTGTTCCTCCGGACGGCGCCAGGGACGCTAGTTGGGTACAGGCTATAGCTAGCGAAGCAGCCGCAAAGGAAGTTCGCCCGGAGTCTGGCCTCTCCCATGACTCCACGACAGATTGTCAGGAGACACATATCTGTCGTCGGAGGCCTCGTGACCACTCCCCACATAACCGCCGCAAATTCCCCTCCCGATCGAAGGCCGCGGGACGAGGAAATCGACGTCCACGGAGTGACCCACCGCGGGAAGGTGCGCGCCGAGAATCAGGATCATTTTCTCATCTGCTCTCTGAGAAAGCAGATGGCTGTCCGCATGACCAGTCTCCCGGACGTCGAGCAGCTGGTGGCAAGCCCTGAGCGCCTCGCCTCATTGGCGATGGTTGCGGACGGGGTGGGCGGTGGCACCAGGGGTGCAGATGCGAGTCGGATTGCAGTAGAAGGCGTGGCCAAGTACGTCTCCAGCAGCATGCGTTGCTATTATGCTGCCGACTTGGCGGAGGACCAGAGCTTCTCCGACGCTCTCCAGGAAGGTGCACTCCGCTGTCACGCGGAACTGGTGCAACGCGGCGAGCAAGACTCCGAATACCGGGGGATGTCGACCACGCTGACCCTATTCCTGGGCGTCTGGCCACGAGCCTATCTCCTGCAGGTGGGTGACAGTCGCTGCTACCTGCTTCGAGACGGCGAGCTGACCCAGATCACTCGAGATCAGACGATGGCGCAGGATCTCATCGACCTCGGGGTGTTGGCCCGGGCGGATGCATCACGCAGCCGATTCGCGCACACACTTTCGAGCTCGATCGGCGGCAGCCAGACCGCTCCCGTTGTTACGCGATTCGACTTGAACTGGGGCAACGTCCTGCTCCTGTGCAGCGATGGGCTCACCCACCACGTGTCTGACGAGCGGATCCGCGAGCGGCTTCGCTCGATGACGACCGCCAAGCAGGCTTGCGAGGATCTGCTGAAAGAGGCCCTCGATGCGGGAGGCACCGATAACATTACGATCATCGTCGGCCGGGCGATGCCGGCACCTTAATGCAGGATCTCGCATGCAGGCATGAAACAAGGTGGCAGGGAACAACTTAGCCCCACCACCTCAGCGTTCATCGAGACTGGACGAAAGATGCTAGAAGGCCCCGCCTGACCCTGCCGAACTCTCCGTAAAAGACCGCTCCGGGTTGCTGGTTGGCCGATTCGTGGACTGCCGGTTGCGCCACCAGCGCCAAGCCAGCATACCGGCGCCAGCCAGCGCTGCATTGCGTAACCTGCTACCACTGAAGGTATCGTTCCGGACCTGCCGGCGATTTCTCTTTCCAAAACCGAACATGATGTTGCCTCCTCTTACGCTGGCGCCGCAGAAGCGCGGCGCTATTCGAAGCTATCCGCAGCGCGCCAGAAAACCGTGACCCTCCGCACAATCAATTCAGGAATTCCCACCGCACTCCGAAGTTGCTCCCGAACACCGGGATCTCAAACCCAGGTACATAGCCCAGCCGGCTCGAGGTCAGGTTCACTCGATCCCAGTAAACTGAGAAGCCTCCGAGCTGGAACTGAATCAGGCTTCGCATGAAGGTTGCGCCGCGGAGCGTCACGGGCGCACTGAAGGCATCACGACCGATGATGCCGGTGCCCCAGCTCTCCAGCGCCAGCCGAAGCTTCAGGTCGAAAGTTCCGCTGGGAAATTTGCGCAGAAACTTGGAGCGAATGGTTGCGCTGGCGACGCCATGCGTCGGGGGAATCCCCTCGGCCTCGACGTTCCGAGGATCGCTGTACCAGCCCTCGAACGTTAGCCATTGAAGCGGAGCCACCCGCGCCGAGGCCGTGACCCACTCGGTCTTCGGAGTCGGCGCGAGCGACGTGATGCGGGGAAACTCGGCATATGCCGGTGGAGCAAACGCCGAGACGCTAGCGTAGGCCACCTGAAAACCCAGCCGGGCTCGGCTCCAGCCGAGAGCCGCCTGGAAGTCGCGAACATCCTGCTCGGCACTGGCCAGGATGGAGGGTGCCGCCACCATCTTGCCGATTCGCCCCGTGCCGGTGATAGAGAGGCCCCGTGTAAGCTCCAGCCCGGCGGCCAGGTTGGCGTAATCGCTGTTGCGCCCACCAAAATGTCGCTGGTGAACCAGCTCGCCCCTGAAACTGAACGGCGCTACCGGGTTCCAGCCCAGGCCCGCCCGTACGTCGAGACGAGTCCACCTGGTCCGGTGGAAGGCGGAGCCAGTCACTGAAATCCTCGGTGCCCGGTAGCTCAGGTGGCCACCGATCTGATTGATCTGCTGCTCGATGCCATCGCCATCCCAGCCGGTTCGAGCGTATATGAGGTCTGCCCGAGCCCCAAGCCTTTCCCTGCCCCGTCCTTTCAGCGTCATGCGAATCTCCACATCGGTTCGCTTCGCGTCATAGCCGGCGCCGATCGTATCCTGAATACCGGCAGCGCCGGTGACATACGGGTCGCGCTTCGGCCCGGACCGGAGCAGCCGGTATCGCACTCCGAAACGCTCGGAAGGGATGTAGCTGCCCTGCGCCGAGACCTGAGTGTTGGAGTAGTCGCTGGCCAGCCCGGTAATTGTGGGCGAGCTCAGATAGTCACCGGCGAGCCCGAAGCCAAGCCCGGAGCGGAAGCGCCGCTCGAGTGACGCCTCGTAGCGGGCAAAGTCGTCGTCGCCCCGGGCCACGGCAATGCGCGAGCGTGGCGCCAGGCGGTCGTGCCGTCTAGTAAAGAGGTGTACCCGCAGCTGGCCGGGCCACCGCTCCACCTCGATCCGTTCCAGAAGACTGATGGAAAACAGTGCTGGATCCACCACCACACTATCCACGCCGGCAGGGACGTACGGAACACCGTCGAGATAGTACTCGGCCGAAGCGCCTCCGCGGCCCTGGAAGCTCACCGGTTCGGGCCGGCCGATGTATCCACCACGCCAGAGAAAGACACCGGGCACCTGCGTCAGCAGGTCGCCGACGGTGGCTGCATGGCCCCACTCGATAGAGTCGCGGGTGAAGACGATGCGGGTGAGTGGCGGCCGGGGCCCCTCGACGCCCAGCATCGGGAGCACGGGGACACGGACATTGACCTGAAGCTGTTCTTTCAGGAAGCGTTCGGTGGTGCTGACGGAGTCCGAATAGAGGGTGTCGATCGTGGTAGTGTCGTCGGCCGCGATCTGGGCGTACAAAACCGTGAGCAGTGAGCGGTGAGCGGTAAGCGGGAAAAACAGAGCGAAGGGCGATGAAGAGGTGATGAACAGCAGGGCGGTGAGTATCAACACCCTGCTCATCGTTGTCATCCTGAGCCCATTCGCGGATTTTATCCTGAGCGCCTGCGAAGAGCTCAGGGCAGGCTTCGCGAACGATCTCTCGGTGGCACGCGCCCGCTCACCGCTCACCGCTCACCGCTTACGCTTCTGGACAATACGAACTCAGAGAACAATCGCACTCCGACACCGGTCGGCCCCTTCACCCGAGTGGCATCCTCGCGATCGGAGTACGCCGTACCGGCTATGTCGAGATGGGCCCAGGCAAAGCCGTCCACGAACTCCCGCAGGAACCAGCCGGCGGAGATACTCCCGGCAGGCCGGCCTCCGGTGTTCTTCACGTCGGCAATGTCCGATTTCATCAGATCACGATAGTCATCCCAGAGCGGCAACGGCCAGACTCGCTCGTCGGCAAGGTCGCCGGCCTTGCGCAGCTCCTCGACCAGCTTGTCCTCGGTCCCCATCACCCCCGAGGCCGTGTGCCCGAGCGCGACCACGATGGCGCCGGTAAGAGTGGCGATGTCCACCACGGCGGACGGATGGTATCGCCGCGCATACGACAGAGCGTCGGCCAGAATCAGCCGACCTTCAGCGTCCGTGTTGATAATCTCGATCGTCTTGCCGAAGTGGCTGGTGATCACATCGCCGGGTTTGATCGCGGTGCCCGACGGCATGTTCTCGGTGCTGGGAATAAGGCCCACGACGTGAGCCTTCGGCTTGAACCGGCCGAGCATCTCGAAGGTACCGAGCACGGCCGCAGCGCCGGACATGTCGTACTTCATGTCCTCCATGTTCTGCGCTGGCTTGATCGAGATCCCGCCGGTATCGAAGGTGACACCCTTTCCTATCAGTACAATCGGCGAGCCGTCCGATCCCTTGTACTCCAGGGCGATGAAACGCGGCTCTTCGGCGCTGCCCTGCGCCACGGAGAGGAGCGCGCCCATTTTCTCCTTGACTATCGCGGCTTTGTCCAGAACTGTGACCGTGTGGCCGTAGCGCCGGGCCAACTCACTCGCGCGATCCGCCACATACGAAGGAGTGCACACGTTTCCAGGCAGCACCTGAATGCTTCGCGCGAGCGTCTGCCCTGCCCCGATCGCGTCTCCCAGCCTGTGACCCTCGATCAGCTCGGGTGGCCCCTCTTCCGCCAGAACATCGAAGCGCTCGAGGTTGGGCTTCTTCTCCTCGGGCGGCTTCTTCATTTCGTTGTACTGCCAGGCGCCCTGGTTGAGACCCTCGGCGATCACCTGGGCGGCGTCGCTCAGCCCCACCTTGCCGCGTGCCTCGGGTGGGAGATAAAAGGCTGCGCGGGGTACACCGATAGAACGGGCACGTTTGGAGGCTGTGGCGGCGGCACGGCGTATAGCAGTGCGATCGATCTCCTCCGGCTTTCCCAAGGCAACGAGCAGCACTCGAGGAGCGGGGCCCGATGGATATAGAATCGCGGTCTCGTCCCGCTTACCGGTAAAGTCTCCCGACGCCAGCACCCGGCTGATGGCACCCTCGGTCTGCTTATCGAGCCCGGCGAGTGACGGGGGCAGCACGCCGCGCGACAGCGCGACAGCCATGAGTGGAGTCTCGTAGCCCGCGGGTGGGGCATGGACAAGATCGGTCTCGAACGGCATAGGCGAGACGAAATGTTTGAGTGAAAGAATCGGTGCTTGCGCGGTGGGAAGCTACCTAGAGCAGCGTGGGGGCGGCAACGGGACCGATAATGCTATGAGGCTCGATCCGCGCGCGCCGCGGCAGCATCTTGGAGAGGACTCTGCAACGCTTCTACCTGGAGTGGGAGACCATGATACGGAAGCTGGTCTCTGGCGGCTACCGCCTCTATTCGAGAAAGAAGAATCCGAAAACCGGCAAGCGTCGAAACCTCGGCACCTTCAAGACACGGGCAGCCGCAGAGAAGCACGAGCGGGCAGTCCAGTACTTCAAGCGTCGGGGCTGATCACGACAAACGCGAAGCATGATCACCGCGAGCTGATTGCCTGGAGTGGAGCAGTCTCATCGCAGTCCTCCGGGCGCAACTGAACACTCGTGTTGACGGCTTGCGAACCACGCCGCAACTTGGGTGTACTGCCGGAGCATACCCATGGACGAGGCCCCCGTCGAGCTCCCCACGCTCGATCATCTGATCCCCGTCATTTTCGACGAGCTCCGCGCGATGGCTCATCGCCAGCTGGCGCGCGAGCACGGGCCCATCACTCTGCAAACTACCGAGCTGGTGCACGAGGCCTACCTGCGCCTGACGGCTGACGGTCGGGTCACCCGGCTCGGCCGGGCCTACTTCTACGCTGCGGCCGCTCGTGCGATGCGACAAGTGCTGGTTGATGCCGCACGCCGCCGCAAGGCCGGTAAGCGTGGTGCCGGCGCGACGGTCCTGAGCCTGGACGAGCACGTAGCGTCGGTTGAGGCCTACGGTCACGAGCTGATAGGGCTGGATGAGGCACTCCAGCGGCTAGAGTCCCGCAACCCGCGCCACGCGCGAGTCGTGGAATGCCGCTTCTTCGGCGGTATGAGCGTCGAGGACACCGCGGAAGCGCTCCAGGTATCGCCGCGGACCGTGAAGTCCGACTGGGCGCTCGCACGCGCCTGGCTCTACGACGAGCTCATGGAGGCGCCGCATGACCGGCCGGCTAACCACCGTCGGGCATAAGGAGCGCTGGGCGCAGGTCGAGTCCGTGTTCACTGCGGCGCTCGACACACCCCCTGAGGCGCGCGAGTCGCTTCTGGCCTCTCGCTGCGCGGACGAGACGCTGCGAGCCGAGGTGCGCCGCCTGCTTGCCCGGCATGATTCGCTCTCCGCGCCGAGCGGCCGTGGGGCTGGATTCCTAGAGGCAATCAACCCCGACTGCGCCGCGGAGCTGCTCGACGACGGCCCGGATCCGGCGACTATTGGGCGTTACCAGATCCTGGGCCGGGTGGGCCGTGGCGCCAGCGGTGTGGTGTACCTTGGGCACGATCCGTCGCTCGATCGCCGTGTCGCCCTCAAGGTCCTCGCACCGCACCTAAGCGGCCGCCCCGAGGCAGTGCGCCGCTTTGCGGAGGAGGCGCGCACAGCCTCCGCGCTCGACCATCCGCACATCGCGACCATTCACGAGATCGGCCACACCGAGGACGGCCGGCTTTTTATATCGATGGCGTACTACGATGGCGAGACAGTGCGTGCGCGCCTCGTTCGGGGCCCCCTTCCGGAACACGAAGCAGTACGCATCGCAGCGGAGGTTGCCGATGGCCTTTCCGCAGCCCATGCGAGGAACATCGTTCACCGGGATATCAAGCCTGAGAATATTCTGCTGACGCCGGGCGGCGCGTGCATCGTGGACTTCGGCATCGCCAAGGTTCTAGGGGGCCACACCGCCACCCGCACTGGCGCGGCGCTGGGCACCGCGGCCTACATGAGTCCGGAGCAGACCCGCGGCGCCGGCGTCGATCATCGTTCCGACCTGTGGTCAGTCGGCGTGGTGCTGTACGAAATGCTCACCGGCGTCAGGCCATTCGAAGCAGACGGCGGCGAGGCGCTCATCTATGGCATTCGGCACGATGTGCCCACGCCCGTCACAGCCAGGCGGAACGGCCTGGCTCCGGCCCTCGTTCAAGTCGTGGACCTCTGCCTCAAAAAGGATCCAGACAAACGATTCCAGTCGGCCGATGCCCTCAGGTCCGCGCTGCTTGCGCCGCTGCCGTCGTCGGCCGGCATTGTACTCGCGCAGCTCCCGTGGAAGCGGTTCCGCGTGGCGGTTGCAGGTGTGGCTGCCGCCGCCGCTGCCCTCTTGGCCGCACCGAGGGGGCACAAGCCTGCTCCGCAGTTGATTCAGGTAAGCACTGCCCTGCCGCTGCCGCAACATCCGGGAGCGGTTGCCATTCTTTCAATGATGGAACAGCGGTCGGCCGAGCCGCTGGAAGGCCGGAAGTACATCACAGAGGGCATCGTGGGCGGCATCGGTGATGAACTTACCAGAGGTCTCTCGGGCACTCCGGGTATACGTGTCTCATTCAGACCTTCTGTCAGGATTCTGGCAGAGACCGGCGCTGATGTGCGGGCGATAGGCCGGCGACTTGGCGTCACCGCAGTACTCAAGTGGGACCTTCGCCATAACGACAGCCTTATCAGCATCGATGCCGAACTGATTGGGACTTCAGACGGCAGGAAGCTTTGGTCGCAGGTCTACGAACGACCTGTGGGTGAGGTGGGTGCGATCCCAGACGAGATCCGCCGATCAGTGGCAACGATCCTTGGAACGGAACGTGCGGGTTTTGGGGGGTCTCGGCGTGGCCCGACCAACGACCTGGTAGCGTACGACCTCTACCTGCGAGGTCGGTTCGCGCAAAGCAAGTGGACACCGGGCGGTCTGGACGAGGCGTCGCTCCTCTTCCGTCAGGCTATCGCGCGGGACTCCGGCTTCGCGCTGGCGTACACCTGGCTTGCGGACGTCTTCATGACGGCTTGGTCCGGAGCGGCCGCCGACCGGTTGCGCCGGGTCAAACCGATGGTGGCGAAGGCACTCGAGTTGGACAGCACGCTTGCATATGCACAGAGGATGGCAGGATACATCGCGATGTGGCAGGACCGCGACTGGATAACGGCGGAGCGGCATCTGAGCCGAGCGCTGGCGCTCGACTCGAGCGACATCTGGAACTATCACTTCTACGCTTCCTACCTCGCTGCCATAGGTCGCACGGATGAAAGTGTGGCCATTGCACGCCGGGCAACCGCCCTCGATCCTCTTTCTAGCGTCACCGCAACGCAGGTCGGGTTCTACCTCTTCCTGCAACGAAGGTATGCCGAGGCTATCGCGGTGCTCGAGCGCGCTGCGCAGGTGGATAGGATTTGGTGGCAGAAAATGCCGATGACGCTGGGTAAGGCTTACCTGGCGGTAGGCCGGCACGACGAAGCAATTGCCCAGTTCCGCCAAGCCGGGCTGGAATCCTCGCACGGCTTCGAGGCACCGGCATTGCTCGCCTATGCGCTCGGAGTAGCCGGGCGGACCGACGAGGCTCGTGCGCTCGCGTCGCAATACGTGGAGAAGGCGCGCAGTTCCTCTGCGCGCCCGCTCGATCTCATCGCCGTTCATCTCGGAGTCGGAGACACCGCTCAGGCGCTGGACTGGGTGGAGCGTCTGCCGGATGATCGGGGCTCGAGGTTCTATCTGTTGAGTGATCCAATCTTCGATCCTCTGCGGGAATCACCGCGGTTCCAGCGAGTCCTCGAGCACCTCGGACTGGGAGACGCCGCCCACCAGGCGGCACTCCGTCCAGTCGCTGACCAGTGACGAAGGATCTTCAGCACCTCGCCACTTCGCGGGAGGCTCGGACGTGAGTCATGTCCAGCAGTTGGGCCAGCCATCCCGCGACCGCCTCGGTCGTGCGCTCCTGTTTGCCCGGCCATCTTCGTGACACATTCTCTGGAAGAGAGTCCGGGCTTCGTACCCTGGTTCAATGCTCAAACTGGACCACAAGATCCAAGATTGCACTGTTGCTGGCTGCGGGTGGCTGAGCTTCCTGTTGCTCACGAACACGGTCTTTCACGTCACCGGGCCGTCATCGACCGGGGCTATGTGCCGGACTGGTGACCGCAATCGTTCTCTACTTGCCGTACTGCGGATGGGTGGCGAGGGAAGTCGTACGCGGTAGGCGTGTGCCCACTACACCGCTGGTCGCGGCAGTTGTCCTGGGCGGACTACCGATGGCGCTACTTGGATACCGGATCCTGTTTCTCGGTAGCCGCCTGTTCTAGCAACACTTTTCCGATTGCCCGGACTGGTTCACCAGCCGGGTCCCGAGGTTCAAGACTTGTGCGATGTCTTCGCGAAGAATGGCGTGAAGACCTGCTCCACTTTCCTGCTCTTGCATTTCGGACATTCCGGATGAGTCCGGCCATGCTCCGCTAACGGCTCTATGCGATCGAAGACGTGATGGCAATCGCGGCAGCGATATTCGTAGGTGGGCATCTTGTTCTCCGTTGTTGCTATGAAGCTCCGGACACTCTCCGGCTTCGAGGCCGGCTGTGCCTCTCGGGAGAGGATAAGAACCCAAACTAGCGTCCTGACCTAACCGCGTCCATTGGCCAAGGGGCCGGATCAGGAAGAAGCTCTATTCTCAGGAGCCTGGCCCATGCGTGAAACCATGCTTCTACTCCTCTCTCTAACCGCATGGCACACCGACATCGCAGCCCAGGACCCCACCGCCAGGGTGTCCGCACCGGTTCTCCTGAGTAGCACGGCGCGCGGTCCCCTGCGCTTCGCCCGGTTGGCTGAACCGAGAGACACCGCGCTGCGCCGGTTCGAGCCAACCTATTGGAAGGAGGGAGCGGCGGTCGGTGGCGCGGTGGGCGCGCTTGGCGGCTCCTTGCTAGGCCTGAGCGTATGCAGACTGGCGGACCGGCCCGATAAGAACTGTACCGGCAGCGCCCTGCTCGGCGGGGCCCTCGCCGCCGCCGTACTGGCGATTCCCGGCGCCCTGATTGGAGGTCAGATCCGCAAGAGCGAGCAGGACGGTTCCCAATAGGTCCGGCGGCCGCAGGACACGCGGTGATCTGAGCGCAGATGTCGCGGGCAAGACGAGTATCCCTGGCTCTCGGCAGCGTGCTGCTGGCTGCGGCCGGCGCGGTGGTATCGACCGCGCCGAACTGGCTCTTTGACGCTCTCGCTAAACGGTACGCTGGATGCCTCTACCGCGTAGCGACCACAGACAGCATCCTCGCCCTGACATTCGACGATGGCCCGGACTCGCTTTCCACCCCCGCGATTCTGAGGGAGCTCCGGCAGCACCAGGCGCGCGCGACGTTCTTCCTCATCTCAGACAGGGTCCGGAACCAGCAGCCGCTCGTTCGCCAGCTCCTGGTCGAGGGTCATGAAGTCGGCAATCACTTCACCCGCGACCGGCCCAGCATCCGATTGAGTCCGGAGGAATTCGAAGAGGACCTCCTGCAGGCGCACCGAGTCCTGGCCCCTTTCGGCCAGCTGCGTTGGGCGCGACCCGCGTCTGGGTGGTATACCCAGTCAATGGTGTCTGCCATGTCACGGCATGACTATCGGTGTGCTCTGGGATCCGTTTACCCACTCGATGCGGCGTTACCATCGGTGGCCTGGGCCAGCCATTACATCCTTCGGAATGCCAGGCCTGGTGCAATCGTGATCCTTCATGACGGAGGAGCCCGGGGCCGGCGCACTGCCCGGGTGCTCGCCCGGGTGTTACCGAAGCTGCGGCAGCGCGGCTACCGTGTAGTGACCCTCAGCGAGCTGGTGGCCGCGACCTAATGGCCAGAGCACAGGTCACCGCGTGAATTATCAAATCCGCCCCTGCAACTGAAACCCTCTATCTCGACGTTTGCCGGGTGACGCTGCATCTTGGTGGTCGTTGGTTTCCTTTTTTTGTTACAATCAGGGGGCGAATCTGAAGCCGGTCTCAAAGACTGCTTACTATTGCTGTGGGGTCCGCGCCCTGGATGCTGGGGCGTCCCACTCGGTTTGTAGCGACCAATTTGCTGGGCGGTTCATGACCCCGGAGGCATGGACTCTCTTCGAGCCCTTCCGGGGCTTTCGTGCTCCCAACGCTTCCAACGTTGCTCGTCACCGCATGATCGATGACCTGATCCGGGCTCGGCTGAGTCGCCGCCAGGATACTGGAGTCGTCGTCATCGGGGCAGGATTCGATACTCGCGCGTTCCGGCTGAATGGCGGATGCTGGGTCGAGTTGGACGAGCCGGCGCTGATTACGCTCAAAGAGGCATACCTGCCGGCACACGCGGCGCCAAATCCGCTGAACAGGGTCGCCATAACCTTCGATCGCGACCGACTGGAGGACAAACTGAGTGGGTTTCGCCATCTCGTAGAACCGATCGTCATACTCGAAGGGGTCTTGCCCTATCTCGCTGCCGCCGAGGTGGAGCAACTTCTCGAGGCCATACGAAAGACGTTTACCCATGTTACGATCATTTGTGATTTGACGACTCGGAGATTCGCGCGCTTGTACGGCCGGAGAATCGGCAGACAGCTCAGAGCACTCGGAGCACCTTACGGCCGGCTGGAGCGCGAGCCTCTTGAAATCATCGAATCGGCGGGCTTCCGGCTGAGCAGCCGCGAGTCGATTGCCGCACGGGCGGTCGCGCTCGGGACGCTGCGTATCCCGGGCTGGGTGATGGCGACCGTGCTGCGATCACTGCGAGATGGTTACACCATTGCAACCTTCGAATCTACTCCCGCACCGCGCTAGCGCTTCTGCTCTGCAGCCCACACATTTCCAGCTCCCGACCTAAGAACCACAATCGTGACACACTGGTATTCGAGAATCAGTGCGCGTCACACGAGTGAAGCTCCTGCCGATGGCAGGACCACCCGAAACCATCCCGGAGAGATCATGCGCAGTTCCCAGAGGCGTCTCGCCACCATGGCACGGTTCACTGTGATTACCCTCGTGGCGTTCGCCATGGCGACCCCCGCTTCAGCCCAGTTCGGTGGGCTCAAGAAGAGAGTCAAGGCGCAAGCCGGTCAGGAAGGTGTATCGAGAGGAGCCGCCACAAATGCTGCGCCCGGAGCCCCCGCTCCCCAGGGCGGAACGATCGTGCTCACCGATGAGGTCGTCACTCAGCTACTCGCCGGACTCAAGGCCGGTCAGGCCGAGCGGGACGCTGCCGCGAAGGAAGACACGCCCTACGGCCGCTACAAGAAGGCGGAGGCGGCATACGCGGCAGCGCAGCCCAAGTGCGAGGCAGGACAGCAGACCTTCTACCAGCGTGCGGCGGGAAACGAAAAGATGCTGGACAAGTACAATGCACTGATCGAAAAGATGGTGGCCGCCCAGGGCAAGGGCGACATGAAGCTCATGGCCGTGTACCAGGATTCCGCTATGGCGATGCAGGACCCGAGCTGTGTGGTAAAGAAGCCTGAGCAGCCCAAGGATTTTTACGAGTCGCAGCGGGAGCTGGACAGCCGGGCCGAGAAGCAGGAGGTGGAGGCTTCGGGCTTCAGCGCCGGCGATTTGTCTGTCGTGAAGGAGCGGGCCACGGCCATCCTTCAGGGCGGAACCGCTCCTGGCGGCGCGTCACCCATGGAGAAATCGGCGGTATCGGCTAAATCGGCCGAGCTCAAGCCGCTGCTCGGGCTGGGCGAGCAACCGGCGGCCCAGGCAGCACGGCCCGCTCCGGCCCCCGCACCAGCAACGGCGGCTGTGCCGGCCGGCGACCCGCAGATGTCGGCCGCCGCCTCGAGCATGAGCGCCTGCATGTCGAAGAATATGCAGAGCCATCAGGCCGAGATTGAGGCTCTCGGGGAGCGCGCCCAGGCAGCCCAGGCGGAGGGAGATAACGCTAAGCTGATGGCGATTGCCGACACGTTGCAGCAAATCCAGATGGCGGGATGTCGATAGCCTGATGATCGGCACTCTGCGTACGATTACTGCTCTGGGTATAGCAGCGGCCCTCGCCGGCAGCGCAATGGCTGCCGCACGAGCCAGGCACCCGTTGGCTGCACTTGCGGTTCGTGAAGCCGGAGACTGGGTGACCTGGTGGCGCCGGGATGCGGCACCAATCCGCTGGGCCGGTGAGGCGCCGCTCGCTGCACGAGTCGCGTGGCGGCCTGGCGTGGCGGGCGTCGAATGGGGGGAGCTCCAGCTCCGGGGAGCAAGTGAGGCGTGGCGCACGCGCGTTGTAGTGGTCCGATTCGATCCCCGGCGGCTGGATCTATCGCTGGTGCCGGCATTCATCCGAAATGAGGGCTGGTCGGTGGCTGATGCCGACAGCGGCGCAGCGCTCGCGCTCGATGCGGGGCAGTTCCGGCAGTCGCTCCCCTGGGGATGGCTAGTGAGCGACGGTCAGGAAATACTCGCGCCCGAGCATGCCCCGCTCGCAGCGGCGGTGGTGGTTGACACATCGGGCACGGTTCGAGTGGTCGCGCCGGACAGCGTGGGGGTCGAACGTGAGCGCGGAACCGCTCGAGAGGCGTTTCAGAGCTACCCGATGCTGCTACGAAATGGCGTGGTCCCGCCGCCGCTCAGGGAGGCGGGACGGGGTGTTGACCTCCAGCACCGCGACTCGCGGCTGGCGCTTGGAACGCTTGAGGATGGCCGAGTCCTCATCGCACTGACGCGCTTCGATGCCCTCGGCGAGTCGCTCGGGCGAATACCGTTCGGGTTGACCTCACCCGAGATGGCAGCCGTCATGGGCGCGCTCGGCTGCCGCCACGCGCTCCTGTTGGATGGCGGCATCTCGGGTCAGCTATCGGTGCGCGATTCCAACGGGTCCATGCGCGTTTGGCCGGGTACGCGGAGAGTACCGCTGGGGCTGACCGGCCGGCCAAGGCGAGGTAGCTGAACACCAATCTCCAGCGCGCCACGCCAGCAGACATCCAGTACGTTCCGGCATGTCCCAGCAACGCCCCACCAAGGCCGATCTTGCGGCCGCGTTCGGCCGCAGAGTACCAGATCTGATCGCACCTGGCCTGGAAGTCCTCTTCTGCGGCATCAATCCCAGCCTGTACTCCGCGGCAACCGGCCATCACTTCGCCCGCCCGGGAAATCGTTTCTGGCCCGCGCTGCATGGTGCCGGCTTCACCGACCGGCTGCTGAGGCCCTGGGAAGAGAGACTCCTTCTCGACTACCGGCTCGGCGTGACCAACCTCGTGTCCCGGGCCACCGCAACGGCGGGGGAAATCGGGCCCGAAGAGTTACGGCGCGGAAGGCTTAGGCTGATGCGGAAGATCCGTCGCTACCGTCCGCGGTGTGTGGCAGTGCTCGGGATCGGTGCATATCGGCTGGCATTCGACTCTCCTGCAGCCGGGCCGGGCCGTCAACCGCGGATGTTGCAGACGGCTATCCTCTGGGTGCTGCCCAACCCGAGCGGCCTGAATGCCCACCACCAGCTTCCGGATTTAGTGGAGGCCTTTCGGAATGTACGCGAGTCTCTGGTGACACCGCCCGAAGCGACTGATCGTAGGGCTCGCAACCACACTCGGAGCAGCAGATGCATAGGATCCTGCTTGTAACGGTGCTCGCCACCACCTTCTACCCGAACTTGCTGCCGGGACAAGCAAACTCTTCGGGGCTGACGCGGCAGGTGTTTGCGGCCGAGAGCAGCTTTGCAGCAAGTATGGCCAGACGCGATCTCGAGGCTTTCGCGGCGATGCTGTCGGAAGAGGCGGTGTTCTTCGCCGATACAGGGGCGCTGCGAGGTAAAGCGGCAGTGCTCGATGGGTGGCGGAAATTTTTTACCGGAGACGTGCCGTTCTCCTGGCAGCCTGAGGTTATCGAAGTGCTGCCCTCGGGTACGCTGGCCCTGAGCAGCGGGCCGGTTCACGATCGCAATGGCAACAGGGTGGGCACTTTCAACTCCATCTGGCGCCGAGAGCCGGATGGCAGGTGGCTGGTCATCTTCGACAAGGGTGGGCCTGCGTGCACCCCGGAGCGAAAGTGGTAAGGCGGTAAGGGTAGGCGGTAGGGCGCGGCAGCCGTAGGGAGTCATCGCGAGCGGCCACCAGCCGCGTGGCGATCTCGTGGGTTCCGCGAGTAGGCTGCGGGATTGCTTCGGCACTAAGTGCCTCGCAATGACTCCGAGGCTGGCTCACGGCCACGGAGCTCAGCCCGCTGCCGCTCCAGTGGGCGAGGGAATGCCCCAGTAGCGCCGCAGGGAGCTGATGATGACGGGGAGCCCACGGAAGATGCAGAAGAGAACCGCCAGCCACGCGGTGACTCGAAGGCCCGTCATCATCATGGGTACGATCCGTGCTGCTGCGGTCCCAGGAAAGGCGCTGAGCGCCTGAGCCAGGGCGAGGCCACAGAAGGTGAGCACCTTGGTCACAGCGTAGCCGGTCCGCATCCAGGACGATCCCACCAGAAACCGGCTCAGTGCGGTGCGGTGCTGTGCGAAGGGCGCGGTACCCTGCCCTACTCCGATGCTCCTGAATGCGTCGGTGAGGGTGGTGCGCGCGATGATAATCAACGGAATGGCGGCGGGTAACATATGTAGGTCGGCGAAACAGACCCAAAGGATAAGCTCGTAAGTGCGGTCGGCCGCAATATCGAGCACGCTGCCGAAAAGACTGGTCTCACCTCTCTTTCGTGCCACCACCCCATCGACCGTATCGAGCATCAGTCCCAGGAAGAGCAGCCCTACTCCAGCCATCCGGGCCCAGGGCGAACCGAAATAAAGGATGAGGACGGTTACCAGCAGCAGTGGAAATCGCGAGAGCGTGATCCAGTTGGCTAGCATGGGGCCCCTCGGGAAGATTATGAGGGAGACAGTTCGCTTCGCTCACGGTCGGGGTCAGCGTGACATGCTCCCGCTTACCCACTGACCCGCTGCCCGCTTACCCGCCTATTGCCTGATCTGATACGCCAGCTTCACGAAAAACCCGTCGTTCATCCGTTCCAGCCGCGACCAGTTGAACTCGCGGTCGCTCTCGAGCGAGCTGCCATAGCCCAGGAACGCCACCGTTCCCGGCGTGGGCTCGAAGGAGGCGAGGAGATCCAGCCGGAATCCATTGAACTCTGTTGCCGGCTGTGAGGCCCCCAG
>Ga0299913_10000751_pt1 | contig 21904 bp, 15 predicted proteins | sample RVTome_9_FD_201360 | JGI IMG/M metagenome (GOLD analysis project Ga0299913, IMG submission 201360) | Soil microbial communities from uranium-contaminated site in the Upper Colorado River Basin, Wyoming, United States - RVT155D38 (version 2) ... | reverse complement strand
ACGCTGACGTTGTACTTGCGGGGCAGCTCGATGTCGCGCAGGCTCCGGCCGACCCAGCTCTCCGGGACCGCGACCTCCTGGACCGAGAACGACGGCCCGAGGTAGACGTAGTTGAGCACCGAACTGCTCACCATCCGCTTGGCGAGGAGCTGCGCGGACTCGCGCTCCGGGAAGATCGTATCGCCCACGCCGAGCTTCTCGAGGATGCGGGCGTGCGTCTCCGAGACGACCTTGACGAAGATCGACCGCACCCCGAGGTCGCGCAGGCCGAGGGCGGTCAGGACGCTCGCGGTGACGTCGTCGCCGGTCGATACGACGCCGGCGTCGGCGTCCCGCGCCCCGGTGCGCTCGAGCACCTCGGGGTCGGTGCCGTCGCCGACGACCGCCCGGCGGATCGAGGAGGCCATCCTCTCCACCTTCGCAGGGTCGAGGTCGAGCGCCGCCACCTCGTGCCCGACGCGCCGCAGAGCCTCGGCGACGCTGGCGCCGAAGTTCCCGAGGCCGACGACGACGAAACGCTTCACGGCAGCGATTATGGCACCCGCCGGGCCGCCGCGCGCCTTGACGCTCGCCCCGTCTCCCTGCTTTAATTCCGCCGTCGTTCCGAGGAGGCCTTGGGGTTCTGGAGGACCGAGAGCCGACGGCGCCGGAGAGGGCGCCGCGGGGCCGCCGTGCAGCGACAGGCCCGGACGGCCTAGCGAGGTCGAACCGCGAATCGCGAGAGGGGAGCGTCATGAAGAAGCTCGTTGTCGTCATCGTCACCGCCGTCGTCGCCGCGGCCACCGCGGCGCCGGCGTTCGCGCAGGGCAGCGGGCGCATCGAGGGGAGGGTGGTCCGGGAGGCCGGCGGCGCGGTGGGAGGCGTGGCGGTCACCCTCGACCCCTCCGACCGGGCGACCCTGACCGCCTCCAACGGCACCTACCAGTTCAACGGCGTCCCCGCCGGCACCTACACCGTGCGGCTCACCCTGGGTGAGGACACCGAGGCGATCGAGTCGGTGACCGTCGCCGCCGGGCAGACCGTGCGCGCCGACGCGACCGTTCCCTGGGACATCGCCTTCGTCGACACGATCACCGTCTACTCGGCGTCGCGCCGCACCGAGCGGATCACCGAGGCGCCGGCGGCGATCACCCTCATCCCCGAAGAGCAGATCGAGCGCGAGGGGACGAGCGGGCAGATCCCGAAGCTGCTCGAGTTCACCCCCGGCGCCGAGGTCACCCAGAGCGGCCTCTACGACTTCAACTTCAACACCCGCGGCTTCAACAGCTCGCTGAACCGCCGCATCCTCACCCTGATCGACGGCCGCGACCCCTCGGTGCCGTTCCTCGGCGCCCAGGAGTGGGCCGCGGTCTCCTTCCCGCTCGACGACCTCGCCTCGGCCGAGCTCGTGCGCGGCCCCGGCTCGGCGCTCTACGGCGCCGACGCCTTCAACGGCGTGCTCAACCTGGTGACCAAGGCGCCGCGGTTCTCGCGCGGCGGCAAGGTGCAGCTCACCGCCGGCGACCTCGACACCCTGCGCGGCGACGTCCGGGCGGCCGGCGAGCTCGCCGGTGGCTGGTACGGCAAGGTGACCGGCGGCTACATGGAGAGCGAGGACTTCACCGTCTCCCGGAACGTCGCGAGCGGCGGTCCCGAGTACAAGCCCTGCCCGAACGCGCTGGCGGCCTTCGACTGCCTCAACGCCGAACCCGTGCCGCTCACCCTGACCGAGGACAAGCTGGCCTTCGGCGGCGCGCGTCTCGACAAGTACTTCGGCAACGGGCACGTCCTCACCTTCGAGGGCGGCACCGCGTCGATCGAGGGCCCGGCCTTCCAGACCGGCATCGGGCGGGTGCAGCTCGTCGACGTCGAGCGGCCGTGGGCGCGGGCCAACTACAACACGCCGCACTTCAACTTCCTCGGCTACTACAACTCCCGCGACGCCGAGGACCAGATCGCCCTGCGCTCCGGCGCCACCCTGGTCCTCGACTCCGAGAACCTCACCTTCGAGGGGCAGGGGAACGTCGGCTTCGCCGGCGGCCGGGGCCGGGTGGTCGGCGGCGCCTCCTACCGCGAGGAGGACATCGACTCGGCGAACCCGCAGGGCTTCCAGACCCTGATGTTCGCCCCCCGCAGCGAGGACTTCACCGGCGTCTTCGGCCAGCTCGAGTACGGCCTGACCGACGCCCTGCGCGCCGTCGTCGCCCTGCGCTGGGACGACTCGAGCCTGCACGACACCCAGCTCTCGCCGCGCGCCTCGCTGGTGTGGGCGGTCACCCCGGACCACACCCTGCGCGCCACCTACGCCGAAGCGTTCCAGACGCCGAACTACTCGGAGTTCTTCCTGCGGGCGCCGGTGGCGCCGCCGGTCAATCTGAGCGCGCTGGAGAACGCGCTCCGGCCGTTTTTGGGCGGTGTGCCGCTCGGCTTCGGGAGCATCCAGGTGCTGGCGCTCGGCAACAACGACCTCGAGGTCGAGGAGGTCACGAGCTACGAGCTCGGCTACACCGGCATCTTCAGCCGCCGCACCTACCTGACGCTCGACTACTACCGCAACGACATCGAGAACTTCATCACCGACCTGATCACCCGGCTCAACCCGGAGCTCGGCAACATCAACCCGAGATTCCAGCCGTACCAGCCGCCCGCGGTGCTGCCGCCGCAGGTCCAACAGATCATCCTCCAGCAGCTCGCTGCGCTCCAGGGAGCCCCCTTCTTCTTCCCGTTCGCCCTGATGTCCAACGCCCCGGACGGCTCGCCCATCCTCGCCGCTGCGTCGTACACGAACTTCGGCGAGGTCGAGACCCAGGGGATCGAGGCCGGCCTCAGCCACTACGTCGCCGAGGACTGGCTCTTCGAGGCGACCTACACCTGGTTCGACTTCGACGTCCAGCGGCAGATCCAGGCCGATCCGGTCGCCCCCAACGCGCCGGAGAACAAGGGGAGCGTCGGCATCTCCTACCTCGGCGACGTCTTCGACGTGTCGCTCAAGGGCCGCTTCGTCGAGGGCTTCGAGTGGCGGGCGGGCGTCTTCCAGGGCGACATCCCGTCCTACCAGGTCGCCAACCTGACGGCGAACTGGCACGTCACCCCGTCCTGGACCGTCGGCCTCGACGTCTCGAACCTCTTCGACGACGAGCACTACGAGGCCTTCGGCGGCGACATCCTCGAGCGCCGCGCCCTGGGGCACGTCCGCTACTCCTGGTAGCCGGGCGCAGGCGACGCCTCTCTCCGGCGGCGGCTCCCGCACCCACGGGAGCCGCCGCTCGGCCGCTCCCACCGTCGAGGAATTCCCCGGTCGCGACGGGCGTTGAGCGTGCGGGCGGCCAAATTGACAGCCCTGTAGCGGTCCCTTAGACTGACCGCCGCCTTGGTGTCGGGGCGTGGCGCAGCCTGGTAGCGCACCTGCCTTGGGCGCAGGGGGTCCCCAGTTCGAATCTGGGCGCCCCGAATCGTACGGCGCTGCCACTCCGCCGTGCCTCGGAGGCCGCACGAGGCGCTACTGCCTGTAGCTCAGCTGGATAGAGCGGCGGCCTTCTAAGCCGCGGGTCGGGGGTTCGAATCCCTCCAGGCAGGCCAACCGCTCCCCCCCGCGCGGCCCCACCGGCCGTGGCGGCATTTGACATCTCGCGGTGAGCGTAGCTCAATTGGTAGAGCGCCGGACTGTGGCTCCGGTGGTTGAGGGTTCAAGCCCCTTCGCTCACCCCACGCGCCCTTAGCTCAGCTGGATAGAGCGACAGCCTCCGGAGCTGTAGGTCAGAGGTTCGAGTCCTCTAGGGCGCACCATCAGCTACCCCCGCAGTCCCTGAAGTTGCCAGCGTTTACAGGCGATTTCCCATACCTCGGCCGAGCCGCCTCCGCTTTGTCCAGAATTCTCTGGTCCACTCCCTTCTGCGCCTTTTACGCCGGTGGCGAGGTAGTAAGCGCCGCTCAACACCCCGGAATTGCACCAGGGGTAGCGAATTGGCTATCATTGGTCGCCGAATCAGAGGAGTCTGGTTTGAGGTTTCGGGCACCTTCACCGCACTTTCGCCATGGCACGGCCCATGCGAAGTGGTCGAGGAGTGAGCACTGTGCGGGGACAAGACTACGCGGTCGAGCTCTCGGGAATCTCGAAGCGATTCCCGAGTGGAGTCGTCGCGAACGATCGGGTCGATTGCCGCGCCCTACCGGGGCAGATCCATGCCGTGCTCGGGGAGAACGGCGCTGGCAAGACCACCTTGATGCGGATCCTCGCCGGCCTGTCGGTGCCGGACGAAGGGTCGATCCGGATTGGCGGGGCGGAGGTCGCCTTCCGTTCGCCCAGAGACGCCGCCGCTGCTGGAATCGCGATGGTTCATCAGCACTTCTCGCTGGTCCCTGCTTTGACCGTGGCGGACAATCTGGCGCTCGGCGCACGGGAAGTGGGGGCTGTCTTGTCACCGCGACGTTGGCGGCGTTGGTTGGAGGGTCAGGCAGAGACTCTTGGCTTCGAGATTCGTCTCGAATCGCCGGTCTGGTCCCTGTCGATGGGGGAGCGTCAGCGGGTGGAGATCTTCCGTGCGCTCCTGCGTCAGGCTCGCATACTGATCTTGGACGAGCCGACATCGATCCTCGCCCCCGTCGAGGCGCAGCGCCTGTTCGACCGACTGCGCGAGCTGGCAGCCGAGGGATACGTGACGTTCCTCGTGACCCACAAGATCCAGCATGCGCTCGGAGTGGCCGATCGAGTCACCATCCTTCGAAGAGGGCGCGTCGTCGCATCCGAAACGAGTAGCGACCTCGATTCGGTGGAGATCGCTCACCTGATGGTCGGTCGAACGAGTCGCCTGACATCTCCGCCGAGGGTCCGGCACGCGGCTTCCCACGAGCCGGTTCTCGAGGTCGAGGATCTTTGCGTACCGCCGCTGGTCAGCCCGTTCGGACTGAAGGGTGTCAGCCTGCGCCTCAACGCTCGAGAGATCGTCGGGATCGCTGGCATCAGCGGGCACGGTCAGGACGAGCTGATCCTCGGGGTCGTCGGTCAAGCCCCGGTCGTTTCCGGCACTGTGCGCCAGCGCCTGGAAGGTCACGGGAGCGCCTACGTCCCCGAGGAGAGGCTCGGAGTGGCCCTGGTGCCCGGAATGTCTCTGGCGGACAACCTGGCCCTTCGGAACTTCAGGCGTCCAGGCTTCAGCCGCGGGCCCTTCTTGAAGAGAGCTCGTCTACTCGGTGCTGCACGGGAAGCGATCGAACGGTTCAGCATCGCCCCGGACGACCCCGGTGTTCCCGTCGAAGTGCTGTCGGGAGGCAATCGCCAGAAGGCCGTGCTGGGCCGGGAGCTCGAGGGGAGGCCCCGATTGATCCTCGCTCAAACCCCGACCGCCGGTCTCGATGTCGCGACGGTCGATCTGGTCCTTCGCGAGCTGATCGCTCAATCCGCTGCCGGCGCCGCCGTACTGGTCGTCTCTGAGGATCTCGACGAGCTGCTTTCGCTCTGCCATCGGATCATCGTGCTCTACGAAGGGCGAGCGATGGGCGAGTTCGAGGCGAGCGACGAGAATCGAGGAGCCATCAGCCTCGCGATGAGCGGCCTCGAGGATCGCCGAGAAGTGAGCGTGGGACGCGAAGCATGCTGACCATGCTCAACGGGACGGCTCGGCGGAACGTGCGAACCGGCCTGCAGGTCATGGCGTCCGGCGGCGCGCTCCTGGTCGTGTTGAGCGTCCTCTTGTGGTCGGTCGATCGCGAGATCGCCCCAACGCTGAGCGCCCTTCTGCGCAACGGTTTCGGCGATCGGCTCGCCCTGACCGAGACGCTCGTACGGATGACTCCTCTGCTCCTCTGCGCTCTGGCGGTTGCCATTCCCGCAAAGGCCGGTCTGTTCAACATCGGTGCGGAGGGTCAGCTCCACGCAGGTGCGATCGGAGCCTCGGGTGTGGCGCTCTTCGCCTCGTTCCTGCACCCGGTCGCGCTCTTGCCGACGATGATGCTCGTAGCGGCGCTCGCCGGTTGCCTGTGGGGCGTGATTCCGGGTTGGTTGCGGGGTCGCTGGGGGGTCAACGAAGTCCTCGTCGGCCTGATGCTCAACTACGTGGCGATTCTGGCGGTCCAACACCTGGTCCACGGGCCATGGAAGGACCTGAGTGCTCTCGGCTGGCCCTACACGGCCCGCTTCGCAGCCAGTGCCAAGCTGCCGACCCTCGGGGCGACCAACGTCCATCTCGGCCTGGCCCTGGGCATCGCTGGGTGCGGCCTCGGTTGGGTCCTGTTGCGATCGACGACTTGGGGAGTCTCCCTACGTGTCATCGGCCAGGCTCCTCGCGCGGCTCGGCATCTCGAGCTACCTCTGGTTCGCCACATCGCGGTCGTCCTCGCAGTGGGGGCGATCTTCGCCGCACTGGCCGGTCTCGGTGAGGTTTCGGTCGTCCAGGGGCGGTTGCGCCCAGGAATCTCGGCTGGCTACGGGTATTCGGGCTTCTTGATCTCGTGGCTGGTGGGGAACCATCTCTTGTTGCTCATACCGGCCGCATTCGTCGTCGCCGGCCTGTACTCGGGGGCAGACGCGCTACAGCTGACCGCAGGGCTCCCCTCCGCGACCGCCGACGTGTTCGTCGGTCTGGTCTTCGTGGCGGCACTATGGTTGCGGGCAGGACGGCAGGTCACGTCGTGATCGACGGGCTCGCATGGGAGTCTTTCGTCGTCGCCATGCTGGGCGGTGCCATCCGCAGTGGAACTCCGGTGGCCTACGCCGCGATCGGGGAGACGATCGCTGAGCGGGCTGGCATCATCAACCTCGGCCTCGAGGGAATGATGCTCGTCGGTGCCATGACGGCCGTCGCACTCCGCATCGGGACCGGGAGCTGGGTCCTCGGGCTCTTCGGGGCGATGGCGGTGGCTACGGTCCTTGCCCTCCTCCACGCCTATCTCGTCGTCGTTCGCGGGGCCAATCAGATCGTCAGCGGCCTCGCCCTCACTCTTCTCGGGATGGGCCTGTCGGGCTTCCTCGGCCGCCCCTTCGTCGGCGTTCGCTTCGACGGGTTGGCCTCGCTCCGCGGTCCGTCGGGGAGAGGCAGTAGCGATTGGCTCTCGATCCTCGGTGGTCAGGACGGGCTGGCGCTCGCTGCCATGTTCGTCGCGATCGCCGGTTGGTTCCTGCTCCAGCGGACACGGTTCGGGCTGGCGGTCCGAGCTGTCGGGGAGGATCCTGCGGCCGCCTATGCGCAGGGGATCTCGGTGGTGCGGACGAGGATCGTGGCGGTTGGGATCGGCGGGGCCCTGGCGGGACTGGGTGGGGCCCACCTCTCTCTCGCCTACACCCACCTGTGGGCCGAGAAGATGACAGCCGGCCAAGGGTGGATCGCCGTCGGTCTGGTGATCGTCGCGCGTTGGAATCCGATCTGGGCGCTCGTCGCTGCGTACGGGTTCGGGGCGCTGGCGATCCTCCACCTCCAGCTCCAAGCCTCCGGCGTGACCGCCTCTCCGTACCTGCTGGCCATGTTTCCGTACGTCGCAGCGATCACGGCGCTCACCGTGACCACCGTCCTGCTGGCGGGACGAGGTCACGCGATACCCGCCGCTCTCGCGAAGGACCTGCAGCTGTTCAAACGCTGATACAGAAAAGGAGTGCGCTGTGAACAAGAACTACATGCATCGGTCACTGACTGCCATGTTTCTCGCCGCTGTCGCCGTGATGTTCGCGGCCGGCTGCACGGCGAGAGACACCGACGCCCCCGCCGGAGAAGGCGACGGGACGGCCCTCAAGGTAGGATTCATCACCGTGGGACCGGTTTCAGACTATGGCTTCAACTACCAGCACGAGCAGGGCAGGCTGGCCCTCGAGGCTGCGATGCCCGGTGAGGTGACCACCGTGCTCGCGGAGAACGTGCCGGAGACGGCCGACGTCGAGCGGGTGATGGAGAGGATGATCAGCGACGGGACCGAGCTGATCTTCGCGACGTCCTACGGCTATCTCGACTCGGCTCTCCGGGTCGCCGAGAAGCACCCCGACGTCACCTTCATGCACTGTCTCGGGACGGAGCAGGCGCCGAACCTCGGCACCTACAGCGCCAATCTCTGGGAGCCGGCCTATGTCGCGGGCGCGGTGGCCGCCACGACCAGCCCCGGCAACGTACGTTTCGGCTACGTCGGGGCTCACCCGATTCCGCCGATCTACTGGATCTTGAACGCCTTCGCGCTCGGTGCACAGAGCGTGGACCCTGCCGCCACCGTCGACGCCGTCTTCACCAACAGCTGGAACGATCCCGCTGCCGAAACCGAGGCCGTCAACAGCCTCGCAGCCAAGGGCGTCGCCGGCGTGTACATCCTCGTCGACAGCCCGATCGCTGGCGTCCAGGCAGCCGAGCGGCGCGGAATCTTCGCTCTCGCCCAGCACGCCGACCTCTCGAGCTTTGCCCCGAACCACTGGATCACGGGTGCCGAATGGGGTTGGGCGAAGCTCTATGAAGACGTCGCCCGCTCGGTGATCGACGGAACTTGGGAGAAAACGCATATCTCCGGCGGATTCCGCGAGGACTACGTCGAGCTGTCCCCGTTCGGACCAGCCGTTCCACCCGAAGCCCGGACGCTCGCTGACGACCTGAAGGCGCGGATCGCCCGTGGCGACCTCGATGTCTTCGCCGGCCCGATCGTCGGTGCCGACGGGGTCGAGCGTGTCCCGGAGGGTAGCGCGTTGACTATCGACCAGATTCTCTCCTTCGACTGGGTGGTCAAGGGGGTACGGGGGGCGAGGTGAAACTACCATTTCATGGTGAGGCAAACGCCAATGATCCGACGGTCGCAGACCTGGTCGCCGGCAAGGTGCTGGAACTGATCAAGGAGCGTGCTCTCAGTAACCGAATCCGGAACGGTGCCGCCGGCAGGAATCTCTTTAGGGATCTATCGCGAGCACGTTTTGTCGAGCCGCTTCGTCGGCGGCTCCGCGACGATAGCTTACTAATCGCTCCACTCCAGTTGGAAGTAGACTCCCTAATCGAGCTCCGTACCAAACAAGAATACGCTGCGGCGGCGGAGGCGGCGGCAGTCTTCCTGATCCGGATTGCCAAGCCGGTGCTTCCATCGCGTTCTGGAGACGGCTTGTACGCCGCGGCAGTAACGCTCTTCAAGACTTGCACGGATCCCGCTCTGCGGGTGGAACTGGCCCTTCAATTGATCAGGCGAGACAGCGAGGAGTTTCCTCGGGCAGTCGACCTGATACTGCGAGAGCCTGGGACTGTTGAAAAGGTCCGCGAGCACTACCTTGAAGCGAGGGCTCCAAGCGAGCTTCTTGCGAGAATCGAAGGTCGTTGGGCAACTCAGCAAATACCAGACGCCATGCGGAGCGATTCCAACAGGTTCCGGGGTCTATCACCCTTCCTCCACGCCAGCCCTGCGCCGGGGGGTTCGAGTCAGGCGGTTGAGTTTACCGAACGCTTCGCGTCGGCGTTAGTAGGCGATCCCGAAGGACGGCAAGAACGGGTAAACCGTTGGTTAAAAGACGTAGCTTGTAGCCAGCGAATTTACCAATGGGAATTTTTTCAACGAAACGAGCGCGGTAGGTATGAAAGCAAGGCTGGCGACCTCGCGACGCTAGTAGATAATACTTTCTTCGCTGATCTCACAAAAGCGTGGTGGAGCTATGTCGCGGACTATGAGCCGATTCCTCTCGGAGCTCCGGTCCTTCGATCTACCACAAGAAATCTGCCCCCTCGTTTGGAAATCGAAGCACACGAAACCCTGCTTATCTTCAGGGCCCTCCTGGCTGACCTTCCCTTAATCGCTCCGGCGGACATCCATCACCGAGTGGCTGAACAGATGCACAAGGAGTGGCGGGACAGCAGGCGAGCCGGAACTCTTCTAATTCACGACGGCGAGCTTACGTATTGGACTTTGCGGTGGTTTAGGTGCAATCAATCCGCTGACGTTCCTACAACTAGCGATTGGAAACTCCCTATTCTGCGAGGAGCGAGGTTCAACTGGTCTGCTGCCTCCTTTGGCCGGGTTTTGGAGTTCCTTGGTCTAGGTCTTGTCGACGGATCATCAGTGGTCCTTACGCCTCGGTGGCGTTCGTTCTTGCGGTGGCTAGAGCTACTAAAGGTGGATACCAACAAGATTCCATTAAACACATGTGGCCTTGAGGAGATCGGGAAGATGCTGCCGATTCTTGCTCCGGTAGAGAAAGAAGTGGATCCGGTTCAAGATTCCCGGGCGCCATTTCTGCCGCTCGAAGTCTTCCTGCGTGCCAATAGACCCTGGCCGTCGCACTTGGTCGTCACCACTGTGCATGCTCATCGAAAGCGAGGCTCAATCGTCCCACTGTCGTTTGGATTTGCGACTCTACTCGGGGATCTTCCGTTCGCTACTCAGGATGAGTGGTATGCCAGGTCCGCGGGAGAATCTAACGATGGTCGAGGACTATTCCTTTCGTGGCTCAACAACCATTGCACGCTTTTATCTGGAATTGGCATGAGCCTCGGTGTCAGCTCCGAGATGGCTCGAGTGGCTCTCCGCGAAGACGACGAATGGTTCGACGATGTTTGGGGTGATACGAAAGGATGGTTTCCGAAGGCCGCAAAGGATCGAGTTCCTCCGCACAAGTGGGTGACGGTGTTTAGGGAAGTCGAAGAGGCCGGTTCGTCGGAGAGGCTTGACAGTGTTATCCAACATCTGACTCGGCTCACAGGTCTAAACCAGGATTTCTGGCGGCCCGATAATGATTTCTGGGAGGAAATGAAGCGTTTGTTTGGCTGCAATGCCCTTGCGCAGGGCAAGGAAGGTCGACATGCGTTAACATTAGGGGGGATATGGGTTCTGGCGATGGCCTACATTAACCTTAACTGCGGCGGCCCGCTTCTAGTCAATGGCAGACAGTTTTCCACAAGCACGAATATGCGCACGGACACGGTGTTGCCAGCTTCTGCCGATTCGGAAAGACATTACAGTTTGCTTTCGAAGCTTCGTGGTTTGTTCTCAGAGGTCTTTGTCCGTGACGAGGAGCGGCGGGGCTCTACGGTCCTTGACGTTCATCGAGAAGACTCTTTGCTCTGGTTTGATCTCGACATTCCGTTCTATTCAAAGTCAGCTGACGGCGAAGGTGTCTTTTGGACATCGTTTCTTGGGGAGAGCGGACGGGGCGGCGGTGCGACTGACGCGATCAAGGAAGTGAGAGCTGAACTAGAGCGCTACCGGAGTGAACGTTGGGAGCCAGCGGAGATTTGGGTTGCTCCAGTCGGAGATCCGTTCAAAGAGAAGCTTCGGCTGGGCTTTCGAGCAGGGCGAACGATATGATTAAGATACATTTGGTGGATAGCGTGGCGCCCCGAGCTTTGGCGATGGGACGGGCTTTTAGCGTTGACCCGAGGACCTATGTTGAGGTTGACATGTCCCCGAACGGAGTGGAGAGATTCGGTGATTGGCCTTTAGAAACTGAACCGGTCGAGGTGCTGAAGGTCGCGCACAACGGCGACGACAATGTTGCGGATGTGCTGTTTACATCCGACTTTAGACCTGAGGATGTTGTGGGTGCACAGGCCTGGATTTGGCGGAGTGTCTCTGAAAGAGACGAGACGACTTGGCTGAAGGAGGGCGAGGCGAAGCAACTGGTCGATTGGATGCTGAGTGGCATGTCGGACGATGAGGAGGCGCGGCCTCCAAGCTTGAAGCGGAGTAGTGGTGGCCCCATTCTCGTGGCTTTAGCGCTCTTGAGCCAGGTAGCGATTGATCAAAGCGGACAACGAACCGAGGTTTTAAGTCGGGCTTGGTGGCGGAGTCTTCTTTGGCCAAGTGTGACACAAGGCGTTGCTAGTTCCGAACACCTGGTGGAGTTAATGAAAAGCAGTCTGCTCGTGGGACGGAGGAGCTCCGGCCAGGAGAGTCTGGCCGAGGATTGGCTTATAGTGGAGGCATTTGTCGAATCCTTAGTTGAAGAAGAGCACTCCTTGGACGTTGACTACATCGTCCGCTTCCTCGAGTCACTCCGCCGAGTCCTTTATGCTTGACATCTACCACCCCGCATGGCAGCGGGAGCGTGCGGCGACGAATCATGACTGGCTACAGAACCGTTTCCTAGTAGCTCTTGGAAAATGGGAGAATGTCCGGTTGGGTTTGGTCGAGGATGATAACTTCGAGGAGTGGTTCGTAAGAGTGGGCCTGGCGGAATGGCCTGGACGCAGGTCGAAGATGGTGAGTTTGTTGGGGCGTTTCGAGGTTGAGATGTCACCAGCCCAGATATTCGGCTGCCCGCCGCTTTGCAGCTGTGACGCACCTACGAGGATCTGGCTTTCGAATGTCGTTCATCAGTTGTGGCTGGAAAGGTCAGGAGTCGAGCGGCATCTGAGCTGTGCCAATCTTGCATTGGAGGAAGCTAGCGCGCGCTTCTTGGAGCTTGGGCGTGCCCTTTTTGCGGCTCCTCGCGGCGCCAGCTTGGAGCAGGATCAAGTTTTGGCCGAACTTCGGCGGTTCCGGATCAGCTGCGAGCAACTCGCCCAGAGCCTCTCTCGTTTTCCTTCCATGATACTGGTCGTATGACGATCCGCTTGCCGCGCCTCCTTGTGATCGACGACCTTTTTGGCCGCGGGGTCGTCGATGGTCGAAACGAGGATCGGACGAATCTCTGCGGGCGATTTCTGCTGCGAGATGTGACCGGTGACGACGCCAGTAGCCAGCGAGTGCGCGAGCCGATTGCAGAGGCGGTCTTCATCCGTGGTCAACGTCCCGTTGCGGCGTCCATTGGGGACAAGGTCGAGAACGATCTTGAAGGAAGCCTAGAGCTGGTGCGGCAGGGATGGGAGGTCGCGGCGCTTCGTCCGCGGTGGGCTCTGGTACTCTTGGACCTCTGCTTTTACACCGGCAAAGTGACGGCGACGAGCGGGAAGGAGTCACCTGGAATGCCCAAGGGGCGCCCTGGCGACGATGATCCCAGCGAGTACTTTGGACTCGCCCTGCTCCGAGAGCTCCACCGCCGGTGGCCCGAGTTGCCGGTGGTTATCCTTTCGAGCAAGGAGCGCGACGAGGTCAGCCGCCGCCTGGCGATGGCAGGAGCCCTCGGTTTCGTGCAGCGGGTCGGGTCTGATGGACCGCGGCTGCTCGCGGAGCACATCTGGCGACACGGCCTGATTCCGGACGACGCCGGCGAGATCCTGGGTGGATCGGTGCCCTTGCTCCTCGCTCTCCGTGATGCGCGGCGGGCGGCTGGCTCGAGTCGGCACGTCTTGATCCGTGGGGAGCGGGGCTCCGGCAAGGAGTTGCTCGCCCGCTACCTTCACCGTCAATCGCGACCGGCCGCGGGGCGCCCCTTCGTGGTGGTCAACGCTGCGACACTGAATCCCAACCTCTTCGCATCCGAGTTGTTCGGTCACGTCCGTGGCGCCTTCACGGACGCCTCGGTCGACAGGAGCGGTTGCCTGGTCGACGCGGATGGCGGGGATCTGTTCCTCGACGAGATCGGCAGTCTGCCCCCCGATGTCCAACCAGCTCTCCTGCGCGTGCTCGACCGCGGTGAGGTCACGCCGGTCGGTGGAAAAGCTGGCCGAACGGTGACGGTGAGGGTTCTGGCGGCGACGAACGAGGACATCGAGCAGGGTGACGAGGGCGCCGGATTCCGAGCCGACCTGCTGGACCGACTGCGTGAGGGGGGAACGATCGTGCTTCCTCCCCTGAGGGATCGACCGGACGATATTCCGCTACTCGCCGAACGGTTCGTGCGTGAGGCGGAGAGATCCTGTAGCGGTCTGGAGCGCGAGATCACTCCCGAGGTCGAGGAGCGGCTTCGCAGCCACTCGTGGGCTGGAAACGTCCGTGAGCTCCGGAGCAGTCTGTTCGAGGCGGTCCGCAACCATTCCGACATCGAGCATCTGACCGTAGGGCATCTTCCGCGATCGCTCGACACCCTGGACGACCCAGGCAGCGCGAGCACCCCGGTCGGCAGCGAGAGCGGCCGGCTCGACTCATTGATCCACGCCCTCGAGTCTTTCGAGTTCGAGGGCATCGAAGCACGAGAGCTGCTCGGCAAGTTGCCAGCGCTCCAAGACTCGTGCGGCGACCTCCTGGCGCGGTACCTCGGAGCGACCTTGAGGACCCAAGTTCGTCCGACACCCGATGCACCCGATGGAAAGCTCCTGATCCACCCGGCCTTGATTCTCGCGATGGGCGCTCCGGATCTCGCCGCGACCAAGGCTTACGACCTGATCATCAAGCTTCGTCACATGTCGACGGGTGACTCGTGGGACCACGACGAGCTCCTGCGCGTCGCCTACGAAAGGGCGATGCGGGCAAGGAGGCCAGCATCGCGTCACACACGCTCCGCCCAGACCGGTTCGGGAAGCCACCGCGAACCTTCAGAACATAACGAGGAATCCTAAAGTGTTGAAGTTCATCGATCCGAAGCTCGACGTCGACCGGCTCCGCGAGAGCCTGGCGTCGCGCTCCGTCCATCACGAGGTTCCTGGGATCGGAAACGTTCCCGTGCTCGACGGCGCCGTCGTTGTCGCCGACTTCCTGACGCCCGAAGCCCGCCAGCACATCGAGGGGCAGGTGTATTCATCCGGTACGAACCTCGCCGAAGTCTACAAGACCAGTCGCACGGGCTATGGTGACAACGAACTGAACATCACGGAAGCAGATCGCCAGATCCCCTTGATAGGTGAGCTCCGGGCCGAGCTAGACTCCCTCCTCGAGCGTATCTTTCCGGGAGAGATCACCGCTCATGCGTTGCAGCTTCGCGAGCTCACTCCCAAGGCGTCGGGACATTCTCGCCACGTCGATTACGAGAAGGGCTTCGACGTCATGAAGAAGGATGGACGTCAACGAGCGCTGACGTCGCTGAGCCTCTCCTTGCCGATCAGCTGGAACGACGGTCGGGCGCCGGTCTTCATCATGGAGACGGCCGAGGGCAAGGTCCTGCAAGGGGATCCTGGGTCTCTGGCAATCTTCGGTCCGCAGATCTACCACAGTCACCCACCGACGACCGACTTCGACAAGCCCTATCTGTGGCTCGTCACGCAGGCCTTCTTCCGCGATCCTTTCGAGGTGAGGTCGTCTGCGGGTGAGGGGACGCTCGCTTCCTGGGCCTCTCGGTTCCTCAAGGACCGGGCGGCACTCGAGACACTCGAGGTCTCGGAGCGGCGCATTCAGCGTGCGTATGCCGAGATCCTCTCGGGCTACGAGGTCGACCCCACGACCATCTTGAACGAGGTCGAACGGGTGGAGAGCTACTCGGGAGTGGTGGTGGAGCGTGACATCCAGTTTACGTCGCTCTGCGGTCATCACTTCCTACCCTTCTATGGCACGATCGACGTGGCGTACGAGCCGAACGAAGTGATCACGGGGCTCGGCAAGATCCCCCGTCTCGTCCGGGCGCTTTCGCGGCGCCTCCAGCTCCAGGAACTCCTGATCCAAGAGATCGCCGAGCAGATCATGTCGAGCCTGGATGCCAAGGGAGCGTGTGTCGTCGCGCGAGCCAATCATCTCTGTATCCATTCTCGGGGCCCTCTCTCACCTGGCAGTCAGACGGTTTGCACCTACGCGGTCGGATCGCTCGAATCGCACTATCGTGGGCGTGCCCTCGATTCGATCCTCTAGGTCGGAGACGCGATTTGCCTTCCGTTCTCGTCTGTGCGCCCTCACCGATACGAGAGGTCCTCGTCGAGTGCCTCGACAACGCCGACCCCGCGAGTGTTGCCAAAGTTCACGGCGCCCTCGAGCAACGCGTGAAGGACGCGAAGGACGCGGGCTGGAAGAAGAAGCAGGAGTTTCTTCTCATCGTGCAGCACGTCGAGCGCGAAGAGCTCCGCTGGCTGTCGCGGGGCCGCGCCCGCTTCGCAGGGGGTCTGGCTCCCAGGAACAGGGAGGGAGCCGAGGAGCCGGCGGAGGCCTCCCGCGACGAGGAGCAGTCCAATCATCCCCTGGAGTTCCGCAGGTTCGACCAGCACTCCAGCTCATCGTCCGGAACGAGTGACAAGGATGTGCTCGCGGCGATCGGGGCATACGCTGTGCCGGTCGTCTTCATCGGTTCGTTCAAATTGCCGGAGGAGCCCACGACCGTTGAGGATCTGGATCGCCTTTTCCTGGACAGCAGCATCTGGCATCGGTATGTCGAGGTTTCGGCCTCCGACGGCCTAAAGCAGCTCCGCGAGAGGATCGACGAGGCCCGCAAGTGGCATGAAGAGGGAAGATTCTGTCTAAGCGTCGCGGTCGAGTTCCTCGATTACTCGGCGCGCGCCCTACGTCATCTTTATCTGGTGCGCGGACCGGACGAGGGCAACCATGGAGATTTCGTCGCGCTCCACGGCTTCCATAGTGAGTCCGCGATGGCGAGGGCTGCGGTCAAACGCGAGGAGCAGGTCCGAGACGGGCTGACAACTTTCACTGCCGGCTGCCTCCTGATCGACGACTATGGTAACAAGCCACTTCGCTGTCTTCATTCAGACGAATCGACCCTGAGTAAGCGAAGCATCGTTCTTAGCGAGCTGGCTCAGCGTGACTTCGAGGTCAGGGTGAGCGCGACGTACGAGGAGGCCAAGGAGCTGCTTGGCCTCCCTGTTGCGGGTAGGGCGGGGAGGGCGGGGGAGCTGGCCGGCGGGCTGAAGGGGGGCGGCCCAACGGTAGGCTGCCCCTCACGTGGGGTCGAACCGTCGGCGAGTCGCGCACTGGAATGGCCTGTCGATCTGGTGTTCTTGGACTACCTCCTCGATGATCGCGAGTCCGGTGGCCGATGGCGGGGTCTCGATCTGATAAACGAGTTGGCGGAGTGCAGATCGCTCCCCTTTGGGACGGCCGCATTCGGGCGCTTCTGGATCCTGCCGGTTTCGTCCTTTCCGGCCATCTTCGAAACGGAGATGCGGCGAGGAGAGGCGACGAACGTCGAGCAGGCTTACTTCCTCGCACCGGGCGCAGATCCGGTCTGCACACCGAAGCTCTTTCGCTTTCGCGTCTGGGACCTCCTGCGGACAATGCGGAACCATGCAGAGGTTGGACCTAGCGATCTTTCCGAGTTGCTCAAGCAGGCGGTGGGAGCGGCACCGCACGACGACCCTAAGGGCAAGAGCTCGAAGCAGTGGCTGATGGCGCTCCACGCGGTGCTCTCCCGCCGACGGGAGGCCTTCGAGAGGATCGACAGCGACGCCTCGTCGGGAAGCCTGTTCGCGAAGAGCTTGCGAACTTCGACGACACAGGAGGCAGATCGACGTTCTGCTGTTGCCCTCGACCTACTGATCGAGGTGCTCCATTCTATCGCGTGGGGAGGATCCCTCAGCCAGATCGAGGTTCTCGATCGGCTCTGGCTGGCCGATCAATCGATTTCGAACCTGGGGCTCGGCGAGAAGAACAGGGATTGGAAAGAGCTCAAGTCGAGATTGAAGCGCCAGATCCACGATTCGGTCGCACCACGCTAATGTCCTCCGGATACTTCTTCACTCGACGCCCAGGCTTTGGAGGTGTGCGGGGCGGGACTCTCTTCGGATACGAGACCGCCCTTCACACGGGCGAGACGGCTCCTCACGCCCCTCCCGTCTATCTCATGGTGCGAAAGGAGTCGGCCGACTTCATGTTTCTCGGGCGCCTGGCTGAAAGTCGCCGAATCGTCCAGCATCTGATCCTTCGCCTCCCGCTCGGAAGGCAGTCGATCGACAGTGGAAAGCTCGACGCGGTGGTTGCGGCGACCAGCGAGCAACAATGGCCCCTGAGTGATTCAAGCCATCACGCCTGCGTCGGGATGAAACAGGACCATATCCACGGCTACTCGTCCCTGCCGTGTTTCCGATCGCGAATCGCTATCGGCCACGGATCGATTCCCCTCTGGTGGCTCCTTCTCGATCTCCTCTTCGATCTCAAGCATAGCGACGTTTTCGGGCGGCACCGGGAGCGACTCTCAGGTGCCTTACGCGGCTCGTCGGTCGCGGCCGCTTTGATGGACAAGCTCGAGTATCTCTGGAGCCAGGAGCGCCTCACTTTGCCGGGTGTGCCGGACGGGTCGTTGTCCCTTGCTCTGTGGCAGCGCGAGCAGGCTTGGCTGGATCGTTGCTTGGCACCGAACGCTTCCAAGGCCCTCCGCTCCGGTTGGTTCGAGGACGATCCCGAGGACGAGGTCCGCCGAGTGATCTTTTCCGATCGAGATCGCTGTGTATTCGAGGCCTGTGAGCGTTCCAAGGTCGACAACTCGATTCCGGTTGGGTCTTCGACTGCAACGTCGGAGGCGCCACAGGTGGCCGAAGATGACAGGTCGCTGAGGTTCGACCAGGTCGCGAGTTGGTTCCTCCGTCGACACGATCTCGATGCCTTCCTTCTCCTGCTCTTTCGGGGCCACAAGCGCGAGGAGGCTCTTTGGCGCTGGGGGCTAGAGTCGATCGTCGGGGCCGTGGGATCCATCATCATCGCGCTGATCTTCGTCGCCGGGCTTTCGGTCTTCGAACCGTTCCAGGGGCGAGATGGCTTCACGGTGATGATCGGGCTCTCGCTTGTCGGTGCTCTCGGCGTGACGTTTATCTGCTGGTGGTTTGCACGGTGGCCTCGTTCGGCTGGACGATCACTGCCGGCGCGGCCCGTGCGCTTTCTGATCGGCCTCGCGCTGGCCGCGGTCGTATTGGTCTATCTGTTGGCCGATCTCGGTTGGTTCGAGGCGGATGTCGGAGCCCGTGCTCGGCGTGTCCCGTACCTGGGGCTGGCGGGGGGAGCTGTCTCCCTCGCGATCGGACTGGGGTCGGCCCTGATCATCGGAGGCGAGGAGCTTCGTCGACGGACGATCGGGATGTTCCGCTTGGCTCTGCCTAGGATGTTTTTGGCGATCGCTGCCGCCTGGACGTTGATGATGACCACGGAGGAGGTCGTCAAGGCTAATCTCCTCGTCGGTTGGACCGAGATTGTCCTCGTGTGCGTTCCTCTGACGTTCCTCGCCTGGATCTTCACATCGGTCGAAGTCCAGGAGCACACTCGTTTCTCGCGCCGCGCACTCGGGCGGGCTGCGTGGCTGGTTGCAGTGTCGTTCCTCATTTCCTACGGTACGGGCTTTTTCATGACGAACCTCGTCATGCCGCGTTTCCTGCTGCTCTCTGGCTTCGTGGGAAGTTGCGAGTTCGAGGAGCGTGCTCGTCGTTACGCCGACCGTGCGCTGCTCGAAGACGATGGATGCGAGTCTCCTCAACCTGTCTCAGGCGAGGGATCCCTCGCTCGCCTGGAGGAGCTGCAGTGGGGAGCTGCGGGGACGTGGCCGACTGGATCTCACCGGTCGGGGATCAGAGTTCTGTATACGACCGATTTTCCGCTGGTCGGAACCGTCTATTTCTTCCCCGGATTGCATCTCTACACGGCCTTCTTCGCGATGTTCGTGGGCCTGTTCTTCACCCTGGTTCTCGGTGGGAGGGTGCTCACGGATCCGCTCAAGGCCTCGAAGGGTTGAGGTCGTGCAGGACTGACTCATCTTCGAGCGGACGGCCTTGGTCGAAGTGCTCGACCCTTACTCGACCGGCACTGCCAAGCTCTCCGCGATCTTCTTTTCCACCTCCTGTCACGGCCGCTGGCGAGCATCTGGACCCTCCCGGCGCAGCCACGGACCTCGACACGCTGGGCGACCAGCGTGAAGAGCACTAAACGTTCTTTTTCCTGTAGACTACGTCGTATCGTACATCCGGGCGCTGGCCGCAGAAGACGCAGGCGGCGAGATCCTCGACCTGCGGTTTCATGGTCGCATCCGATTTCCGAGCGACCGCCTCTTTCCACGCGCGGACGAGGCCAGGCGGTGCAGACCAGCCGAGGAGAAGCAACTGCACGACCGCGGATCGACCGGGTAGCGGCCAGAAGATCGCCGGCGGAGTGAACCGTAGCCAGCGGTGACGCGCTTGGGGTGTCAGCCGCCAACCGCCGCCGCCAGCTCCGACGTGCACTGCGGGCAGCGCGTCGCCGCCACGGGGATCGTCGTCGCGCAGTAGGGGCAGGGCTTGGTCGTCGGCGCATCCTTGTCGACGCCCTGCTCCGTGCGGCGCAGGTTGTTCATCACCTTGACCACGAGGAAGGCGGCCCAGGCGACGAGGAGGAAGGTCAGGGCCAGGGTGAGGAAGCGCCCGTAGGCCAGCACCACAGCGCCGGCGGCCTCGGCGTCGGCGAGGCTGGCGTAGGGGCCCGCGGTCTCGCCGGCGGCGAGGACCACGAAGAGGTCGCTGAAGTCGGTGTCGCCGAGCAGCAGCCCGATCGGCGGCATCAGGAGGTCGTCGACCAGCGATCGGATGACCGGCGTGAACGCACCGCCGATCAGGATGCCGATCGCCATGTCGACCATGTTGCCGCGCAGGGCAAACTCACGGAACTCCTTGAGCTTCGGCTTCCCTCCTCGGTTGGTGGCGGTGATCCTGGCACAGGAGGGGGGCGCGTCGGCACGGGCGGCGGGGAGGGCTGGCTCGAGCTGCACGTCGCTCAGGCGAGGTTGCGCTGGCGTCCTTCCGTTATTCCTAGGTGGTAGGGCTGGTCCGGCAGCCGTGGCGCGGCTCTGGCCGGTGGGGCTTGCCGCAACCTGAACCTGGGGGTTAATATGCGACTGCGGGTGGTGCGAAGAGGTCGTTGGCGGGCTCCTGGCGGTCTGCCGCGACCGGGGTGAATGCCCGCTCCTCGACCTCCTCCATGGCCTGCCGCCGAACCTGGCGAAGGATGGCCGGCGGATGCTGGCACTGCTCAGGCGGATCGAGGCGCAGGGACCGCCGCGGAGCGTCGAGTTGAGCCATCAGGTCGGCTCGGGCCTCTGGGAGCTCGTCCGCGGACGTCTGCGGGTGCTGTGGTTCTATGACGAAGATCGGGACCTCATCCTCACCCACGGCTTCGTGAAGAGGTCTCGCAAGACGCCCGCAGCCGAAATTGCACGAGCGGCGGCGTACCGGGCGAGTTACCGAAGGGCCAAGGCGGCTGGCCACCTGATCATCGAGGAGGACGAGTGATGGCGGGAAAGAGCTACCGAGGTCTGTTCCAGGAAGCGGAGCAGCACGACGACTACTGGGCGGAGCTGGCGATCTTGGAGGTCACTGAGGAGGTCGCCCGCCGGATGGAGGAGCTCGGGATCTCGCGTGCGGAGCTGGCGCGCCGGCTCGGCACCAGCGCGGCCTATGTGACGAAGGTGCTGCGCGGCAACGCGAACTTCACGCTCGCCACCATCGCGAAGCTGGCGCGAGCGCTGGAGAGCGAGGTGCGCTTCCGACTGTCGCCACGGCGGCCCGAGGAGGAGGGCGTGGACCATGCCGAATCCGGCAAGGTCGAGCTGAGGCCCGTCCGACCGCTTTCAGAGGCCCGCGGCTTGTTTCCCGGAATCGCGACGAGCGTAGAGGGTGAGCGCGATGGCGAGTGATCCTACGGCCGAGCGAAGTATCGCTCCGGCCCTGGGGTCTGACCGAGATATCCGGCCGATGTTTCGGCGGTCGTTCCTTCCGTGGTTATCTACTTGACGCAGGGAACAAGTCCGCCGATGCGGCCGTTACCGTGGTTGTTTTTGTGCTTGCTTACGGCTTCGCACCTACTACGAGCGCCACATCTATTTCACCGCCCATAGTGGGATCAACGGCCCCTTGCGCTTCGATTCCGACAATCGCCAGAGACTTTTGGAGATGTGAGGCGCGGGGAGTATTGACGTCGCGAACGACAATCGACACACCAACGGGTGTAGAGCCAACAAAGATAAAACTGCGCTGGTACTCTACCGCCCATCCCGACTCCCGTAGGGCTAGAACTACCTCGTCAGTAAAAATACACGGCTCGGGGTGGCCTCCGGCACATCGGACCACAACCCTTCCGGTGGGTCCGCCTCGTAGACTATCAATCAGCTGTGCTTGGCGACCGCTGTCGAGTTTCCTGGGTGCCAGCCGTTCTTGCAGTTCCAGTAGTTCACGCTCAGCCTTAGTGCTCTGGCCCATAAGTTCGGTCACGTATTCGGCGGGGCGGTTCAGGCGGCCGGTCGGAGCTGCTGCGGCTCGGCGAGGCGTTGGAGCAGAGCGTCGAGGTC
>Ga0299913_10000750_pt1 | contig 21904 bp, 25 predicted proteins | sample RVTome_9_FD_201360 | JGI IMG/M metagenome (GOLD analysis project Ga0299913, IMG submission 201360) | Soil microbial communities from uranium-contaminated site in the Upper Colorado River Basin, Wyoming, United States - RVT155D38 (version 2) ... | reverse complement strand
GCTACCTCCCATTCCGGTAAAGATAATGATGAACGTCGGCAACCCCGACCGTGCATTCGATTTCGCGAACATTCCAAACCACGGCGTGGGTCTTGCACGACTCGAATTCATCATCAACAGGATGATCGGGGTTCATCCGAATGCGCTGCTCGACTACGCCAATCAGGACTCCGACACCCGAGAGGCTATCGATGAGCAGATGGCCGGCTACGATGATCCCGTGACGTTCTTCATCGACAAGCTTGCCGAGGGCATCAGCACGATTGCCGCAGCATTCGCACCGGAACCCGTCATCGTCCGGCTCTCGGACTTCAAAACCAATGAGTATGCGAACCTGATCGGCGGCGAAGCCTACGAGCCCAACGAGGAAAACCCGATGCTCGGGTTCCGTGGGGCAGCGCGTTACGTTTCAGAAAACTTCCGTCCCTGCTTCGAACTCGAATGTGCGGCGCTGCGGAAAGTTCGAAACGACATGGGCCTGACGAATGTACAGGTCATGGTCCCCTTCGTGCGCACGGTAGCCCAGGGAAAACAGGTCATCGATCTGCTCGAGCAGAACGGACTTCGCCGCGGTGTGGACGGACTCAGGATCATCATGATGTCCGAACTGCCCACGAACGCCCTGCTCGCCCACCAGTACCTGGACGATTTCGACGGCATGTCCATCGGGTCCAACGACATGACTCAGCTGGCCCTGGGCCTCGACCGCGACTCGGCACTGGTCGCCGACCTTTTCGACGAACGTGACGAGGCGGTCAAGGCATTGCTGTCGTTGACTATCGAAGCTTGCAAGGCCAGGAACAAGTACGTGGGCATCTGCGGACAGGGTCCCTCCGACCATCCGGATCTCGCCCAATGGCTGCTGGCCCAGGGCATCGAAAGCATTTCCCTGAACCCCGATACCGTCGTCGAGACGTGGATGCTACTCGCGGGCCAGGCGGTATAGCGCCTGGTTGACGGGGCTAGAAACGTTCGTACCGCGATCGCTTCTGCCAGCGAATGCGGGGCAGCCACAGGCCCATGATGACGCCTACGAACAGCACGAGGGCTCCTGCGAGAAACCAGTTGCGCGTGGTCTGGCCCGAAAGCGCATCATTTTCCTGCTCGAGTATGCTCACCTTGATTTCGGCGTCCGCCAGTTGCTGGCGCAGATCCCTGTTCTGGCGATCGATGGTGAGCGTGTTGGCCGCGGTCTCCCGGATTTCGGCCAGCTCTGTCTGCAGCGACTGCTTGTCTCGCTCGAGGGAGGCGATGGTCGCGGTCGCCTGATCGTACTGGACCTTGATTGCGTTGAGCTGCGTCGACAACGTGCTGCCTTCCGTGCTCGCCGTATTCAGCTGCCTGGTGAGCCGTTCCAGCTGCTGGCGGGCGGGCGGCTCGTTCATCAGGTAGCGGAGCAACACCCAGCCTTCGGTACCGGCGGTGGTGCGCACACGGGCGTATCCGGTATCCGCGTCTCGTTCGACGATTTCGAGCTGGGTGCCGCTGGGCAACATCCGTGTAATCGCGTTCGCCGTGCTTGGTCCCGTCCGCAGTGTCACTTCCATCTGGTCGCTGACCCACACGGCTTGAGCCTGCACCGCCGTCGTCGTAATCAGACACGCGGCAAGAATGAACAGTATTCGCATCGTATTCAGGTTTACTCCCTCCATCCGGTCTCCACTATAAGGCAAGCGTAAAAGCCGCACCAGCACTCGCTTCCAGACCGACACAGTTGTGCAATGCGGTCGCTTATGCCATCACTGCGCCATGCTACCCTTTTGCCAGACCGCGAGATGGTTCATCGCCGGCATCGCGTAGAGACGTACGCGAGTCATTCCAGAATCGCCCCCAAACCGGTCCAGGTCGCTGATATCACGAATGCCCATGGAGGCTTTGCGCTGACGCAGCGAAGCATCGAACCGCGCATTGCTTTCACTGGTGAACTCCCCGTCGAAGTTGAACGGTCCGTAAAGGCAGAATCTGCCGCCGACCGGAAGGATCCGGCCGATCAGCGCGTACATGCGCTGCACCGCCCGGATGCTCATGATATGCGCGGTGTTCGCGGAGAACACGGCGTCGAACGCCATTGTCGAAGGCGCTTCGTGCTCGACGTCGAGCGCCAGTGGCGGCTTGACTCGCGAAGTCGCGCCCCGGGCAAGGCGCGCGCGGATAGCCTCGTGGTTCTCCGGAAGGTCGCTTGTTTGCCAGATCAGGTGCGGCATTTCCTCGGCGAAAAACACGGCGTGCTGGCCCGTTCCGGTACCGATCTCCAGGACGTTTCGCGCGTCCTTGAGCTCCACGCGCAGCACCTCGAGGATCGGCCGCTTGTTCCGCTCCGACGCAGGTGAATCCGTCAGCATCGGCATCAGTCGGCTTGCAGCGCCTGCGGTGCGAACAGCGTTTCGCGATAGTGCCGAAGCTCTGCTATCGAGTCCCGGATATCCTGCAAGGCGCGGTGTGTCGACTCCTTCGTGAAGCCGCGGGCCACGGCAGGCGCCCAGAGCTGGGCGAGGATTTTCAGGCTGCTGACGTCCAGGTTGCGATAGTGAAAAAAGGCCTCGAGAAGCGGCATCTGCCTTGCCAGGAACCGCCGATCCTGGCAAATACTGTTGCCGCACATAGGCGAAGCACCTTGTGCGACGTGCGGTCTCAGAAACTCGAGAGTTTGTTCCTCCGCATCGGAGATCTCGAGTTCGCTTCCCAGCACGCGGTCTATGAGTCCGGATTCACGATGTTGCTTCGTATTCCATGCGTCCATGCCGTCAATCACGGACTGGGGCTGATATATCGCCAGTACCGGTCCCTCCGCAACTTCGTTGAGGTCACGGTCGGTGATGATGGTTGCGATTTCGATTATCTCATCGGACGTCGTGTCCAGACCCGTCATCTCGAGGTCGATCCAGATCAGGTTCGTCGTGCGGGGTGACGCCTCGGTTACACTCATGACACTCTGCTCATTGCTGCTTACCCATCCTGACTCGCATTTCCGGCGCTGCAGGTGAACCGGTCTTCTGCCAAGTTTAACCCGCATCCGTCACCGATTCGCGTGTTGACAACCGGCAGAGATGCAGGCGCTCCGGCATGCCGGCATACTCCCTTCATGTGCACACGTGTTCCAGCCGCATGAGCCGGACGACCGTCCGAAGCGCCCTTGTGGTCGCCACGTACGGACGCAGGCTGGGATTGCGACTGGATGACGGGAGCTCTGCTGCGGGCCGTATCAAGGGCAAGACCATTCAGCCGGTGTGTGGCGACAAAGTCGAGGTACAGCCCATACCCAATGAATCCGACTGGCTGGTTACGAGAATACTGCCCCGGGTCAATCAGCTGACACGGCCGAACCAGCGCGGCAAGGTCGAGGTACTCGCCGCCAATCTCGACGCAATTGTGGTCGTTGTAGCCGATTCGCCGGTTCCCGACTGGTTTATCGTCGACCGCTACATCTGCGCTGGCGAGCTGATGGGCGCCGCGTCCGCGGTCGTATTCAACAAGGCCGATCTCGGGCAGATTGAAGAGTCGTCCGCCAATGCCCTTGGTGGCTACGCTCGCATTGGCTACGTGACCCTTCGCTGCAGCGCAACGCAGGAACGCAATCTCGAGCCTTTGCTCGACTTCCTGGCCGCGCGTACGGCCATTATCGTCGGTCAGTCTGGAGTCGGCAAATCCAGCATTATCAATAAGTTGACTGGATATTCCGCCCGTCCCGTCGCACCCCTGTCGGTCGCCAGCGGCGAAGGCCGTCACACCACCGTCAACTCTGTGCTCTTGTCACTGGCGAACGAAGGCGCCGTAATCGATTCGCCCGGCGTGCGCGACTATGCGCCGGCGATCGACAGGCCTGCGGACGTGGCACACGGTTTTCGCGAAATCCGGGAATCGAGCCGCCTGTGTAAATTCAGCAACTGTCGCCATCTCAAGGAACCCGCATGCAACGTCAAGGCCGATGTCGCAGCCGGCAGGATTGACGAAAGGCGCTACGAAAGCTACAGGCGCCTGCTGTTCGCCGCGGAGCGGCTTGCCGAACGCTTCCGGTAAATTTCCAGCGAGCTGACAGCAGGACGTCGAATCGCCAGCGGTGCAGTCAGCCAGGGGGCCAGCGCAGGGAACGGCCTCCCAGCACGTGAAGGTGGATATGGAACACCGACTGCCCCGCCCCTTCCATGCAGTTCATGACCACCCGATAGCCCTTCTCCTCGAGACTCTCCTGCTTCGCCACTGCCTTTGCGGCAAGAAACAGGCTCCCGACGTCGGCAACATTGCTTTCGGTCAGATCGTTGATGGTCGCCACGTGATTGCGCGGAACGACGAGTACGTGCGTCGGCGCCTGAGGATTGACATCGCGGAAAGCAACTACGCCGTCGTCCTGATAAACGATATCCGCGTCGATCTCGCCGGCGACGATCTTGCAGAAGAGACAATCCGCTTTGCTTGCCATGGTACTTTCCCCTCGCTTATGGCGAATCAGTCGACGACACGGCGCCCGAAGAACGCATGTGACAACGTGCCGCCGTCCACGTACTCGAGCTCGCCGCCCAGAGGGACGCCGTGTGCGATCCGGCTTGCAGGAACGTTGTGCCTGCCGGCCATATCGGCCAGGTAGTGTGCCGTCGCGTCACCTTCGACTGTCGGATTGGTCGCGATAATCAGCTCGTGCACGTCCTCGCTTGCCAGGCGCTCCTCCAGCCTCTTCAGACCGAGTTCCTCCGGGCCGATGCCATCGAGCGGCGACAGATGCCCCATCAGTACGAAATAGTGGCCTTTGAATCCGGTGGCGTCCTCTACCGCCATCACGTCCGCCGGCGACTCCACGACGCACAAGAGTCCTTCGTCCCGGCCCGCTGCACCGCAGATGCTGCACAGCTCGTCTTCCGAGAACATGCGACAGCGGCCGCAATGACCGATGCCCGCGACTGCTGCGGCGAGCGCCTGCGATAGTTGCGTCGCACCTTCCCGATCGCGCTCGAGCAAATGAAAAGCGATACGCTGTGCCGATTTGCGGCCGACACCCGGCATGCAGCGCAATGCGTCGATCATCCGAACCAGCAACGGAGAGAATGACACCTCTTACAACCCTGGCAGGTGCGTGTCGTGCACTAGAAAGGCAGCTTCATTCCGGGCGGCAGATTGAAACCGGAAGCCATTCCGGAGAACCTTTCCCTGGTGGTCGTCTCGACCTTTCGCAACGCGTCGTTGAACGCAGCCACGATGAGGTCCTCCAGCATTTCCTTGTCGTCACCCATCAATGAAGTGTCGATGTCGAGCGCCTGCACGTCGTGCTTGCAGGTCATAGTGAGCTTGACCATGCCTCCACCGGATTCACCCGTAACCGTGATGCGCGCCATCTCTTCCTGCGCCTTCTGCATCTCCGCCTGCATTTGCTGGGCCTGCTTCATCAGCTGGCCGATGCCGCCTTTCATGCTTTTACTCCAGGGTTGCGGAGCGCGATTTATCGCCGCGCTCACCGTCATTGCGATCCAGGGATTCGATGGAATCGGGGTTCAGCTTCGCCCCGAACATGTCGCGAAGTGCCTGGACATTCGGGTCGGCTTCAAGCGACTCTCGAGCCGCTTCCCGCTTTTCGTCGGTACGTCTTGCCTGTTCCTGTATCGGAGTCTCGGCTGCGGCCGGTGCCACCGTTATTTCGACCTTGAGCGCCTGCCCGTACTTCGCCGACAGGGCTTCCGCAATTGCCTGTTGCCGCGGCCTTGTGAGGAGAGATTCGGATCGCCGGTCGAGCCCGAGGTAAACCGTATCGTCGTCCGTGCGCAACCAGGCGCAGTTTGCGGCGAGGAGCTTGCTGGCTCCCGTGAGGCCCAGCCCCTGAATGACATGGCCCCAGTCGGACGGCTGCCGTAGCTCGGAGAGCGCCGATCCGGCCTTCGGCGGCTCGACCGCCTTCAGCTTCCCCGGAGAAACCGGAGTTTTCCCAGATGTCGGCGTTGCTGCGCCGGAAGCTCCGGGCTCGGCAGCGCCTGTGCTTCGAGCCGGCTGAAACGCCAACATTCTGAGCAGCGTCATTTCGACTCCGCTCCTCGGGTCGGGCGCAAGGTCCAGGTCGCGGCGCCCGATCAGTGCAGTTTGATAAAAAAGCTGTACATCCTCGGCTGTGATTCGCTTTGCGAAATCCGCGATTTCGCTTTCTGCCAGTTCGTCGTCGCTGTCCGTCGCGCCGACTGCCTGGTAGATGGCGACGCGCTGCAGCAGCCGCGCGAGATCGTCCAGAAGGCGTCCGTAATCCGGGAACTGCTCATCGATCGTCGCAACCGCCCTGATCAGGCCGGCCGCGTCGCCGTGGCTCAACAGTTCGAGCAGGGAACTCACGTGCTCGCGGTCGATTGTACCGAGCATCGTCGCGACCGCGGCCTGCTGCAACTCTCCTCCGCAGTACGCAACCGCCTGATCGAGCAGGCTCAATGCGTCCCGCAGGCTGCCGTCCGCAGCTCGCGCGATCAACGCCAGCGATGCCGCATCGGCGGTAATTCCCTCTTCGCCGCAGATGTGCTGCAGACGGTCCTTGATCAGCCGCGGCGTCAAGCGCTTCAGGCTGAACTGCAGGCATCGCGACAACACCGTCGCAGGTAGCTTCTGTGGGTCCGTTGTTGCCAGCAAAAACTTGACGTGGGGCGGCGGCTCCTCGAGCGTCTTCAGCAAGGCATTGAACGAGCTCCGCGACAACATATGCACTTCGTCGATCAGGTAGATCTTGAAACGCCCGCGGGCCGGCGAGTACTGGACGTTGTCCAGCAGTTCGCGCGTATCGTCAACCCTGGTTTTGGACGCGGCGTCCACCTCTATCAGGTCGACGAAGCGGCCTTCGTCGATCTCGCGGCATGCGCTGCACATGCCGCAGGGGTCTGCGGTGATGCCGTTTTCCTCGCAGTTGAGCGACTTGGCCAGGATGCGTGCGATCGTCGTCTTGCCGACGCCGCGCGTGCCGGTAAAGAGATAGGCGTGATGCAGGCGCCCGGATTCGAGCGCATTCGTCAGCGCCTTGAGGACATGCTCCTGCCCTACCGTTTCACGAAAATTTTTCGGTCGCCACTTGCGGGCGAGAACGAGATAACTCATAGAGGCAATGGCAACAAATCGGGGACACACAGTGTATCGAATGGCCCGACCGGACGGAAAAGAAATGGCCCGCGCCAGCCCCTCCCCGGCACCCGATATCACCGCTGCCGCTGCTCCCTTCCGGGCCTGACGGGGTTCACGGCTGACCGTCGCGGGGAAACCGACGCGGACCGGGCGCGATTATCGCCCCGGCGCTGCCGAGACTCAATGGACGCGCGATGCGGCGTGGCGAAACAACGGCTTGCGCCAGGCACGCCAGGTGACGATAGAGAAAAGCCGATTAGAGCTTGCTATCCTTCCGCTCTGTCCTCAAGCGCCGCCGGACGCGCTCCTGCGGCGGCATAACCAGTACCCTGGGAGTTCCTTGATGAGCGAACTGGCTCGATTCGCGACGCTCGACCCGTTTTCGGGCATGACCGGCTCTAATCCCGGCGCGGTGCAGAATCTGCTTTCCGGAAAGTGGATGAGCGACAGCGTCCTGCGTGACGATATCGTCGATCCCATGAATGGCGACGGCTATCTGGAGGTACCCGATACCCGCGATCACGATGGCTATCTGCAGAGTCTGCGCCGTTGCCCCGGGACCGGTCTGCATAATCCGCTCAAGAATCCGGGACGCTACGTGATGCTTGGCAGCGTCTGCGCGAAGGCGGCGGCGCTTCTTGCGCAGAAAGAGGTCGAGGATTACTTCACGAAACTGATTCAGCGAGTCATGCCGAAGAGCTGGGAGCAGTGTCGCGGCGAGGTCGTCATTACCCGGGTGTTCCTGCAGAATTTTTCCGGCGACGGCGTCCGTTTTCTTGCCAGGGGCTTCTCCAATCCCGGTGACCACTCAGGTCAGGAATCGCGAGGATATCGCTGGCCATTCGGCCTGGTTGCGGTCATAGCGCCGTTCAACTTTCCGCTGGAGATTCCCGCGCTGCAGGTGCTCGGCGCATTGTTCATGGGCAACAAGCCACTGGTCAAGGTGGATTCCAAGGTCAGCGCCGTTTTCGAGCAGTTCCTGCGTATGTTGATTCATTGCGGGTTGCCGGCAGGCGATGTCGAGCTGATTCACTGCCGGGGAAGCGAAATGGGCAAGCTCCTGTCGGCGGCCCGGGACGATCTGAAACTGGTCCAGTTCACCGGATCGAGCCAGGTGGCCGAGCGAATAGCGAATCAGTTCAACGGTGCGGTGAGACTCGAGGACGCCGGCTTCGACTGGAAGGTGATCGGCCCGGACTTCCGTCCCGGATGGCTCGACTACGTTGCGTGGCAATGCGATCAGGATGCGTACAATGCGACGGGCCAGAAATGCTCGGCTCAAAGCATCCTGTTCGTGCATCGCAACTGGTCCGGGGAGTTGCTCCCCAAGCTCGAACGCCTGGCGGGGCGCCGCAAACTTGAAGATCTCACGATCGGTCCGGTCCTGAGCTGGACCACGAAGCAGATGCTTTCGCATGTCGCCGCCGTAAAAGCAATTGCCGGCGCGGAATTACTGTTCGGCGGCAAACCGCTGGAAGGTCATTCGATACCGGAGCGCTATGGCGCGATGTTACCGACCGCCGTGCGGGTTCCGCTGGATGCACTGTGCGGAGACCATTTCGACCTGGTGACGACCGAGCTGTTCGGACCGTTCCAGGTCGTAGTCGAGTACGGCGACGACGACCTCGAGAAGGTACTCGCGGTTCTCGGGCGAATGTCACAACATCTGACCGCCGCGGTCGTCAGTGCGGATATCGCATTCCAGAACAAGGTGCTGGGAGCGACGATCAATGGTACGACTTACTGCGGAATGCGCGCGCGGACGACGGGAGCACCGCAGAACCACTGGTTCGGACCCTGCGGGGACCCGCGGGCCGCCGGCATCGGCACGCCCGAGGCTATCGTCAACACATGGAGCGGACACCGCGAAATCATTCACGACCAGGGACCCTTGCCGGACGGCTGGTCCACACCCCCTTCGGCCTGACGTCCATGCCCGCGCCCGAAACCGTGAAAAGCAAGCTGCCCGGCGTCGGCACCACGATTTTCACCGTCATGAGTCAGCTCGCCGCCGACTGCGGCGCCATCAATCTGTCGCAAGGATTCCCGAGTTTCGATCCCGATCCGGAACTCATGCGGCTGATCGATCATCATTTGCGAGCCGGCGCCAACCAGTACGCACCCATGCCCGGCGTGCCGTCGCTACGGCGCGAAATAGCCGCCAAGGTATCGGCCCTCTATGGCAGGAGCGTTGATGAGAATGCTGAAGTCACGGTCTGCACGGGCGCGACCGAAGGGCTGTTCAGCGCGATCCAGGCGATGGTCCGGCCGGGCGACGAGGCTGTGGTTTTCGATCCGGCCTACGATTCCTACGAACCGGCGGTGACGCTTGCCGGTGGCCGCACGCGTCATGTGCCGCTGGCGGAGGTCGAGGGTGACTTCCGCATCGACTGGCAGCGCCTGCGCGACGCGCTCAGCGAAAAGACGCGTATCATCATCCTCAACTTTCCGCAGAATCCCACAGGCGCGGTACTGACCGAAGCCGGCCTTGCGACGTTGGCCGAAATGCTCCGCGATACGCAAATCTTTCTGGTCTCCGACGAAGTCTACGAGCACATCATTTTCGATGGTGTCGCGCACCAGAGTCTGCTGCGGCACGAGGAGTTGTGGCAGCGTGCATTCGTCATCTCATCGTTCGGCAAGACCTACCATGCGACCGGATGGAAAGTTGGCTACTGCATTGCCCCTCCTATGCTGACCAATGAGTTTCGCAAGGTGCATCAGTTCACGACCTTCGCCGTCGTTACGCCGATCCAGCACGCCATCGCGGACTATATGGCTCGGACTCCGGAGCACTACGAGAGGTTGCCTTCGTTCTACGAAGCCAAGCGGGACCGCTTCTGCGCGCTCGTGCAGAATTCTCGTTTCCGCTTTCGTCCGGCGCAGGGAACCTTCTTTCAGCTCCTCGACTATTCGGAGATCACCGACGAGGCTGATGTCGATTACGCCAGGCGCCTCACGAAAGAGATCGGCGTCGCCTCGATCCCGGTTTCGGTGTTCTGCAAGGAACCGCCGTCCGGTCGGAAGCTGCGCTTCTGCTTTGCGAAGGACGATGCGACGCTCGCGCAAGCCGCCGAAAAACTATGTCAACTCTGAGGGTTTCTATCGTCCAGTCCGAACTGCACTGGCATGATCCGGCGAGTAACCTCGCGCATTTTACGAAGACGCTCCGGCATCTGAGGCAGGCGACCGACCTGGTCGTGCTTCCCGAGATGTTCTCCACGGGCTTCACCATGCATGCGGAGGCTCATGCGGAACGCATGGACGGGCGCTCGGTCGCGTGGATGGCGGAAATGGCGTCGACTGTCGACGCCGCGATCTGCGGCAGCCTGATCATCGAGGAAGGCGGCCAATACTTCAACCGCTTCCTGCTGATGCGTGCGGACGGCAACGTGGAGTATTACGACAAGCGACATCGGTTCAGGCTGGCGGGCGAACACGAGCATTACGCAGCGGGCACCACCGTGCGGACATTCTCCCTGAAGGGGTGGCGGATTCGCCCGATGGTCTGTTACGACTTGCGCTTTCCGGTGTGGAGCCGCAACCGCGGTGACTACGATCTGCTCGTTTACGTGGCAAACTGGCCGGACCGGCGCCATCAGGCGTGGGAAACGCTGCTACGCGCACGGGCCATTGAGAACCTGGCGTTCGTCGCCGGCGTAAACCGCATTGGCACCGACGGCAACGGCATTCGCTACGTCGGAGGAAGTGCCGTCATCGACTACCTCGGCAACTATCTGGCGGCGCTTGGCGAGAAACCGGACGTGGCAACGGCTTCACTCGACCTGTCGGGTTTGAGGACGTTTCGACAGAAGTTTCCGTTTCATGTGGACGCGGATGAGTTCTCATTTGTCGAATAATGACTCGAAAACCAATCCGACGCCCTGCAACTCCCCGTCCGTACTGAACCGGTACGCGAGCCCCAATCGGTCGAAACTGAAGCGCCACAGTTTGATGCGATCGTCCGCCTTGCTAACCGCAAGCCCGAATTCCCACTGATCGGTGATCGGCTCCGTAGTACGATCGCGCTGCAGGACATCCAGGTCGTCTTGAAAGAAGGTGTAACCGCCGTGCCAGTGCAAGACCAACTGCCGGTCGTCATGCCGCAGACTGCCGAGGGGCGTCGCCATCTCGACAGCCGTCATGATCGGCCAGAAGTTCGTCGAAGATCCGTGGTTGGGCGTGTAGCCGACGAAGCCGACAGAATTTATGAATGCAACATCGACTTTCGCCACTGAAACGGTATACCGGCTGCGCACACCGGCCCAGTAAGTCCACGCTGACTCCTCTCCGTTCAGTACCGTACCCCAGCCCGCTGCGACAAACGGAAGAAGGGTCCAGCGCTCATTCATCGGGATCTCGAAGTAGATGCTCGGAGTTACGCTGACATTGGCCAGATTCTTCGGGTTCACGGAGCCACCCAGATCGTCCAGAGGGAAGTGATCCAGGCCGACGGTCACGGGGAACCGCATTTCGATGCCAACGGTGCGGGTCCCATCGTCGCCGATAGACGACTCGCGTAGCGGCTTACGTGGTGCGTAGCGTATCGAGAACGAATTCCGGTCGTCACCGATCTGGTACCAGCCCGTGCCGAAGAAGGTGGAGTATGCCCACGGAAGCGTGCTGACGTTCTCGGCCTGTCCGAACGCCAGCGAGGGCGAGGCGAGAACGGTACAGGCTGCAAACAGCCGTAGCAGATTCATGGACATCGAGCGACCAAGGGAGATTTAGTTAAACGAAGAAGCGAAGGTCCACAAGACGGTGGGCAGCCGTCAGGCCTTCAGAGCCTGTATTTTAGTGCACGCCGTCACCGATTGCGCGGGCTCTCGCTTTGTCTCGACGATCGGCTGCCCGGCTAACCGCTGCATGCTAGAATTATCGATCTGACCGCGTCCTTGACGTCACAGTCGCTTGACCCTGGCTCGTCCGCCCGACGTTCCGTTCCGCCCGACTGAATCGCAGAATCCACCGACCGGCGCCATCAGTGACAGGACAGGAACGTGCGCAGACGATGCTCGATTTTTTAAGGAGAACTCGTATGGACACAGGCTGGATACAGGTTTTCGTACTGACATTGGCCGAGTGCATCGCGCCGACTGGCAAAAGCGTATGTCAGGAGCAACAGGTGCAGTATCAGTTTGTCGACCGGCAGGAATGCGAGGCGGCACTGCAGCACCTCCTCGACTACAGCGCCGGTTCCGAAAACGTCATCGTGAACGACCGGCGATCGAGTTGCCGTCCAACCGTCGTTCAGCAAACTGTGTTCGCATCGCTCGACGAAGCGAAAAAAGAGCTTTCGGATGCGGAAGGCTGGGAAACCCTGAACGCGCAACGCCCGGAGGGCGACGGCGGACCGGCCGAGCGTAGTCAGACCGAGGCGGCACACCAGCAGCGGCTGGCAAGCCTGCCCGAGTGCGAGGACGTCGCCCGCAAGCCTCCTTGCAAAGTCGGGCAGATTATCGTGGAAACGGAAAGCGGTCAGCAGCTGGAGGTCTGGAAAAGAGACTAGCCCGCGCAGCATGCAAGGTTTCGCGGCTCGCTTCGGCGACACCGGCCTGCAAATTCCGATCTCAGTCGCCGGTGCGCGCATGCTGTTTCTGTGCCTGATCGGCATAGAAGTCGGTCTGGTGGGAATTCACCTGGTAGTGCAACTGACGGGCGAGTTCGTTCGCTGGGGGCCCATCAGGCCGCTCTTCAACCTCGACAAGGAGACGTCGTTACCGACGTGGTTTTCTACCATCCAGCTATTCATTATCGGCGCGGTCCTGCTGCTGATCGCCATCAACAATCGGCAGCCACAACGCCTGCCCAGCTGGCTGCTACTCCTTGGCGCTACTGGCTTCATCCTGTTGTCGGCCGACGAGGGAGCGCAGTTTCACGAGCGCATCAAAGAGCCAGTGGTGAGGCTTGGGCAGGAATGGATCCAGTTCCCTGGCGGGTACGGAGACTGGATAATTCCGTACCTGTTGCTTTGCCTGGTTGCACTCATCGTGCTCGCCCGGCCTCTGGCAAGGGTCATACGAAACTATCCCACGGAAGCGTCGATCGCCGTCGGCGGCGTTTTCCTCATTGTATTGGGAGCGGTCGGGCTGGAGGTCATCAGTTATTTTCTCCGGGAAGACGGGGGTATCTGGTACGCAATCGAAGTTGCCGGTGAGGAATTCGCGGAGATGGCTGGCGCAAGCATGATCCTGTACGCTGCGCTGCTGCTTGCGACCAAGGCGGCGTCAGAGACGTCATGCTCGGGATTCGACGCTTCATGAAATTGAACTATAGTTGATCTTCTTTTTCTCGGTTATGCATATCCGCGCCTTCGCGCCGCAGCAGGACCGGCCTGACGACCGAGGTCCAGATTTCGTAGCCCGTCTCGTTCATGTGCAGCTCATCGGGCTTGAAAATGTCGGCCCTCGGCTGCCCCTCGGAATCCAGCATGGGGGAGGCGACGTCAATGAAATGGAGCTGCGGGCGCCTGTCGCAGTAGGACCGAATGAGTTCATTGGCGCGCTGCATCTCGGGCCATACGCCCCACCGCAGGACGCTGGGCTTCACGGCCAGGAAATAGATTCGCGCTTCGGGGAGTTCCGCGTGCACCCGGGAAACGAACTGCATGAAACCCTCGAGCAACTCTTCCGGCGCGTTACCGTGGCTGCCGATGTCGTTGTCGCCTTCGTACAGAACGACCGCGCGCGGCCGGTACTTCAAGACCGTTTCCTCAATCCAGTAGACGGCGTCGGGCATCGTACTGCCGCCAAACCCCCGGTTGATGACGGTGAGCGGGGCCATGTCTTCCTGCAGAGTCTTCCATAGCGCAATACTGGAGCTGCCGGTGAACACGACCGCGTTTTCGGGTGGCGGCGATACGGCATCCTCGTCCGCGAATGCGAGCATCGCTTCCTTCCATTGCCCGGGATCAGGGATTCGCGAGGCAGGTTCGGCCGCTAACAGGAGCGGCCCGATGAAAACCAGAACCGCCAGCGCTGCGCCAGAGAACGGTCGTCGTGGCGCAACGGGTGTCTTGATCATTTTCCCGAGATCGTTCACTACCATTCCATATCATCGCGCCATTCGATGCAGAAGACTCGGGGCATACGCGCGGCTGGGTAGTAAAGTTATTGCTCTTATCGATGTGGCGGAGAGGGCGGGATTCGAACCCGCGGTACGGCGTTACCGTACACTTGCTTTCCAAGCAAGCGCCTTCGACCGCTCGGCCACCTCTCCGTTAATTCAATTCTGTTTTGACTCTAGCATTTTGCGATCGTCAGCGCTTCCTTCGCAGGTTGTCGCCCGCGGTGCTGCTATTCGCCGACACTGAAAGTCGGAGGCATTTCCAGGCAAGGGGCGCCCGCGGGGCGTGGATCGCGTGGCGAGGCGTCCGGGATGGTCATCTCGCGGCCCGGCTGTAGCGGGCTGAGTCCTTCCGGGACTTCGATGCGCTTCCCCGGCTGGCTTTGCTCGTAGAGCTTCGGTTTCTCGCAGACCGATGCCGCGCCGCCACACGCACCCAGCAGCAAGGCCGCCATAACCGGCACAGCCATTTTCTGGAATTTCATCATCCCTGCCCCGGGGCGATCCCTGCATGCTCCATTGCATCTCTCATTTGTTGGTGAAACCTGTCGGAAAAAGGCGTCAGTGGCAAGCGAATGCCGGTTGAAATCATCCCCATTTCGGCGAGCGCCCATTTGACCGGTATGGGATTCGACTCCAGAAACATCGCCGTGTTCAAAGGCTGAAGCTTCTCGTCGAGTGTCAACGCGGCGGCGCTGTCGTTCGCCGCCTGGGCCCTGCACATATCCGCCATCAGGCGCGGCGCGACATTGCCGGTCACGGTAATGACTCCGTGTCCGCCGAGCTCGATGAACTCGCGGGTCGTGAAGTCGTCTCCGCTGTAGAGCCCGAAACTGTCCGGGACGACCGCCTTTAGGTCTTTCAGTCGCTGCATGTCGCCCGTAGCGTCCTTGATGCCCCGAATCTTCGGGTGCGTCGCGAGGCGAGCCACCGTCTCCGGCAGCGTATCCGCAACAGTACGGCCGGGAACGTTGTACAGGATGACGGGTTTCTCCACGGCGTCGGCGACCGCCGCAAAATGTCGATAAATGCCCTCCTGCACCGGCTTGTTGTAATACGGCGTCACCAGCAGGTAACCATCGATCTTCGACTTCGCGACCGCCAGCGAGAGATCGATCGTCTGACGGGTGGAGTTCGAGCCGGTTCCGGCAATCACCGGCAGGCGACCCGCGACTATTTCCACCGTCCGCGCGATCAACTCGGCGTGTTCCTTCCGCTCGAGCGTTGCCGACTCACCGGTCGTACCGGCTATGACCAGCCCGTCAGTGCCCTCCGCGACGTGAAATTCCACGAGGCGCTCGACGGCCGCATAATCTATACGGTCGTTCGCATCGAACGGTGTCACCAGCGCCACCAGGCTGCCCGTGAGCACAAGATCTCCTCGCCACAAATAAGCCGGCGATGTTACTGTTCACATCCTGGACTAGCAAGGAAGTATGCCGGACGTCGTCTTGACACCTTATGCTTCCCGCAATCGCGGGAATGCGGTACATGCGCGCACCGCGATCCCGTTTCACAATAATGTAGTATCTAGATAAATGAAGCAACTTATTGTTTTATCAGCGGTCGGGAACGACCGACACGGCGTGGTGAATGACATCAGCAAGGTCATTCTGGACTGCGGCGGCAATATCGAGGAAAGCCGCATGAGTGCCCTCGGGAACGAGTTCGCCATGCTGCTCCTGATTTCCGGAAACTGGCACACGTTGGCCAAGCTCGAGTCGGAGCTCGACAAACTGACCAAAGAGCACGCACTGACGGTGACCATCCGCAAGACCGGCGAGCGCCGCGACAAGACCGACTGCATTCCGTATGGCGTCGACGTCGTCGCGCTCGACCAGCCAGGCATTGTGTTCAGTCTCGCCAGTTTCTTTTCCAGCCGGGGTATCGATATCGCCGAGCTCGCGACGCGCCGGTATGCGGCGGCGCATACGGGCGCCTCGATGTTCTCCGCGCAGATGACCGTCAACATTCCGTCGACGGTGCATCTTGCACAACTGCGCGACGAGTTCCTGGAACTGTGCGATCAACTCAACCTCGACTCCATTCTGGAGCCGGTAAAATCCTGAGCCGGTCCCGGCCGGACAGCCGTCTTTTCAACCGAAGATCGATTCAAGAAACAGCCGTACGGGAGGAATCCGATGAGCGTCCCCGCCCTGAACAAGACAGTCGCCGACTTCACCTGCCCTGCCACAGGCAACAAGTCGGTTCAGCTCAAGTCGCTGCGCGGCAAGAAGGTTGTCCTATATTTCTATCCGAAAGACAGCACACCAGGCTGCACGACGGAAGGCCAGGACTTTCGCGACCTTCATGCCAGGTTCAAGCGAGCCGGCGTCGTCATCCTTGGAGCATCGCGGGACAGCCTGGCCTCGCACGAGAAATTCAAGGAGAAGCTGAAGCTGCCGTTCGACCTTCTGTCCGACCCGGACGAAAAACTCTGCAGACAATTCGACGTCATCCGTGAAAAATCGCTGTACGGCCGCAAGTTCATGGGGGTCGAGCGCAGTACTTTTCTGATCGACGAAAAAGGCAAGCTCAGGGAGGAGTGGCGTAAGGTGAAGGTGAAAGGACACGCGCAGGAAGTGCTCGACTCCGTCAAGAATCTTTAAACCGCAGTCCCGCCGCGCTCTGCTTCGTCAAAGACCTTTATATTTCTGCTACTTACAGAATCCCGGAAGTGAGAAGAGCGGCCGCCCGCGGACCCGGACTGGTAGTATGATGGGAACGCAACGGGCCGGGCGAAGTCGGAGCAGGTAGTCGTTTCATTATGGGCGCTTGGGTGAACACACGCTTACTGAACCATTGCCTCTGCGTCATGGCATGCGCCGGTCTCCTGCTCGCGCCCGTCGCGCCGGCAGCCGAGATCAACCTGCCAGACATAGGCAGTCCGGCCGACGCCATTCTGTCCAAATCCGAAGAGGCGCGAATAGGCCAGGCGATCATGCGCAGCATTCGCGCCAGCGGCAAGCTGGTCGAAGACCCGCAGATCACCGAATATGTCAACGAAATCGGCCACCGGGTCGCGGCATACGCGAATGACGGCGAATACTCGTTTACGTTCTTCGTGGTCGAAGACGCAAATATCAACGCTTTCGCGCTGCCCGGCGGTTACATCGGCGTGCATACGGGGCTGCTCGAGGCAACACGGACCGAACACGAACTCGCCGGCGTGCTGGCTCACGAAATCGCGCATGTCACGCAGCGCCACATCGCCCGTGCCGTGCATGCCAACCAGCGCCAGAGCCTTCTGAGCACGGCGATCATGCTCGGAGCCATCCTCGCCGGCGCCGCCGGTGGAAGCAGCGATGCAATGCAAGGCGCTATCGCCGTTGCACAGGGCACGGCGGCACAGCAGCAAATCAACTTCACGCGCAGTAACGAGTACGAAGCAGACCGGGTCGGTATCGCCGCACTTTCGGACGCCGGATTCGATCCGCAGGGCATGGCGTCTTTTTTCGAGGTGATCTCGCGGGATACCCGACCGGTCGAGTCCCGAATACCGGAGTTCCTGAGAACCCATCCCGTCAGTAGCGCACGTATCGCAGAGGCTCGCGGTCGCGCGCGCGCCTTCGACGTCAAAGCAGCGCCAGACTCCACGAACTACGGTATTGCACAGGCACGTCTTCAGGTGTCGAGACAAAGTACCGCCGAGGCTGCGGTAAGCCAGTTTGAGCGCAAGACCTACGAACGGCAGACGGACACGGAGCGCTACGGCCGCGCAGTAGCCTACATGCGCGCCGGGCGCCACGACGAGGCGAATCGCATCTTCGAAGAGCTGACCAACAAGGACCAGAAGGTCATCTCCTACCACATCGGCCTGGCCCAATCTCAGCTCGCTCTCGAGCGAATCGACGCCGCACGCGCAACTTTTGAGCAGGCCAGGGAACTGTTTCCACGCAACGTGCCGTTGATCGTTCATTATGCCGAAGCGCTGCTGCAACTCGGCGAGCCCAGGCTGGCACACCAGATCCTGCTGGATCTTTTCAATAACGTTACGCCGACACCCGAGCAGGTCCGCCTGATCGCGCGCGCTGCAATCGATGCCGGGGACACGGCGGAAGCCCACTACTATATGGCCGAATACAGCCTTATGATTGGCGACCTGCTGCAGGGCGTACATTTTCTGCGACAGGCGTTGCAGGTTCCCGAGCTGCAGGAAATTCAGCGGATCCGCTTCGAAGCCCGCATCGATTTCATCCGCGAATACATGAGCGAGGAACAGTTGCAGCAAATGCAGAGAAGTCGACGATCTTGAACTCTCACGGAGAGTATCTGCGCTTCTGTTTCTGACCTTCCTGTCCACAAACAAAGAAAAATCTTCCATGTTGGAAAAGTCCTCCTTGCGCCTCACGGCCCTCAGCATACTGCTGGCGGTATCCGCCCTCGGAGGGTGTGCCTCCAATTCCACTGCCGCCCACGAAGAAGGGCAGGACTCCGTCGAGAGCAGCGTGGATCCCTGGGAATCCATGAACCGCCGGATCTTCCGTTTCAATCGTGACGTCGATCGCGCGACCCTGAAGCCTGTGGCCACTGCGTATGAAAAGGCGATCCCATCGTTCATGCGACAGGGCGTCCAGAATTTCATGGCGAATCTTCGTGGCCCCAGGAATATCCTCAACAACTTCCTGCAGGGAAAGGGCGTCGCCGGCGTCAGTGAAACCAGCAGGCTGGTCGTCAACAGCACCTTGGGCGTGCTCGGCCTCGTGGACGTCGCATCCGGGATGGGCCTTGAGAAGCATCGAGAGGACTTCGGGCAGACGCTTGCCGTCTGGGGCGTGCCCGACGGACCCTATGTCATGGTCCCGTTTGCCGGTCCGCAGACGCTGCGTGACGTTTTCGCGTTTCCGATGGACGTGCTGGCGGATCCTGTCTGGTACCACGAGCATGCTTCGGTTCGCTATCCGCTTTACGCTTTGCGCTTCATAGACATTCGGGCATCGTTCCTTTCAACCGACGATCTGCTGGACGAATCGTTCGATCCGTACGTCAGGCTCAGGGAAGCCTATCTGCAGAACCGGCGCTACGCCGTGTATGACGGCGATCCCCCGGTCGACGATGACTTTTACGACGATATCTACGACGACCTGCCCGAACCCGACCCGCTGCCGGAAGAACAGCAGGAATAGACCGGTGCTGCTGGGCCCTCTTGGAAGAATCATCGCTTGCTGATGGGTGGGATCGCCCGCGGGGCGGGCACCTCAAGCCCTCTATTCCGGAGTCGTCGCCTGCTGATGGTTGGGATCGCCCGCGGGGCGGGCTCCTACAGCCTGCTATTCCGGAGTCGCCTTTGCCTGATGGGTGGGATCGCCCACGGGGCGGGCACCTCAAGCGCGTCAGGGGGCGGGTGGGGCCTCGATGAATCCCGACCAACGCTCGCCTTTCGTCAGGAGGTTATCCACCTCGGTCGTCCGGGCGATGGCGTCGATGATGGGAGGGACGCCGGTGAAACGTATTTCCCTGACGGTGTGATTGGCCCAGGTAATCCATTCCAGCAGCAGTGCAAGTCCCGCCGAATCCGTATCCGTAACGCCTGAGAGATCCACTTCGATCCGCGTGTGCTTCTCGAACGGTTGTTCGCTGTCGCGCAGAATGTCACCGGCCGTAATGAAATTCATCTCGCCCTTCAGCGAGAAGTTACCCTCGCCATTGTCGAGCAGTTCGTAGCGGCTCATTCTTCATCCGCGGCGGCTTTCGCGTCGTCGGTACCCTGCCTCGCTTCTCGCTGCAGGCGTTTGATCACGGCATCGAGACTCGTCGCCTGGATCTCGGAATTGAACTCGGCACGGAAATTGCGAACGTAGGAAATTCCCTCGATTGTCACGTCGAATACCTTCCACCCCGAATCGCGCGCTATCAGCCCGTAATCAACCGGAGCTTCTGTTCCGTCATCGAGCGTCACAACGGTCCGTACCACAGTGCGGACTTTGTCCGGATCCCCGCGGTAAGGCCGGAACTCCAGTTGGCCAAGATCGAATTCGAGTAACCCGTCCGAATACTGTCGCAGCAACGACCGGTAGAAGGCCTCGATGAATTGCGTACGCTGCTCTTCGCTTGCCGTCCGCCAGTGTCGACCGAGCACGAGCTGGGCCGCGTAACGTTGATCGAACCGCGGGAGAAGGATCTCGTCGATGACTTTATAAAGCGCTTGTCTGTCGGCGGCAAGCTCCTCCTTGCGCTCGCTGACAGCCTCATCCAGCAGTTCCGCGGCTTCCCGGACAAATTCATCCGGCGCCTGCTGTGCCGCGGCACCCAGTGACGCCAGTGCAAGTACCGTTGCCAGTATCAGGTTTCTCACTATGCTGTCTCCATTGAATATCTTTCGGGACATTATTCACTGTCCTCACGACCGCCGCTGTTGAACAGATACTTGCTGATCAGGTTCTCGATGACAACCGCCGACTGTGTAAACTGGATTTCGCTATCCTGCTCCAGATACGTATCCGAGCCGCCTGCCTGCAGGCCAAGGTACTGGCTGCCCAGCAGTCCGGCCGTCAGAATGCTGGCGTCCGAGTCGTCAGGAATCTGATCGTAGCGGCCGTCGATGGCGAAGGTGACCACCGCGTTGAGCTGGTCGGGATCGAAGGCCACCGACCTTACCCTGCCGATGGTAACCCCGGACATCGACACGGGAGCACGCGATTTGAGGTTGCCGATGTTCTCGAACCTTGCGGTGACGGTATACGTATCTTTTCCGGCGAAGTTTTCCGAGCCGGTAGTCTGCGTTGTAAGGAAGAACAGCGCCGCGAAGCCCAGGACGACAAAAAGTCCGGTGCCGAGTTCTACTGATCGTGTTTGTTGCATTTCGCTACCTCAGATCGCAACAGCGGTAATCATGAAATCAAGGATAAGGACGGCGATGGCCGTTCGCACGACTGCTCGCGTGGTGGCACGGCCGACGCCTTCGGCGGTAGGAACGGCATTATAACCTTCCCAGACCGCGAATAGACTTGCGACAATGCCGAATACGACGCTCTTGATGATGCCCTCATAGACGTCACTGGCGGCGACGTTGGCTTGCAGCTGCTGCCAGAACGCACCGGCGTCCACCTGAAGCAGGCCCACCGCAACCATGTGAGCGCCAAAAAGCCCCACCACGTTGAAGACCGCCGTCAACAGCGGCATTGAAATCACGCCTCCCAGAAACCGCGGCACCAGGACCCGGCGGACCGGATTCGTCGCCATCATCTCCATGGCGGCAAGCTGGTCGGTTGCCTTCATCAGGCCGATTTCGGACGAGAGGGCCGTACCGGCCCTGCCGGCAAACAGCAGCGCCGTGATCACGGGGCCGAGCTCTTTCAGCAGGGAGAATGCCGTCAGCGTACCGACCGAATCCTCCGCATTGAAGCGTGCGAGGTTCGAGACACCCTGCAGTCCGAGTACGCCGCCGACGAAGAAACCGCAGATCATGATAATGACCAGCGACAGTGCACCGGCGTTGTGTATCTGGTGCACGACCAGCGGAAAGCGCCGAAACAGAACAGTCGGCGAGTATTGCAGCAGGTGCAGGAAAAACAGGAACAGCGCGCCCGAAGTGCGCAAAAATCCCCGCGCGATGAAATAAAGCTCGCGAAGCACCGGGGTTACTCCGCGTCACGCCCGAGCAACTGCTCGGCATAATCGGGCGCGGAGTAGTGAAAAGCCACAGGACCGTCGGCCATTCCATGCATGAACTGGCGCACCAGGTCCGAAGTCGTGTTGCGCAGTTCGTCCGGACTTCCGGAAGCGACGACCTTCCCGTCCGAGATCAGGAAACTGCAGTCCGCAA
>Ga0299913_10000749_pt1 | contig 21914 bp, 15 predicted proteins | sample RVTome_9_FD_201360 | JGI IMG/M metagenome (GOLD analysis project Ga0299913, IMG submission 201360) | Soil microbial communities from uranium-contaminated site in the Upper Colorado River Basin, Wyoming, United States - RVT155D38 (version 2) ... | reverse complement strand
GCCGCCCCCAGCCCGATGGGTTCTGCGACCCGTCATTCGCCGGGACCGTCATCCCCGTCAATGCCGGCCGCTACTTCGAGCGGATCGATGAGTTCGGCTCGCCTGCCTATACGCTTCATGAGCTCCTTTCCTCACCCGAGCATGCCCGCCAGGCGGCGGACCGGGTGCTGGCCGCAGCCTTGGGCCTCGGCCTGGATCCGCTCCAGGCGCTTCCAGAGCGGCGGGGGCCGGCGCCGAAGTTGGTCCGCCCGGCGGCAGCACTGCTGGAAGAGAGCACCGGCTGTCTCACTGTGCAGGCCACGGAGCAAGATGCCCCCTTACTCGAGGCCCCTACCGGCGGTGTAGCTCTGAAGGCGGGGGCCGCGAGTCATGCACAGGTGCGACTACGTCGCTTCTCATCGCAAGTACGGCCCATCGACCTCGGCCTCTCATCGCGCGGCCTCTCATATCAAGTACGGCCCATCGACCTCGGCACGGTGAGCTCGGGTCAGATCGCGGAGATTCCGATCCCTGTCGACCGTTCTTCGAGGACGTGGAAGCTGAGCCTTCAGGGAGACGGGCCAGTAACCGTCTGCGGATTGGGCGGCTGACACCCTCTTCCCAGAAAACGGGCGGGGAGGGAATCAGCTTCGCGATAAATCACACGCTCAAGGCCGCCCCGGTGTTTGCCGCAGCCAGCAGTCCGTGTTCGAGCCCAATTCCCTGAGGAGTCGGTGCGAGCTCGGCCACACGCCGGGAGTGCCGTCGATCGAGCGGTGTCGGCGACTGACCTGCTCCCGACTCCCGCATTGACACTCACCTAGGCAGAATCGCTTGGACGGCGAGGAGGGTAGCCCGACGAAGCCGTCCGAGGCGAAGCCCAGGATCGGCCGAGATTCGGCCCATGGAGCGAAACCGCACTCTCGAGCGGGAGCCAGCGGCTACCGTTCCGCGCCGTGCCCCACCCCCGCTCGCCTCAGGTCTCGGTCGTTGTCTCAACTCGAAACCGCACCTCCGACCTCGCGGAGCTCCTGGCGGCGCTCCCCGCCCAGACGCTCGCGTCCGAGCGGTTCGAGGTGATCGTGGTCAATGACGGGTCCACGGACGGCACCCAGGCCCTCCTCGACGAGGAGGCCGCGCGTACGGAGCTCGCCCTGCGAGCGATACATCGTCAATCGTCGGGGGGGCCGGCCGTCGGTCGCGAGGACGGATGGCGGGCCGCACGTGCGCCCCTGATCGCGTTCACCGACGACGACTGCGTCCCCGACCCGGAATGGCTCGAACGCGGCCTGGACGCCTGGACCGCGAACCCCGAGGCATTCGTGCAGGGACGCACCGCGCCCCGTCCCGATCAGCTCGAGCTGATGGGCCCCTGGTCGCGGACCATGGACGTAGCGGAACTCGGGCCGCACTTTCCGGCGACCAACGTCTTCTACCCGAGGGACGTGCTCGAGGCGCTCGGCGGATTCGACACCGACGCGTACGCGGAGGCTGCCGGCGGGGAGGACACCGACCTCGCCTGGCGGGCGATCGAATCGGGGGTGCGCCCTATCTACGAGCCCCGCGCGCTGACTTTTCATGCCGTCAGCCGCGTCGGCGCGCGCGGCAAGCTGCGGGTCGCAGCCCGTCAGACGGCGGTGCTGCCGTTTGCTCGTCACCGTGGAGCCCGACAGCATTTCGTCCATGGAGTGTTCCGCAAGCCTGTCCATCTCTGGCTGACGCTTGCGGCGGCCGGACTGCTGGTTTCTCGCCGCTGGCGTTGGTTCGGCATTGCGCTCTCGATCCCCTACCTTCGCTCGGTGCGGGCGCGCGGGATCGTCGAGGGCGGCGGAGTACTTGCCGCACCGTTCTTCGTGCTCCACGACCTGGTCGAGGTCTACGCCACGGTCGCGGTCGCCGTCAAGACTCGGCGGCTGATGATCTGAGGCTCGCGCCTCCGGGCGCGACAATGACCAGCATCCGGTCACAAGAATCCGCTACAGCGGGCGCCTCGGCGAGGAGATGGCCGCGGCGGTAATCAGCTCACTCAGCCGTTCGACTTCCCGCTGAGGATTCCCATACTCGAGCACGAACTGCCGGCCGGCGGCGCCCATCGCGGCCCGCTCGGCGGGAGACAGCCCTAACAGTTCGCTTAGCGCGGCGGCCAGGGCCTCAGGGTCACCAGGCCCGACCAAACGCCCCCACGGGGGCCTCACCACTTCAGGCAAGCCGACCAGGTCGCTCGCGACGATCGGAACCTCCATCGCCAGAGCCTCGTAGCTGATCACCGGAAGAGCGTCCCGGTCGCCGTCAGACGCGACGACCGCAGGGATCGCCAGAACGTCCGCCACCTCCAATATCCGGGCAATGCCATCCGCACCCCACACGTTCCCCTTGAACCGGACGATACCGCCCAAGTCGAGCATCTCGACAAGCCGCTCCAGTTCCGGTCGTAGCGGTCCCTCCCCGACGATCACGACCTCCTCAAATACGGGGTGTGCGCGAAGGAGCGATGCGGCGCGAACCAGATTTGAGAACCCCTTCTTCTCAACGTGCCTGCCAACGGCGAGTACGCGACCGCCACCCGGGTAGGGGCGCACGCGACGAAAGCGCGCCGCATCGACGCCGGTGACAACGCGGTGGATTCGAACCGGCGGTCCGCCGTCGGCCAGGCTTCGCAGGTGCTGAACGGTGTAGTGGCACTCTGCCGCCACGAAGCTGGCCCGGGTTATCTTCTCCGGCAGGTTGCGCGGTCTCTGGAAGATGTCATACGCATGCGCGGTAAGGCTGTATTGGATGCCGAGTAGCCGCGAGAGGCGGAGGGCGTGAAGGCTGGCGCCGGCTGCGAAGTGGACGTGGACATGCGTCTCCGCCCGCCGGGCGAGACGTCGCGCTGCCGGGGCGATCGCCGCCAGCCCCCAGGGCTCGTCGGCCGCCCACCGGCGGCACGCGAGCCGATCACGAATACAGCGAATCGGGTGGCGCATCCAGAGCCAGGTCACGTCTGCCAGTTTGCGCCGGGGTGGATCGTCCTCCAGGTAGGAGATCTGCATTTCCCTCGCTACCGCGCGCTCCGTGCGAACCGGCCTCACGCTCGACTCCACCCGCACCGGCACTCCACAGGCGATGAGCCCGCGAACCTCGTTGTAGACGAAGGTCTCCGAGCGCGCGGGGAAGGCGTCGGTCATCACCAGAAGCGGCGGCCGCGGCGACGGACGGCCTGAATCGGTCGTCGTGATTTCGGGCCGCGCCTTGTTGCTGCCCAGGTACCAGCCGTACCAGGAGCCGCAGATCGAGACCGCGTCCACAAGCTTGAACAGGGCTCGGCCGAACTGAGCCCGAAGCGCCCAGATCGGGGCTCCGGCCAGGCACCGCGCCAGCGGCCCAAGCAGTCGCGGTCGCGGGAAAGCGTTCCGGTACCGGCGCCGCACCCACAGGCGGCCCGCGTTGTGGCGGGACGCCTGACGGGCGAGGGCGGCAAGCCCCGATGCGTAGATGTGCTCGACCTTGGCGTCCGGGCGGTGCTCAAACGCCCAGCCGCAGTCCTGCGCGCGCCAGCAGATCTCGACGTCTCCGCCCGACCGGATGCCTTCGTGAAACCCGCCCAGTGACTCCCAGGCCTCACGCCTGAGGAGGAGGTTGGGCGTAATCCCCGCTGGATGGGGACAGGGTGGGCCGGCGAATACGTGGTGTTCTTCGCTCAGATGGCGACGGGAACGGGCCCAGCGGGGAACGAGGCCCTGCTGCGACGGGTCACTGACGACGCCGCCAGCGACGACGCCGCAGGCGGGTCCGGGTGCCGGTGAGAAGTAGTCGTCGAGGAGCGTCGGAGCAGGCCTGCAGTCGGCGTCCATGAACAGAAGCCAGTCGTTGCGCGTCTCCTCGGCACCCCTGTTTCGGGCGTAGTAGGAAGACTGCTCGTAGGTCGCGCGGACGACCGTGACGCCCGCTGTGGTACTCGAGGTCTCCACCACGCCGTCCTCGCTGTTGTCCGCCACGACCACCTCGTCGCCGGGTCGCAGGCGCAGCTGCGCGAGGTACGCGAGCGTGGCGCGCGCGTCTTGCGGCGATCCCGAGAACGGGACTACGACGCTGATCGCGGGCCGGGCATCTCCGGCAACAGGCGCTGGCACCGGCCGCTTGGACACGCAGGGATCATAGGTAGCCTCCACCGCGTCCCCGGCGGACCAACCGAGGGTCATCGGCTCTCGAACGCTTCCAGGATTACCGTTCGCAGCGCTGCGAAGTACCGGTCATAGGTCCAGTCTCGCGCACGCGCAAGCGCCTCATCGCGCAGCCGGCTGCGACGCCGAGCGTCGCCGAGCAGGGAATCGATCGCGGCACGAAGCCCGGCGCTGTCGCCCGGCGCGACCAGCACCGCGGTGCCGCCCGACTCGACGTAGCCGTCGAGGGCACGGACGTCGCTTGCCACGACGGGCACACCATTTTCCACCGCCGCCATCAGCCGCACATGCCCCGCGCTCACCCCCGCCTCTCGCATCACCATTGCGTACAGATCGCTGCACCGAAGCAATCGGTCGTGATCCAAACGCGAAAGCTCGACATGAACGGTCGCCGCCCCGTCCGGGTTGAGCCGACGGACCCGCTCGAGGTCGGCCCGCCCGCAAACGACCGTCAGATCCCAGTCGGCGCCGCGCCAGGCGCCGAACAGCGTCTCCCAGTCGCTGTAGCCGCGTCCGGATGACATGACGGTGCGCCCCCGCTCGAGGATCGGTTCACCGGGCGCTTCGCCCCAGCGACAGAGGGGCCAGCGGACGTGGTGAAACCGCTCCTCGGGCAGGCCGTACTGGCGAGCGTACTCGCCCCGCTCCCACTCGGTCATGACGTGGCCGACCACCATCGCTCGGCGCACCGCGGGGCCCTCGATGTGGTGATGCCAGAGCTGGTACGCGAGACGCCGCCAACGCCGCGACGACGCCGGACGGCGGATGAACTCTAGAAGCGCGATGCGGGGCCGGCGCCGCAGGCAGGCGCTGATCACAAGTGCGGTGGCAGTACCCGGCACGCCCTTGATCAGCGCCAAGCCTCCACGGCGCGCTCCCAGCAGGGCGACCGCCGCGCCGCGCAGGAACCCGAAGCTGAGGCACAGCCAGGCCAGCGGACCCGGGAACGCCGCGCGCACCAGTTCCTCGTGCGAGACGAACGGCGGTCCGAACCCGTCCGCGTACCAGGCGGGCGCCGCGATCATCTTGGACATGCACGGATCATAGGTAGCCTCATCGCGCCCCCCGAGACCATGCAACTCAGCCAAGCCCCCAGAGGCCGGATACCCAGCCGCCCCCGTGGGCAGGCGCGGGTGGCCGAGCACAGCTCCGCCAGTCGGGATCGGCTGCAGGCGACCGGGACGGCGGCGGCGATCGCACTGACCGGCATCGCCGTGATCCTGATCTTGCGTTGGCTGGGTGCTCCACTCATGGCACTCGCGCTGCCAGCCGCGGGGCTCGGCACGATGCTTGCCCTGGCGAGGCCGGCCGCCGTTGCCTGCGTCGTCCTGTTCCTGACCGGGTTCATCGGCACGATCATCGCTCACACGGGAATTCCCGCCGAAAGCCTGGCCCGAGCCTTGTTTCTGTGCCTCTGGATCGCCGTGGTCGCGCTCTACGCCACCGGCCGGGCCAATGGCCGAGTGTGGGTTTGGCCGGGCCTCGCGATTCCCGTGCTCTACCTCGCCGTCACCGCGATCGGGATCTTCCTCGCGGAGAACCGCGGGGCGGCATTGGCAGGCGTCTCAAGTTCGGCCTGGTACATGAGCGCCTTCCTCCTGATTGCGATCGCACCATGGCGGCCGGAAACGATCATGCGCATCGTGAAGGGGGTCGTCCTGGTCGCCGCGGCGGTCGGGCTCTACGCGGTATTTCGCAAGATCGTCGGCTCCTCCGCCGACGAGATCACGCTGGCGAGGGCCTCCAACGCCGTCCGAGCCAGCGAGCCCCTTCGCTTCTTCGGATCGTTCCTCGGACCCCAGCAGCTCGCCGCCTGGAGTGCGGCCGCGATCCCCTTCCTGCTTGGCCTTGCGCTCGGCTGGCAGGGGCGATGGCGAGGAATGGCAACCGTGGGTGTCGCCCTCTGTACCTTCGCGGTCTTCGCGTCCGACGTTCGCACGGGCGTCGCTGCGGCCGTGGCAGGAGTCGCCGTGGTCCTGCTGCTCTTCCAGGTCTGCCGAGCCTTCAAGGGACCGCGACTGGCGACCGGGCTTGTCGCGGCGGTGTGTTTGGCAGCTGTAGCTGGAGCGGGCTACGCGATCACGATCTCGGGCTCGGACGCGTCGAGCGAGCGCTTCGAGAACCTCCTGTCTCCCGGCGAGGACCCCGCCTACCAGGAGCGGACCGCGCGCTGGGGCGATGCGATCGATGAGATCAACGCGAGGCCGTTTGGACACGGGCTGGGAACCGCGGGGCACGCGGGGTTGACCCAGAACATAACCAACCTCGCCGGTCCCATCAACCTGGACAGCTCCTACCTGAAGATCGGTCTGGAGCAGGGCTACCCGATCTTGGTCCTGTTCGTGGTCGCCCTGCTCGCCCTGCTCGTCGGGATCGCCCGCCGCGCAGCGGCGAGCAGAGATCGCTGGCGGGCTGCGCTTGGCATCGCGGCCTGCGGCACGCTCGCGACCGAGATCGTCCTCTTCTACGGGAGCACCTACGTCGAGGGCTTCCCGGTGCTGTTCGGCTGGATGCTGATCGGCCTGGGCACGGCGCCATTCACCTTCGTTGCGCAATCCGACGACTCGGGTGACTGCGTGCCCGAGAGCACCCCCCGGGAAGCCGAGCCGCTCAGGGGCCACCCCGCGGCCGCCCCCGGCTGAGGTCGTTGTGGAACCACAGGTAAGGCTGCTCTCCGTGATCCACGGGCCCGCCTTCGGCGGGGCGCACAACCAGGCCCGCTGCCTCGCCGGCCCCCTGTCGGAGCGCGGTGTCGACACGGCCGTCGTCGTTCCGCTCGAGGCCGAGCCGGCTGCCTCCCGGTTGCGCGACGCTGGCATCGACGCGGTGACGACGCCGCTGCAGAGGCTCCGTGCCACTCCCGATCCCCGGACGCAGGCCCGGTTCGCGGCTGCGCTCGTCCCGGACGTTCGCCGACTCGGAAAGCTTATCCGCCGGCTCGAGATCGACATCGTGCAGGTCCACGGAGCGACGAATCCGCACGGGGCGCTGGCCGCCCGCCGAGAGGGCGTCGCGGTGGTCTGGCAGCTGTTGGACACCCGCGCCCCGCTAACGCTGCGCCGGGTAGCCATGCCGCTGGTGGTCCGTCTCTCGGACGCGGTTACGACCTGGGGGGTCGAACTGGCGCGGGTGCATCCCGGCGCAGAGCGCCTCGGGGCGAGGTTGATCACCGTCTATCCCCCAGTCGAGGAGAGCCGGTTCCAACCCGACCCCGATCGTCGCGCGCACGCCCGGTCGCAGCTCGGGATCGAGGGCGAGGCCCCACTGATCGGCACGGTCGGGGTACTCAATCCCCAGAAGGGCCACAAGGACCTTGTCCGCGCCGCCGAGATGGTTCACCGGCTACGCCCTGACGCACGGTTTCGCGTTCTGGGAGCAAGCAGCCCGGCTCACGGCGCCTATGAGCAGCGCCTCCGAGAGGAGGTCCGAGAGCGCGGGCTGGAGGAGGTCTTCGGCTTCCTCGATCCCCGTCGAGAAGTGGATCTCCTCATGCAAGGGCTCGACCTGTTCGTGATGACCTCGGCGCCGCGCTCGGAGGGGATGCCGACCGCGATCCTCGAGGCGATGGCCTGCGCCAAGCCGGTGATCGCCACCGACGTGGGCGCGGTGAGAGAACTGGTGGACGCCGGAACCACTGGTCTGCTCGTCAGGCCGGAGGCCCCGAAGGAGCTTGCCGCAGGGATCCTTGAACTGCTGAGCGACCCCGACCGGGCGCGGAGGTTCGGCAGTAACGGTCGTCGGCGTGCCCGCGCCGAGTTCGGCCTCGAGCGCCTGGCGGACCTGCATGCCGGTGCCTACAAGAACGCGCTGGAACACCAGCGCTCGCGGCGGAGCTGAGGGGAGGCCCGACTCTCTACAGGTGGCGGGCTGCGAGCGCTGTCACTGCGGCACTCAGCTCGGCGTCGAACCGCTTCGTCTCCCACCGCTCCGCATGCGTCCTGATCTCGGCTGAATCGTAGGCGTCGGGATCGAACGAGCGGATGGCAGACCGTAGACATTCCGGGTCCTGCCGATCGAAGAATTCCCCGGTCAGGCCGGGAACCACGGTCTCGAGCGCGCCTCCAGACCCAAAAGCGAGAACCGGGCGCCCACAGGCCATCACCTCGACAGGCAGCAGTCCGGCGTCGTCGCGGCCCGGAAAGATCGCCCCCGCGCAGCGCTGCATCAGCGACACCAGATCCTGATCCTCGAGCGGGCCGGTGAACTCGACGTTCGGGGACGCCATCCGCCTCAACTGGGCGAGCGCAGGACCCTCGCCGGCTACAACCAGCCGCCGTGAGAGTCCCCTGAACGCCTCCACGGCAAGTTCGGGGCGCTTATAGGCGATCAGCCTCCCGCAGAGAAGGTAGTAGTCGTCGGGCACGCCGCGAGGACGGAACAAATCGCAGTCCACCGGCGGCGGCACAACCGTAGCCTGACGGTTGAGGAGGGTACCCAGCTGATGGGCAACGAACCGCGAGTTCGCCAGGTACCTGGCGACCTGGCGCGAGGCCCGCCGGTCGATCAGCCTCATTCCCAACGCCAAGCCCGACAGTGCCGCCGCGCCGGCACGACCGCCCCGCATGAGGGCAGCGTACTCCTCGGTCATCGACCAGGCGAAGCGCAAGGGGCTGTGGCAGTAGCAGAGCTGCGGCGCGTGATTGCGGGTCCTGAACCCGTGCGCGAAGGCGTAGCTGGAGGTCACCAGTACATCCGCGGCGGGTAGCCGGTGCGATGCCACAAGTGCCGGATAGACGGGAGTCAGCGCGCGGTAGTGGCGTAACAGGCGGTGCCGCTCGGGTAAGAGTGTGAAGAAACGGTCCTCGACCTCCATCTTCCTCGCGACCTCGCGACGCCCGAGGATCGCCCAGACCGGAGCGTCCGGGAACAAGCTCGCGATGCGCGCCACGACCCGCTCGGCCCCGCCGAACGCCTCGGCGAAGTCGTGGGCGATGACGACCCGCGGGGCCGCTGCCGGCTCAGTAGCCGTAGTAGTACTCGTAGGTCTCGTCACCCGGCCGCAGCCCCGTTACAACGGCGCCGGTGGCGCGTTCCGGCAGATGCGAGAGCGCCGAATGGGCGGCGCGAGCCTGATCTCTCGTCGTCTGCTGAACCCGCACGCAGATGAGGATGCCCTCGACCGCGGATGCCAGCACGAGCGGATCGGCGACCGAAAGCAGCGGGCTGCCGTCGAGAATCACCAGGTCGTAGGCCTTGCTGACCTTGGCGATGAAGGTCCCGAAGCGCGGGCCTCGCAGTAGTTCCGAGGACGTGGCCACCGCGCTTCCGGCTGGGATCACCACCATCGAGGTGTCGCCCCGCACGTCGATTGCCTCGGCCTGCCCGTTGTACCTCGCGGGCTCCGTCAGCGCCACAGGGTGCAGGATGTCAGCGGGGGTCGCCTTGCCCAAGAGGTAGTCGACCAGTCCCGGCTCCCGCGGCAGGCCCAGCTTCCTGCTGAACGATGGTCGCCGCAGGTCGCACTCGACCAGCAGTACCCGTTGTCCGGCCAGCGCGGCCGCACTCGCTAGCGCCAGGCTGACGGTGGACTTGCCCTCCTGCGGAAGCGCGCTCGTCACCAACACCGTTCGAAGCGAGTTCTCCCCGCGGAGGTAGGCCAGGTTCAGGCGCAGCACGCGGAATGCCTCGAACTCGGTCTCGCTCATCACCCCTAGCCCGTTCTTCGCCAGGCCCGCGTAGGAGAAGGCGGACTCGCCGATCCTGCCGAGCACCGGCATGCCCAAAGCCTCGTGAACCTCCTGCGCGTTATGGAGACTCCGATCGAGCGCGTCACGGATGAAGGCTGCGATCAGGGCGAAGACCAGCCCAAGAATCGCGCCGAGGATCGTGTTCTGAGCGATGCGGGGCGACGACGGAGCACCGGGTGGCTGGGCCGGCTGGGCGATTTCGACCGGATTAGCGATCGTCAGCAACGTCTGAGCGCGCTGCAGGTTGGCCTCGATGATCGAAATTCGTATGCCGCGCGTAGGCGTTTCCTCCCTGGCGTCCTTGAGCTCGTCGATGAGGCCCTCCTGCGCCCTCTCCAAACGCAGGCGCGCGGACCTCGCCCCGATGCTCTTCGCCGCGTTCGCGAACGCGTTGGCGAGATCGGCGGCGAACTCGGGATCGCCCCAGCTAGCGCTGACGATTACGAGGTTCGTCCGCACGTCCACCGTCGTCTCGATCGCGTCGACAAGCGTCCCCGTTGGAATCTCCGTGTCGAGCGCGTCTTGGGCCCGTTCGCTCACCCGTGGGCTGGTGACCAGCTCCGCGTTGATGGCCGCTCGCTGTGCTGTAGAGAGCTCGGGCTGGACCTGACTCCCCCCGCCCACCAGCACCAGGTCTTGCAGCGGGTCGCGAAACGACAGTTGCGCGCTGGCCGTGTACCGCGTCGGTTGCGCGAGGGAGACCCCGAGCGCAACGGCTACGAACGCCGCAGTGATCAACACGATCAGGAGACGGCGGCGGCGGATCACTCGCAGGTAGTCCTGCAGCGTCGCGTAGCGAGGGTGGTCTCCGCTCATGTGGTGTGGATGTAGCCGATTATTGCGTGGTCAGGCGCCAGAACCCGGGCCTACCGCCGAACGCAGCCGCGGCTGCCGATTCGATAGTGATGATCGCGATTCGACCCGACGCAGCAGCGAATGGGCGGCCGCGCCGTTCGCTTGCCGCCGAGCATTCTAGCCAGGGACAGCCGCTGCCCTATCGGCCCCGGCAGGGCAGCGATCAGGGGGGCCGCCGCCGGGGCGGCTCGACCAAATCGGCCGGCTTTAGCCGCAAGCTCGGGTTGAGCGTTCGCGCACGTTCCAGGGCCGCCCTTGCCCGGCCCAGATCGCCGCCCCGAGCCAGCGCCGCAGCCAGGAGTACGCGGTGGCGCCAGTTCGTGGGTTCGCGCTCTATCGCTGCCAGCGCCTCAGAGCGAGCGCGCCCTAGCCGGCCCTGAGCGAGGCGGGCGAACGAGCGGGCCGCATACGGAGTCGCCGCCCAAGGTTGAGCAGCGACTGCGTCGCCGGCAAGCCTCGACGCGTCGCCGAACCGGCCGACTGCGAGGGCGGCGAAGCTGGCCCTTTCGCGCTCGATCGCCACCGCTCCTGGAATGTGCGCGGCCCCAATGGCCACGGCGATCACGACCGCCGTCGATCGTCGCCATCCTAGGCGGCTCGTTCGCAGTGGCTTTGAGGTGGCTGCCCCGACGCAGCCCACCGCGAGCAGGGCCACGGCACTCACCGCGGTGGACTCCCAGAGCCAATCCACCCCGGCTTGCACCGCGAACACGATGAACGCGGCGGTCAGCGCCACCGCCAGTGCCCCGCCCCCGGACCTGCGAGCTTCGGACACCCCCGCGAGCGCCGCCACAATCAGCCAGGCAAAGAGCGCGAGCAGAAGCAGGAGTCCGGGAATTCCGAGCTCGGCAAGCGCCTCCAGGTACAGCGAGTGCGCGTCGCGCAGCGCCTCGGCGCCGGCGTCGTCGCGGGTCCACCACAGCTCGAACGTCCCGGGTCCGATGCCCGTGACGGGGTCCGATGTGAATGCCCGTATCGCGGACGCCCACACCTCGTCGCGCCCACCCTCGAGGCTCGTGAGCCTCGCCGCAGGGTCACCGTCCGAGGCGGGGTAGCCCGCTGAGGTGAACTGCTCGCGGGCGCTGGCGGCGATGTCGGAGCCAAACGCCAGGGAAGCGACGGCGGCGGCCACCAGCGCGATCGCTCCAGCGACCCGCCCGCCCCGGGCCGGCACCCGCAGGCGGTCGAGCCGGGTACGACTGATACCCCATGCGCCAAGAGCACAGCAGGCGCTGGCCCCCATCAGCGCGAGGGCCACCACAGCGCCGCCCGAGCCACCGGTTGCGTTGGCGATCTCCGGGTGGTTGCGAACCACCAGGATCACACCTGCCGTGGCTACGACGGCGACCAGCGCGTGCGCTGCCGCAGTCCAACGGTGCCGAGCAAGCCCGATGACGACGGCGAGGCCGATCAGGGTCGCCGCGGCTCCACCGCGAGAGTAGGTGAGATACGTCGCAAGTCCAGCGACGGGCATCAGCCCCAGGCTCATCGCCCGAAGTTCGGCGCCCCTGAGGTTGGAGCTGAGCGCAAGCGCGGCCGCGGTCGCCATCGCACTCCACGAGGCGACCGCGTTCCAGTACTCCAGCGGATACACCAGGCGGTCCGGCTCGGTAACGAACCCCGTGTCGAAGGCATCGGGCGCAAGTCTGCTGGCGACCGCGACCACCGGCAGCAGGAGGATCGCCGCGCAGACGCCGGCGCCCGCCGCCCGCCAGCTGGCGCGACGCAGGCCAATCGCCGGCAACAGGATGAGCCCGCCGAGGGTGAAGATGCGGACCAACTCAGCCGAGGTGCGTTCGGCGCTCTCCGTCCAGAGCAGGCTGAGCGCGGTCCACGCCACAAGGGCCACCAGAGCTCCCAGCGAGAGGCGCATCGCGGGCCCCGGCGCCACGCATGGCAGGGCCGCGAACGCTAGCGCCAGTGCTATCCCCCACCAGAGCGCGACCCCGAACTGCTGGCGGAAGACGATCTCGTAGCCGCCCCCGTTGAAGGCGAGATATAGCGGTACGCCGGCTCCGAGGGCAAACAGGGCCACTCGTCCGCCGCCGCCGCTGCTCAGATCCCGGAGCGCCGCGCCCGGCCCGGTGCGTCTACGCCGTCGGCGCCGCCGACGGCCTGATCCCAGAGGGGCGCCCTCCCGCGGCTCGCCCACGGTCATCTATGCTGACCCCGAGACTCGCGCCGTGGCACCCGCCGGACGAGTAAACGGCTTGGCGTCGTCCGATGGGCAGCTATAGTTGTCGCGCGCAGGTAATGGGATGTACGTGTCGAACCGAGGGAATGATCACGTGATCGTATTTGGCCGCAACGGACGTCGCGTCGGCATGCTCGGGGCGGCAACGCTGCTCGGACTGCTGGGCGCGCTACTGCTGATGCCTTCCGTGGCCCCGGCGCAGTCGATCTGCGAGCAGTACCCCAACCTCCCGGTCTGCGTCGAGCCCGATGACGGCGGCGGCGACCGCGATGGCGACGATGACGGGGACGAGGACGTCGCCGGCGCCGGCGCCGGCGCGAGCGCCGGTGGTGACGGAGACGGCGAGCTCCCGTTCACCGGCTACCCGCTGACGCCGCTGCTGCTGCTGCTCTTGGCCCTGCTGCTCGCCGGACTGACGATCAGGGCCTACCTGGCGGCCCGCGAGCGGCGCGCCGGGCGCGGCAGCCCCACTCCGCTTCAGTAGCGAACCCCTTCAGTAGCGAACCGCTGCGGTGGCGGACCGTCCAAACGGACGCGCTCAGGGCGCCCGCGTCCCGCCGTGGCGTTTGACATCCTCGCCGGTGTTCGGCTAGCTTTTGGCCGGCGGGCCAAAAGGGGATTTCCATCGGGGCTTCCTCTCGCCGGATCCGGCACCTCGCACCGAAGTGGCAGAGAAGACGACACCAGACGCTCACGTCCCGGCGCAGGCGGGGAGCGGTCGCGAAGGCGAACCTGCGCTCCCGGGGCCGGCTTCGATCGACGAGCCCGCCCCCCTCGCGAGCGCCGGGTTCTCGAATCGGGTAAGGCGGCGCGACTCCCTTTACCGGCGCTCGCTGGCGGTCGCGGACATGTGCGCGGCGGCGATCGCTCTCGCATGCAGCGCGGTTCTGCTCGGCGACGATCGGCTAACGATCGCGTCGCTCGCCGTGCTGCCGGTCTTCGTGGCCGTTGTCAAGACGATGGGGCTCTACGACCGCGACGAGCACCTGCTTCACAGGACCACGCTCGACGAGGTGCCGGCGCTGTTCGGCATCGCGACCCTCGGGGCGCTGCTGTTGTCGGTCTCGGGCGACCTCCTGGTCGACGGCGAGCTGGGGCCGCGCCAGATCCTTGGAACCTGGATCCTGCTGTTCGTCGCCATGGTCGTCCTGCGAGCGCTCGCACGCGCGATCGTGACCAGGGTGACATCGGTGGAGCGCTGCCTGCTGATCGGCGCGCCGGAGGTCGCCGAGCTGCTTCAGCACCAGTTCGAGCTGACCCACGCCGTCCGGGCCAGGATCGTCGGGGTAGTGCCCCCGATGGGCGGGTCGAACGGCAATGGCGCCGACGGAAAGCTGCCCGCCGAGCTGGGGCCGACCCTCGCCGAGCGGGAGGTCGACCGGGTCATCGTCGGCACCGAGCCAGGCGGCCAGGACGAGCTGCTGTGGACGATCCGCGAGCTGAAGCGCCACGGGGTCAAGGTCAGCGTGCTGCCCGAGGCGTCGCGGGTCGCGGGCTCGTCGGTCGAGCTCGACCACCTGCACGGAATCACGCTGATGGGGATGAAGGGCTTCGAGTTCACCCGCTCCTCGCGCATGGTCAAGCGGTCGTTCGATCTGCTCGGCTCGAGCGTGGGGCTGATCGTGGCGCTGCCGGTGCTGCTCGCGTCCGCCGTCGCGGTCAAGCTCTCCTCGCGCGGGCCGGTCGTGTTCCGCCAGCGACGCGTCGGGCGTCACGGCAAGCCGTTCGAGATGCTCAAGTTCCGCAGCATGGTCCGTGAAGCGGACGAGCGAAAGCCGGCGCTGGCGCACCTGAACGAAGGCGCCACTGGCCTGTTCAAGATTCCCGAGGACCCGCGGGTGACGCGAGTCGGGCGCTTCCTTCGCCGCTGGCAGCTCGATGAGCTGCCGCAGCTTCTCAACGTGCTCAGGGGTGAGATGAGCCTGGTCGGGCCCCGGCCGTTGATCCCCGAGGAGGACCAGCAGATCGAGGGCTGGTACCGGCGGCGTCTCGACGTGCCCCCGGGAATCACCGGTCACTGGCAGATCCTCGGGTCGTCGGCGCGGATCTCGCTCGAGGAGATGGTGAAGCTGGACTACCTCTACGTGGCCAACTGGTCGCCGTGGGGAGATCTGAGGCTGCTGCTGCGAACGGTCCCGTTCCTGGTCCGCCGCGGCGGGATCTGACCCTACATTCGCTCCGGCGCGCTGACCCCCAGCAGCGACAGCGTCCGCGCGATCACCCGCGAGGCGGCTACACACAGCGCAAGCCGCGATGCCTGTAGCGGCTCGTCGACGCCCACGACCTGGCAGTCGCGGTAGAAGCCGTGGAAGTCGGCGGCCGTCGCCCCGGCGTAGGCGCAGAGGCGGTGCGGCGCCCGCCGCTCGGCCGCCTGGGCGACCTCGCCGGGCAGCTCGAGCAGCCGCCGCACCAGGGCGCCCTCCGAGGGCTCGACCGCCGCCGCGATCGCCTCGCCGGCACCCGCGGCCGCCGCGATCGCGTCCTCGTCCGCCGCGCCACCTGAGTCCGCCGGCACCCCCTTCTCGGCCACCGCCTTGCGCAGGATGCTGGCGATGCGCGCGTGCGCGTACTGGACGTAGTACACGGGGTTGTCCTGGGACTGCGAGCGGGCGAGGTCGAGGTCGAGGTCGAGCGCGGTGTCGTGGCTTCGCTGGAGCATGAAGAAGCGGGTGGCGTCGACGCCGATGTCGTCGATCAGCTCGTCCAGGGTCACGAACTGGCCCTTGCGCTTCGACATCCGCGCCCGCTGGCCACCCTCCACGATCTGCACGAGCTGCATGATCGGCGCCTCGTATGCGGCCCCAGCGCCGTCGAGCGCGTCCAGCGCCGCCCGCATCCGCGGCACGTAGCCGTGATGGTCCGAGCCGAGCGGGTCGATCGTCCGCTCCCAGCCCCGCCCGAGCTTGTCGCGGTGGTAGGCGATGTCGGCGGCGAAGTACGTCGGCTCCCCCCCGGCCCGGACCAGCACCCGGTCCTTGTCGTCGCCGAACTCAGTCGTGCGCAGCCATACCGCGCCCTCGCGGTCGTAGGCATGACCCTTCGAGCGCAGCTCGTCGATCGTCGCCTCCAGGGCGCCGGACTCGTGCAGCGTGCGCTCCGAGAACCAGGTGTCGAAGCGGACCCCAAAGCGCTCGAGCGTCGCAGCGATGCGCCCGCGCATCGCGTCGGTGCCGGCTCGCGCGATGCCGTCGACGTCGTCCGGCTCGACGCCGGCCGCGTCCAGTGCGGAGGCGAGCTCGGCTACGTACTCGCCCTCGTAGCCGTCGTCGGGAACGGGCTCGCCGCGCATGCGGGCGGCGATCGACTGGGCGAAGCGCTCGACCTGGCCGCCGACGTCGTTCAGCAGGTACTCGCGCCCGACCTCATGGCCGCGGGCCTCGAGCAGCCGGGCGAGCGAGTCGCCGTACGCCGCGCCCCTTCCCCCGGCCGCGGTCAGCGGACCGGTGGGGTTCGCCGAGACGAACTCCACGAGCACCCGCTCGGGGTCGGTCCCGGTCGAGGTTCCGAGTCGGCTGCCGGCGCTCAGGATCCCAGCGACGGCCTCACGGTGCCAGCGGTCCGCGAGGCGAAGGTTCACGAAGCCCGGTCCCGCGACCTCGGCATCGGCCAGTCCATCCGCTAGCTCGGCACGTAGGCCTTCGGCCAGGCGCTCCGCCACGTCCCTCGGCTTCGCGCCAGCTCCCGGCGCCAGCAGCATCGCGGCGTTGGTGGAGTAGTCGCCCATCTCCGGCTTCGGCGGGCGCTCCAGGCTGGGGGGCTCGGTCGCGTCGCCATCCGCGACCGTCGCGGCGACGGCAGCGATGCTTGCACGTAGCTCTGCCAGCGGGTCCGACACGGCGGCACGAGTCTAGGATGCGCGAACCTTGCGGTCCCTGGTCACCGGCGGCGCTGGATTCATCGGCTCAAACCTGGTCGACGCCCTCGTCGAGCGCGGGGACGACGTGGTCGTGCTGGACGATCTGTCGAGCGGCCGGCGGGAGAATCTCGCCGAGGCGATCGCAGGCGGCGCCGAGCTTGTCGAGGGGAGCATCACCGACGGAGACGCTGTGGCCTCCACCCTCGGCCGGCACCGACCCGATGCGGTGTTCCACCTCGCCGCTCAGATAGACGTACGCCGCTCAGTGACCGACCCGCAGTATGACCTTGCCCTGAACGTCGGGGGCACCATCAATCTGCTGGAAGCCGCTCGCGATGCGGGCGTCATCCGCTTCATCTTCGCCTCCACCGGAGGAGCGATCTACGGTGAGGGATCGGGGCGCGAGTTACCGCTGGGCGAAGGCTCGGAGTGCCGCCCGGAGGCGCCGTACGGTCAGTCCAAGCTCAGCGCCGAAGGGTACCTGGCCCTCTACGGACGGCTCCACGGTCTGTCGGGGGCGTCGCTGCGCTTTGCCAACGTCTACGGCCCCAGGCAGGATCCGCACGGCGAGGCTGGTGTCGTTGCGATCTTGTCCAACTACCTGCTTCGCGGTGAGGTCCAGCGCATCTTCGACGACGGTCTCCAGACCCGCGACTATGTATACGTCGGGGACGTCATCGATGCTCTGCTCAAGGCAGCCTCCACCCGTGTCGATGGGCCCTTCAACATCGGAACCGGCCGCGAGACCACCGTCATCGAGCTGGGCCAGCGACTCGCGGCACTCGAGGGAAGGAGATTCGAACCGGAGCACATGCCGCCTCGTCCTGGAGAGATCAGGCGCATTGCGCTTTCTGCGGACCGCGCGCGCGATGAACTCGGGTGGACGCCTTCCGTGTCGCTGGACGAGGGACTGCGAGTGACGCTCGACTCGCTTCGTTGACCCGCTAGGAGCGACGATTCGTCTCGCAGTCGTCCACGACAAGCTCTGGCAGTTCGGTGGCGGCGAACGTGTCGCACTGGCCCTCCAGCGGCTTTGGCCCGGAACCCCGATCTACACCAGCACGGTCGACCCGCAGCTTGCCGCGGCGGCGGGCTTCGAGGACGTCCGTACGACGTTCCTTCAGCACGTCCCCGCGCTCGAGACCACGAACCACTTCTTTTTGCCGCTCTACAACGCAGCGTTTCGCCGGTTGCGCTTGGACGGGTTCGATCTGGTGGTGAGTTCCGCGGCGATGTTCGCGAAGTCCGTTCGGCCGCCACCGGGGGTACCCCACATCTGCTACTGCCACACGCCCCCTAGGTTCCTATGGGACCTGCGTGAGTCAGCCGTTGCCGAGATCCCTCGTTCCGCACCGATCCGCGCGGCCGTCAGCGCGATGCTGGGACCGCTGCGCCGCGCCGATCTGAAGGCGGCCGCAGGGGTAACGACTTTCGTGGCCAACTCGCAGCACGTGGCACGGCGCATCCGCCGCTACTACCAGCGTGAGGCATCGGTCGTCCACCCCCCCGTCGAGATCAATTCCTTCTCGGGCGGGTTCGATCGCGGCGACCACTTCCTGATCCTGTCGCGCCTCTACGCCTACAAGCGCGTGGACGTGGCCATCCGAGCGTGTGCGCAAGTAGGCGTACCGCTCAAGATCGCCGGCGAGGGTGATGATCGCGGGCGCCTCGAGGCAATGGCGGGGCCGAGCGTAGAATTCCTCGGTCACGTCTCCGAAGACGAGAAGATCGAATTGCTCGGCTCGGCACGAGGCCTGCTCTCACCTCAGGTGGAGGATTTCGGGATTGCGATGGTGGAGGCGATTGCGGCCGGCACGCCGGTCATATCCATCAACGATGGTGGCGCCTGCGAGATCGTCGTCCATGGTGAGACCGGAGTCCTCTACAACGGCCGGGGGGTAGGGGCGCTGGCCGCAGCCATTCGCGAAGCCCGACGGATGACGTTTTCGCCGGACGCAATGAGCAGCAGCGTCGCGAGGTTCGCGCCGGAGTGCTTCGATCGGGCGATGCGAAGGATCATCGTGGACGTCGCCGGGGGCCGTTGAGCGCCTCCTGGTAGGCAGCCGCCAGCCCCTCGGCCTGCTGCTCGATCGTGAACCGCTCGGCCACCCGCGCCCTCGCGCGGGCGCCCTTGGCGTCCGCCATCGCGGGATCGTCCCTGAGCGAGAGGATCGCATCCGCCACAGCGCGAGGAGAGTCCGGGGACACAAGCAGGCCGGCGTCTTCCCCGAGCTGTTCGGGGATTCCGTCAACCCGGGCCGCAACGATCGGAAGCCCCCGCTCCATGGCCTCCAGGACCACCAGCGGAAACGGGTCTCGCCGTGCGGGAAGCACAAACGCGTCCCATTCGGCAAGCAGCGCCTGTACGTCCGCGTCCGGCATGTACTCGACGCGCGCGCGACGTGCTTCCTCGATGACTCGGTCGGCCCACTCCACCTCGAGCGGGTCGTCCGGAGCCCCCATGAGCTGAAAGCGGACCCCAGGATCTTTCTCACCAACCAGACGGGCAGCGTCAACGAAGATGTCGGCCCCCTTGCGCGGCGCGATCACGCCAATCGAGCCGACGAGCATCCCGTCGTTACCCCTGCCGCGAGACGCGGCGCCCGAGATCCGCACACCCGGATGAACGATCCGAGCGGTTCGCGATCGACCGCGGAGGGGTTCGGCAGCCGCCTTCGAATCGGTTACCACCGGGTAGCCGATGCGGTGGAGGATCGCCGGGGCAAGTCGCGCCTTCTTGCTCGATCCAAGCATCTCGTGGATGTAAAACATCACCGGCACGCCGCTCGCGCGGCACACCGCGGCGTCCGCGGTCGTGTATAGGGAGTTCGCGTGAACGAGGTCCGGCTTCAGTGAGCGCAGCAGGTAGCGGAGTTCGCGAGCGTAAGGAAGCGCGCGCCGTGCCCTCCAACGGATGCCGGGATCCAGCCGCATGGCCCTGAGGCTGTAGCCGGTTAGCGGACGCGGAGACCCATATCCTTCGAGTCGCCGGGCCTTGATCTCGTCGTATAGCGGGCTAGGCGCGGGCGCCCAGAACACCATCCGCCAACCGAGGGCGGCAAGCTCGTCGACGAGTCGAAGCGCCGTGAGCGACGCTCCACCCTTGGCGTCGCCGTGGAGAATCACGAGGACGGTCTTCATCTGGTGGGTCGCCTGTTCGAGTTTCGCTCGTAGGCGAGCGCGGCCCCGATTCGCTCCACCGTCGGCGGGTGCGTCCCGAACACGGTCGTGAACACGGCCGGTGGGTCGGGGTCGGAGACGTTCTCCGCCGCGAGGCGGGCTTGAAGGTCGATCAGCGCCCGCGGCTCCTCGGTCAGCTCCAGCGCGTAGCGGTCGGCGGCGCGCTCGACCGCGCGGGAGAGCTGGTTCCCGGGCACGGCGAGGATGAGGCTGGTCACCGCGATCCCCAGCGCATAGGCGGGAAGGGCGGCCACCGAGCCCGCCGGGACGCCCGCGCGGTCGGCCAGGGCGACCGCCAGCTCCCTCGTGAGCAGCAGCCCGAGCGGAGCGACGATCGCGACGAAGCCGATCCCGCGCGGGATGTCGCTGGCGGCGACGTGTCCCAGCTCGTGCGCCACCACCGAGCGCAGCTCGGCGCGCTCGGCCTCGTCGATCAGGTTGTCGTATAGGACGACCCGCTTGGTCGGCCCCAGGCCTCCGACGTAGGCGTTCAGCGCCGTCGACCGCCTGCTGGCGTCGACGCTGTACACCTCGCCCACGTCCACCCCGCCCTCGCGGCCCAGCTCGATCACCTCGGCGCGCGCCTCGCTGCCCTCGGGCAGCGGCTCGAAGCGGTTGAAGAGCGGTGCCAGCACCACCGGGGCAAGCCAGGCGAGAGCGGCGGCGGTGGCGACGACGACGGCTGATCCGGGAACCCACCAGAGGCGCTCGAAGCGCCTGACGAGCGCGAGCAGCAGCGCCGCCCCCGCGGCGGCCAGGAGCGCCGAGATCGCCGTGGACTTGCCGAAGTCGCCGAGCCAGGGGCCGAGCGATTGGGTCGAGAGGCCGACGTCAACCGCCCGCTCGTGCGCGGCGAGATCGAGCGGGAGCGCGACCAGCGCCAGCGTCACCGACAGCCCGGCCCCCGCGGCGGCGCCGCCGAGCGCGGGCCTCTCGCCGAGGCGCTCCAGCGCCGCCCGCGCCGCGGGCGGCCTGCCCGTGGCGAGGGCCACCAGCACCAGCCCCTGCGCCCCGATCCCGGCCAGCATCAGCAGGCGCTGGCCGCCGCGATAGTCGCGGGCGTGCTCGAGCGTCGCCGCGTCGAAGTAGTCGGCCTCGTCCACGGGCTCGGGGGCAACCGGCGGCGCGTCCGGCCGCAGCAGCCACACCGCGCCCTCGGCGACGACGACCATCGCCACCACGACCACGCCGACCCGCGCCCGTCGCGAGTGCCACACGCTCAATCTCCGGCCCGCCCAGTCGGCATCGCCCTACGATAGTCGGCGCCTCAAGCGGCCCCTCCCGCATGCGCCTGGCGATCCTCAGCGACATCCACGCCAATCTGCCCGCGCTCGAGGCCGTGCTGGCCGCGATCGAGGAGGCGGGGGTGGACGAGACCTGGTGCCTGGGCGACGTCGTCGGCTACGGCGCCCAGCCGGACGAGTGCACGAGCATCGTCGCCGAGCGCTGCGCCATCTGCCTGGTGGGCAATCACGACCTCGCGGTCACCGGCGAGCTGGACATCTCGTCGTTCTCGCCCGCCGCCTCGGCCGCGGTGCGCTGGACGCAGCGCACCGCGGCCGACGAGACGATCCGCTTCCTGCGCGGGCGCTCCCCGGCCCGAACCAACCACGGGGTCGCCCTCTACCACGCGTCGCCGCGGGACCCGGTGTGGGAGTACGTGCTCTGGCCCGACCAGGCGGCCGAGTGCATCGCCCAGCAGGCGGCCCGGGTCAGCTTCATCGGGCACTCGCACGTGGCGCTGTTCTTCACCCTGCCAGAGCAGGCGGAGACGGTGCCGGGGCCGGCGCGCGGCCTCGCTCGCGGCTCCCAGGCGGAGGCCGGCACCGAGCTGGACCTCGCCTCGGCGCGATGGCTGATCAACCCGGGGAGTGTCGGCCAGCCGCGCGACGGCGACCCGCGCGCGGCCTGGCTCGAGCTGGACACCGAGGGCTGGACGGCGCGGTACCACCGGGTCGGCTACGACATCGATCGCGCCGCCGAGGCCATCCTCGATGCCG
>Ga0299913_10000748_pt1 | contig 21917 bp, 16 predicted proteins | sample RVTome_9_FD_201360 | JGI IMG/M metagenome (GOLD analysis project Ga0299913, IMG submission 201360) | Soil microbial communities from uranium-contaminated site in the Upper Colorado River Basin, Wyoming, United States - RVT155D38 (version 2) ... | reverse complement strand
GGATGTTGTCGAGGTTCTCCTCGTAGACGGGGATGCGCGAGTACTCCTGCTCGCGGAACAGCGCGCGCAACTCCTCGAGCGACGCGTCACCGCTGATCGCGACGATGTCGGGTCTCGGCGTCATGACCTCGCGCACGAGAGTATCGCCGAAGTCGACGATCGATTGCAGCAGCCGGCGCCCCTCTCCTTCGATCAGCCTCGGGGCATCCTCGCGTGGCGGCGGCGGGCTCGCCGCCTCGCCCGCGAGCGCGGACTCGCGCGGTGGACCCGCGTGCCGCTCACGCCGTCCGTCGGTCCCCAGCCCGACCAGCGCGTTGGTCAAGGGCTGCAGGAATCGGGCGGCCACGTCGAAGGGGGGCAGCAAGACCTCGAGCACCCGCTCCGGATCCTTGCGGGCGATCAGCATCGGCACGATGTGCTCGCAGATCAGGATGAAGATCGCGACGAACAGCAGCAGCATGCCAATCGATCGGAGCGATCCGGTGCGCCCCGTCAGGATCGCGATCGACATCGTCGCCAGCGAGAAGATGATGCCGAGCATCAGCCGCGCGGGCAGAAAGAGCTTGTGCGGATCGTCGAGGTAATAGCCGAGGCGATCGTCGCGGCCGCCCCGCTCAGCCATGAGGCGCAGCGACAGGCGCATCAGCGTGCTGAACGACGTCTCGATCGTGCCGACGTACACGGCCGCGACGGCCAGCAGGAGCAGGAGGACGGGGATCATGACGCGCGACCGCCGGCCGCGCCACCAGGCCGCCGGCCGGATGGGGCGCTCTTGCGCGCGAGCAGGCCGTGGCGCAGCCCTCCCTTGCGCCGGAGGCGCGCCTCTGCGCGCGCCATACGCCCGCCGTCGTCGGGCGCGTCGTGGTTGTAGCCGAGCAGGTGCAGGAGGCCGTGGAGCGCAAGCACCCGCAACTCGGTCGCGTAGGGATGTCCGTGTGCCCGCGCCTGGCGGCGCGCGACACCCGTCGCGATCACGACGTCACCCAGATGGCGGCGGAGGGGACGCGCCGGCGCGCCATGCGCGGGAGCAGCGCCGGCGGCGAACGACAGCACGTCCGTGGCGACGTCCTTCCGCCGGTACGTCCGATTCAGCCGCCGGATGTGCGCGTCGGAGACCAGCGCCACGGCCACGTCGCCGCGCAGACGGGCAGGTGCGACGGCCGCGAGCCACCGGGCGAGCCCGTGGTCGCGGACAAGGCGGCCCCGTCCATCGGTAACCGCGATGTGCAGGCGTCTACTGTCGGGATCCACCGTACGATTCGTACGCCTTGACGATCTGCTGCACGAGCTGATGCCGCACGACGTCCTTCTCGTCGAACCGGATGAAGGCGATGCCTTCGATGCTGCCCACCACCTTCATGGCTTCGACGAGCCCGGACGTCCGGCCCGTTGGCAGATCGATCTGCGTGATGTCTCCCGTCACCACTGCCTTCGAGCCGAAACCGAGCCGCGTCAGGAACATCTTCATCTGCTCCGACGTCGTGTTCTGCGCTTCGTCCAGGATCACGAAGGCGTCGTTCAAGGTGCGTCCGCGCATGAAGGCGATGGGCGCCACCTCGACCGTCCCCCGTTCAATCAGCCGTTCCGCCCGCTCCACGTCCAGCATGTCGTACAGCGCATCGTACAGAGGGCGCAGATACGGGTTCACTTTCTCCTGGAGATCGCCGGGAAGAAATCCCAGCTTCTCTCCGGCCTCCACGGCCGGCCGTGCCAGGATGATGCGGGTCACCTTCTTCGCCAGGAGAAAGGACACGGCTTGGGCCATGGCCAGATAGGTCTTGCCCGTTCCGGCCGGCCCGATGCCGAACACGATGTCGTGTGCCTCGATCGCGTCGAGATACCGACGCTGGTTGACGCTCTTCGGCAGGACCTGCCGCCGCCCTGACGTGCGCGGCGCCCCGCGAAGGAAGTAGTCGGACAGCGCGATCGACTCGTCCTGCGAGACGAGCTGCGCCGCGGTCTTCACGTCCCCCTTCCCGAGCCGGTATCCGCCGCGAATCAGCGTCGCGAGCTGATCGAGGACGCGCTCGGCGCGCGCCACGTCGGCGGTGTCCCCCTCGACGATGAGCTCCTGCCCGCTCGAGCGGATGCGTACGCCGAACAGCGATTCGAGATGCTTCAGATTTTCGTCGTAGTTGCCAAACAGGGATTCGGCGCCCTCGTCTGGGACGGCGACCTTGCGCATGGCGGTGGTGGGCGGAATAGCGATAACTCCTTCAGTTCGTGGATCTTACATCACAATGCTATCACACGCGGCTCCAGCCCCACCGCCGCGCAGCCTCCGCGGGCTGCCCGCCGGGCAGGGTCCGGCCGCCGTTTTCAGTCGACCTTCAGGTGCAGCTCGCGCAATTGTCGCGCATTCACCGTCGAGGGAGCGCCTGCCATCAGGTCGACCGCCTGCGCGGTCTTCGGAAACGCGATGACGTCCCTGATCGACGGTTCGCCGCAGAGAATCGCGACCAGCCGATCGAGGCCGATCGCGATACCACCGTGCGGCGGTGTTCCGTACTCCATCGCGTCGAGGAAGAAGCCGAAGCGGAGGCGTGCCTCCTCGTCCGAGATCCCCAGCAGCTTGAAGATCAGCCGCTGCAGGCCCTGGTCGTGGATTCGGATGCTGCCGCCGGCGATCTCACTGCCGTTGAGGACGAGATCGTAGGCGCGCGCCCTCACGCGGCCGGGCTCGCTGAGGAGCGCCGTATCCGCCTCGAGCGGCGACGTGAAGGGGTGATGCATGAACTCGTATCTCCCCTCCTCCTCCAGCCACTCGAACATCGGGAAATCGACCACCCAGAGAAAGGCGAACGCGTCGGGGTCGAGGCGCTTCTCCTTCCGCGCCAGCGCCAGCCGCAGCTGCCCGAGCACCATTGCCGTCGGCTGACGGCGTCCGGCGGCCATGACGAGCAGGTCGCTGCGCCCGCACCCGGCCGTATCGAGGACCGCGCGCAGCGCCTCCGCGCCAGCGGCCTTGAGCGCGGAGCTCTGCACGGCCCCTTCCGGTGCACGGGCCCAGACGAGCCCCGCCGCGCCGAGCGCCCTCGCCTGATCCACCAGCTCGTCGAGCTCCCGGCGCGAGTAGCGTGCGGCACCAGGCACCACGAAGCCCCGGACCTCCCCGCCGGCCTCGATCGCGCTCCGGAAGGCGGCAAACGAGCACTCGCGAAAAGGCGCCGAGAGATCGCGGATCTCCATGCCGCACCGGAGGTCCGGCTTGTCCGAGCCGTAGGTCGCGATCGCCTCGGCGTAGGGCAGACGCAGGAACGGACGGGACACCTCGCGCCCGATGAGCCCCAGCATCCGATCCATCAGCGGCTCCAGCATCGAGAACACCAGATCCTCGGTGGCGAACGACATCTCGAGGTCCACCTGCGTGAACTCCGGCTGACGGTCCGCCCGCAGATCCTCGTCGCGGAAGCACTTCACGATCTGGAAGTATCGATCGAGCCCCGAGATCATCAGGATCTGCTTGAAAATCTGCGGCGACTGCGGCAGCGCGTAGAACTCGGCCGGATGCAGGCGGCTCGGCACGAGATAGTCGCGCGCCCCCTCGGGGGTCGACTTCGTGAGCATCGGCGTCTCGATTTCCAGGAAGCCCTCCGCATCGAAGTACTTGCGGATCTCCATCGTCGCACGGTGGCGCAGCGTCATGTTGTGCTGCATGCGCGAGCGGCGAAGATCCAGGTAGCGGTACTTGAGCCGTGTGTCCTCCGACACCGGTCCCTCGTCGGCGATCGGAAACGGCGGGGTCTTCGCGTCGTTCAGCAACCGCACCTCGCGCAGCTCCACTTCGACCTCGCCCGTGCTCAGCCGGGGGTTGACGGAGTCAGGCGTACGGCGCTCGACGTGCCCGAGGACTGCGACGACGTATTCGGGCCGGAGGCGTTGGACGGCCGCGACGAGGTCGCGGTTGTCGCGCGCGACCACCTGCGTCACCCCGTGGCGATCCCGGATGTCGATGAAGGCGAGGGAGCCGAGATCCCGCAGCCTGTGGACCCAGCCGAGCAGCACCACGTCCTGTCCGGCGTGTTCGACGGTCAATTCGCCGCACGTGTGCGTACGGGCCAGCGTCCCTAACGGTTGTCTGTTCATCGTGTGCTGTCGGAGGATCGAACGAGGTCGCGCCCGACGGAGGGTGAGGCCGCGGTGAGCAGGCGGGCCGCCTCCTCGCGGGCCGTCAGCGTCTGCTGCCCGGTCCGCAGGTCCTTGATCGTCACCATCCCGCGAGCGCGCTCGTCGGCGCCAATCACCGCCACGAGCGGGATGCCGGCGCTCGCCGCGTACTTGAACTGCTTGCCGAGTTTGTCCGCCTCGGGATAGACCTCGACCCGCAGTCCCTGCCCGCGCAGATCGCACGCGAACCGCAGGGCCTCCGCCGGATCCTCACCCTCGAAGAGCGTCACGAGCAGGTCCGCCGGCGGCCGGTCCACGTCGCCTGGAAAGAGCTGCCGCTCGCCCATGAGGACGAGGATCCGCTCGAGACCCAGGGAGAAGCCGCAGGCCGGCACCGGCTCGCCGAGGAACATGCCGATCAACCCGTCGTACCGGCCGCCGCCGCCGAGACTCCCCGCGAGATCGGGCACGGCGGCCTCCATGATGGTGCCGGTGTAGTAGGACAGGCCGCGCGCAAGGCTCGCATCGAATCGGAGGTGCGCGCCGGCGCTCGTGGCGGCCGCCAGCGCCATGAGCTCGTCGAGCTCACTGACGCCGGAGAGCGCGTCGGCTCTGCCCACGAGGAGGCTGCGCGCCCGCTCGAGCGTCAGCTCTCCGGTGAACGCCGCCAGCAGCCGCTCGGCCGTCTCCGGCGCGACGCCGCGCCCGGCGAGCTCGCGGCCCACGCCTTCCGCCCCGACCTTGTCCAGCTTGTCCAGTGCGACAAGCGCCGGCGCCTCCAGCTCAGGAGCAACACCGGCCGCGCCAAGCAGGCCCGAGAGCACCCGCCTGTGGTTGACGCGCATGACGAAATCAGGAAACCCGAGGCGATGCAGCACGTCCGACGCCGCGGCGCACAACTCCGCCTCCACGACGAGCGACCGCGATCCGATCGCGTCGACGTCGCACTGGAAGAACTCACGGAACCGGCCGCGCGCCGGCCGGTCCGCGCGCCAGACCGGTTGAATCTGGTACCGCTTGAAGAACTTCGGCAGCGTGCCTCGATGCTCGGCGACGACGCGTGCGAGGGGCACCGTCAGGTCGTAGCGCAGCGCCAGATCGGCCTCGCCCGACGAGGCGTGCTCACCGCGGCGCAGCACCTTGAAGATCAGCTGATTGCCTTCCTCGCCGTATTTTCCCGTCAGCGTCTCGATGTTCTCGAGCGCCGGCGTCTCCAGCGGCTGGAATCCGTACCGGCGGTAGACATCCTCCACGATCGCAATCGCATACGCCCTCCGGCGGACGTCCTGGGGCAGAAAATCGCGCATGCCGCGCGCGGGGCGGGTGGAATCAGCCATGTGGCTCGTGTGGTGCGCCGAAGCTCGGCATAACCGCTGATTCTAGCAAACTGGCGCCGTGGCCGAGGGGCGCACGCCCGCCGGCAGGCGATAATCGCGATATCCTCGATGTCGATGCCGCTCGCCGACCGGTTCGGCCGCCCGCTCCGAAGCCTGCGCGTGTCGGTGACCGACCGCTGCAACCTGCGCTGCCAGTACTGCATGCCGGAGCAGGATTACGCCTGGCTCCCGCGCGACACGCTGCTGTCCTTCGAAGAGATGACGGCCCTGGCCCGCGTGTTCACGGGTCTCGGTGTCGACCGGATCCGACTCACCGGCGGCGAGCCGCTCCTGCGGCGGGACCTGCCCACGCTCGTGTCGCAGCTCGCCGCAGTCCCCGGCGTGGCGGATCTCGCGCTGACCACCAATGGCGTGCTGCTCGCCCGGCATGCACAGGCGTTGCGGGCGGCTGGGCTCCATCGCATCACCGTCAGCCTCGACACCCTGCACCGGGCACGGTTCCAGGCACTGACCCGCGCCGACGACCACCTCGCGGTGCTGGCGGGCATCGACGCCGCCGCCCGCCTCTTCCCGTCGCTCAAGATCGACACGGTCCTCATCCGGGGTGTGAACGATGACGAAATCGTCGATCTGATCGAGTTCGGCCGGCGTCTCGGTGCCGAGCTGCGCTTCATTGAATACATGGACGTCGGCGGTGCGACCGGCTGGCGCCACGACGCGGTCGTCTCCCACGACGAGATCCTCGAACGGCTGACGGACCGGTATGGTGACGTCGTTCCGCTCGGCGGACGGGGCTCGGCGCCAGCAGACCGCTTCGTGCTGCCCGACGGCACGACGTTCGGTATCATCGCCTCGACCACGAGACCGTTCTGCGCGGCGTGCGACCGCAGCCGGCTCACGGCCGACGGCGTGTGGCTGATGTGCCTCTATGCCCGCGCCGGTACGGACCTCCGCCGCCCGCTGCGTGCCGGCGCCACGCCCGCGGAGCTCGCCGAGCTCGTCCGGACCATCTGGAGTCTGCGGGCCGACCGCGGCGCCGAGGAACGGCTCACCGTGCCGCGGCGTGACACGCTCATCCCCGTCGCCGCGCTCCGGAAGGATGCGCATCTCGAGATGCATACGCGGGGCGGCTAGGCAATACCGCTGGCGTCAGAGTCCGCACGGAGGCAGAATAACGTCTCCGTGACCCGGACCGCCCCCATCGCCGCGAGCCCCAGCTCGGCCTTTTTGCCGGGCACGGGATTGGCACGCCGAGAGTCAATGCGGCCCTCGCCCCTCTTCATCCTGCTGGTCTTCCTGATCGCGCAGCTGAGCGACGGGCTGCTCACCTACACGGCCGTGGGGGTCCTCGACGTCGTGGAGGAAGGCAACCTCCTGCTCGCGACACTGATGGAATCGGCTGGAACCGGCCCGGCACTGGTCGGCGCGAAGGCGCTCGCCTCCGCCGGCGGTGTGGTCTTGTATCTCCGCGGCTGCCACGGCACACTCGGCGCGCTCACCGCCTTCTACTTCGTGGCCGCTATCGCCCCGTGGCTCGCCATCTTCCACAATCTGTGACCGTGACGCAGGGCCGGGCAGTTCGGGCGGGATCACCCGCCGGCCGTGGTCCCACCGCTCGTCACATCGCGCAAACGATTGCCCGCTCGTTTCGTCTAATCACCGTATGCTCCATGACCTCCGCAAGGATCTCGTGCATGCGCTGCGCATGTTCGCGTCGAGCCCCGCGTTCACGCTCGCCGCTGTCGCGGCGCTGACCCTCGGCATCGGCGCCAACACCGCCATCTTTTCCGTCGTCAACACCGTGCTGCTCGAGCCGGCGCCGTTTCCGGAGCCGGATCGCCTCGTCATCTTCATGAACACGTTCCCGCAGGGCTCCGGCCCTGCGGCGTCGCCCGCGAAGTTCCAGCACTACCGGCAGCAGGGGGCGGTCGTGCAGGACGTCGCGGCGTTCCGGACCGGGGTCGTGAACTACACGGGCGGCACGTTTCCCGAGCAGCTGCGCTCGGGACAGGTTTCGGCACGCTTCTTCACGCTCTTCGGGGCGCCGGTGCTGCGCGGGCGCACGTTCAGCGTGGAGGAAGATCGGCCGGGCGCCGCTCGCGTGGTCGTGCTGAGCCGCAGCTTCTGGGCCTCGCGCTTCAACGACGCGGAGGATCTGATCGGCACCACGATTTCGCTGGGCGGCGAGCCTCACACGATCATCGGCATTCTCGGGGACTTCAGCTTCGAGGACTTCGGCCGCACGCCCCAGGTCTGGACGCCATTTCAGCTCGATCCGAACAGTGCGGATCAAGGCCATTACTTCCAGGCCGCCGGCCGTCTGAAGCCCGGCGTCACGCTGGAGCAGGCGCAGGCGCGGCTGCAGCAGTCCGCCGAGGAGTACCGGAGCCGGTATCCCGGCGCCATCGGCCCGAACAACGGCTTCACCGTGCAGCCGATACGTGACGTCCTGGTCCGGAACGTACGCTCCTCGCTCCTCGTCCTCGGCGGCGCCGTGGCGCTCGTGCTCCTCATCGCCTGTGCGAACGTCGCCAATCTCCTCCTCGTCCGCGCCACGGTCCGCAGGCGGGAGATCGCGATCCGGGCCGCCATCGGCGGCACGCGCGGGCGGATCGTCCGGCAGCTCCTCACCGAGAGCGTGCTGTTGTCGCTGACGGGCGGGCTCCTGGGACTCCTGCTCGGCTGGGCCGGCATCCGCGCCCTGCTCGCGGTGAACACCGCGGGGCTTCCACGCGTGGGCGAGCTCGGCGCCGCGGTCAGTCTGGACTGGCGTGTCGTGATCTTCGCGATCGGCGTCTCGATTGCCACAGGCATCCTGTTCGGCCTCATCCCCGCCCTGCAGAGCTCCCGGTTCGATTTGACGACAACGCTGAAGGAAAGCAGCGGGCGCTCCGGCACCGGTTTCCGGCAGAACAAGGTCCGGTCGTTCCTGGTGGTCACGGAGGTCGCCCTCGCCCTCGTCCTGCTCGTCGGGTCCGCGCTGTTGATGCGGACGTCCGTCGCGCTGGCGGGCGTCGACCCCGGCTTCGATCCCACGAACGTGCTGACGATGCGGATGTCGTTGTCGGGCCCGCAGTTCGCGAGCTCCGAGGCCGTGGAGCAGGTGGTCCGAAGCGGAGTCGAGCGCGTCGGCGCGCTGCCGGGCGTCGCCGAGGTGAGCGCGACGTGCTGCGTGCCGCTCCAGGGCGGGTACGGACTTCCGTTCACGATTGTCGGCAGGCCGGCCGGCGAGCAGGGGCCCTATCACGGGGGCGGCGGCTGGACGACGGTGTCGCCGGGCTACTTCGAAGTGTTCCGCATTCCCGTGAAGCAGGGCCGGACCTTCACCGAGCGCGACACGGCCAGCTCCACGCCGGTGGCGATCATCAACGAGGCGATGGCGCGGCAGTTCTGGGAGAACGGCGATCCGCTGCAGGATCGGCTCGTCATCGGCCGCGGCGTGATGCGCGAGTTCGAAACGGAGACGGAGCGGCAGATCATCGGGGTCGTGGGAAGCACCCGCGCCGGCGGACTGGACAACGAACCAGGCCCCATGATGTTCATTCCGCAGGCGCAGGTGCCCGAGGCCGTCAACCTGCTCAACCTCCGACTGTCGCCGATGGCCTGGGTCGTGCGCACGGAGGTCGCGCCGCAGGCGCTCAGCGGACCGATTCAGGAGCAGCTGCGCCAGGCCACTGGCCTTCCGGTGTCGGACGTCCGGTCGATGAGCGAGGTGGTGGCGCTGTCGATCTCCCGCCAGCGGTTCAACATGTGGCTGATGTCGGTGTTCGGCGCGTCGGCGCTGCTGCTGGCCGCCATCGGGATCTACGGTTTGATGGCGTACTCGGTCGAGCAGCGCACGCAGGAGATTGGCATCCGGCTGGCACTCGGCGCGCAAGCCACGCAAGTGCGGAGGATGGTCGTGCGTCAGGGCATGTGGCTGGCGATCGTGGGAGTCGTCGTGGGGCTGGCCGCTGCGTTCGGACTGTCGCGGCTGATGGAGGCGTTCCTGTTCGGCGTCACTCCCCGCGATCCGCTCGTGTTCGTCGCGGTGCCGATCGTCCTTACGGTGATCGCCTTGGTGGCGGTCTGGCTGCCGGCACGGCGCGCCAGTGCGGTCGATCCGCTCGAGGCGCTGCGCGTGTGAATCCCTCATCCATAATCCTTGATCCTGAATCCCTGATCCTGAATCCCTGATCCCTGAATCCCTGATCCCTGAATCCCTGATCCCTGAATCGCGGGTCCCCAACCATCCTGCATCCCGATTCCGAACCCGCCGCCCGGCCGAGGCGCTTCTCTCTATGCCCGCAATTCGATTCGCGATTCGGGAGAGGGATTCAGGACAGGGATCCAGGATCAGGGACTAGCGATTTGGGATTCCCCGCCTCCCAGAGTCTCTCGATCACGAGCATGTTCAGGACCGCGTCTTCGAGTGGCTCCGGCGCGTCGGTGTCCTCGAGGATCGCTTTCGAGAACAGATCGCCCTGGAGCGTGTACTGGTCGCATACCGGCAGCTCGATCCGCTCCTGCCCGCCGCCGAAGACGTCGGATCCGGAATCCAGCACCAGATGGCAGGGCCGATCGGGCGGTGCATTGAACGGGATGGGTATTTCGATGCGCCCGCGGGTCCCGAAGACCTGAATCCGCTGTGACGGCACCATCTGGGTGCTGCACGTGCCGACGAGGTGCGCGCCACCGAAATCGAGGAGCATGGACGTGAGCCGATCCGTCCCCATTTCAGGGTCGCGCTCCACGGCGCCCGCCACGTGGAGCGGCTCGCGGCCGAAGATGAAGCGCGCGGTGTTGACCAGATAGCAGCCGATATCCAGGAGCGCGCCGCCGCCGAACGCGGGCACGTTCCGGATGTTGGCGGGGTCCACGTTGTAGTAGCTGAAGACGCCGACCATGGCCCGCACGTCGCCGATGCGGCCGTCTCGCACGAGCGCGCGGGCAGTCTGCCACTGCGGATGCGCGCGCACCATGAACGCTTCCTGGATCTTCACGCCCGTGCGATCGCGCACCTCGACCAGCTGGCGGGCTTCCGCGGCACTCGGCGCAATCGGCTTCTCGCACAGGACGTGCCTGCCGCGCTCAGCAGCCCGGCGCGTCCACGGCACATGGAGATGATTCGGGAGCGGGTTGTAGATGGCGTCGATGTCCGGGTCGTCGAGCAGCGCCTCGTAGGATCCGTAGGCACGCGGCAGTCCCAGCGACGCCGCTGCGCGCTCGGCCCTGGCGGCGTCACGCGACGCAATCGCGACGACCTCGCACAGCTGCGCCTGCTGCATCGCCGGGATGACTTTGCGCACGGCGATGCCGGCGACGCCGAGCACTCCCCATCGGACCTTTTTCACGGTCATGCCTCGCGGGCCAGCAGGCGCTCGAAAGCGTCAACTGGAAGCTCGTCGAGCGACGCCACCGGCAGGTCCGCCTCGAGCCGCTCTCCCCGGCTGACGCCAATCGACGCGATACCGGCGCGCCGAGCGGCTTCGATCCCTGCCGCCGCGTCCTCGACCACCACGCATCGATGAGGCGCAAGCCCCAGACGCGCCGCCGCGACGAGGAACACCTGCGGATCCGGCTTCCCGGCCGTCACGTCCTCGGCTGCGACGATCGCATCCAGCTCTCCGCCCACGCCAAGTGCCTCCAGCATCACCCCGACGTTCTCGCGAGGCGCCGACGACGCGATGGCCTGCTTCCAGCCGGTGCCGTGCAGCTGCCGGATCCATCGGGCCGCGCCAGGCAGCGCCGTGAGCCCCCGCTCCGGGATCAGACGGCGGTACAGTGCCTCCTTGGCGCGATCGATGCGCTGGATGCGATCCGCGGACGCGGCATCCCCGAGCCACCGCGCAAGGATTCGATCGTTCTTCTGACCGAAGCTCTCGAGAAACTGCTCGTAGGTAATCTGCAGACCCTCAGCCGTCAACGTCTCGCGCCAGGAGATCCAGTGCAGGTCGGTAGAGTCGACCAGTGTCCCGTCCAGGTCCCACAGCACGCCCCTGCCGTTCACGGGGGGCATTCCGCGCGCCGACGCATCACGTGCACACCCCGAAGCGGAACACCGTCTCGGCCCGGTAGGTCTCCCCCGGCCGCACGATGATCGACGGGAAGTGCGGCTTGTTCGGCGCGTCGGGGTAGTGCTGCGTTTCCAGGCAGATACCGGAACGTGTCCGGTAGGCCACGCCCCCTTTCCCCGTGACCGTGCCGTCCAGCAGATTCGCGGTATAGACCTGCAGCCCAGGCTCGCTCGTCGCGATCTCGAGGGTACGGCCGCTCGCCGGATGGCTGAGCCGCGCCGCCCGATGCAGTCCCTCACCGGTGCGGTTGAGCACGAAGTTGTGGTCGTAGCCACGCGCATACCGGAGCTGCGGGTGCGGGTCGTCGACGCGCGCGCCGATCGGCGCCGGGTCCCGGAAGTCGAGCGGCGTTCCCTCCACCGACGCGATCTCGCCCGTCGGGATGAGGGTGCTGTCGATCGGCGTGTAGCGATCGGCGTTCACGGTGAGCTCGTGTGTCAGGACGTCGCCGCTGCCGTGGCCGGCGAGATTGAAATACGTGTGCTGCGTCAGGTTGACAGGTGTCGGCCGATCGGTGGTCGCCGTGTACACGATCCTGAGCGCATCGTCTCCGGTGAGCGCGTACGTGATCTCTACAGCCAGGCGTCCGGGGTAGCCTTCTTCGCCGTCGTCGCTCACCGCGGAGAACACGATGCCGGTGCCGTCCGGCATGGATCGCCAGGACCAGATCTTCCGGTCGAAGCCGTTGAGACCGCCGTGGATGTGATGGGGTCCATGGTTCGCGGTGAGGTGGCACACCGTTCCGTCGAGCGTGAACCGTGCGTTCGCGACGCGGTTGGCGACCCGCCCGACGACGGACCCGAAGTAGGGATGCCGCTGCAGATACGGCTCGAGCGCATCGAACCCATGTACGACGTCGGCGAGCTGCCCCTGGCGATCCGGCACGCTGAGGGCGGTGATGATGCAGCCGTAATCGGTTGCCCGCACCTCCAGGCCGCGGCCGTTCGTGAGCACCAGCTCCTCGATCGACCGTCCATCCGGCGTCCTGCCGAACGGGCGGCGCACGATGCCGGCGGCGGGCGTGCTGTGGCCGGTCTGCGTCACGCGGGCACCTCGCTCGTGAGCGTATCACGCGTGCGGCACACGCCTGCCCGCACGAGCGCGCGTAGTAAGATGGCCGCCATTCCCATGGCTGGTCTCGAGTTCCGGGAGGTCCGCAAGTCGTTCGGCGCCGTGCAGGCGCTCACCGGCGTCAGCTTCGCGGTGCGCGAAGGGGAGGCGCACGCGCTCGTCGGGGAGAACGGCGCGGGCAAGTCCACGCTCCTGAAGATTCTGGCCGGCATCCTGCGTCCCGATTCGGGAGAGCTGCACTGGCAGGACGCCCCGCTCTCGCTGACATCTCCCCGCGAGGCGCTCGAGCGCGGCATCGGCATGGTGTATCAGGAGATGCTCTGCTTTCCGAACCTCACGGTGTCGGCGAACATCTTCGCGGGACGCGAGCTGACGCGGGGCGGCCGCCTGCGCGATGGCGCGATGCGGCAGCGGACGCGCGCCCTGCTCGAGGATCTGCACCTCCGCATTGACGCCGATGCGCCAGCGGGCTCGCTCTCCGCCGCCCACCGGCAGCTGCTCCAGGTGGCCCGCGCACTGGCGTTCGACTGCCGGATCCTCGTGCTCGACGAACCGACCACTGCCCTGACCGATGCCGAGGCGGACCATCTGTTCGAGGTCCTGGAAAAGCTCAAGGCGCGGGGCAGCACGCTGCTCTACGTCTCGCACCGGCTGCCCGAGGTCTTCAGGCTGTGCGACCGCATCACGGTCCTTCGTGACGGCGCGTACGCGGGAACCTTCGTGCGGGAGGACACATCTCCGGAGGCCATCGTGCGCGCCATGGTGGGCCGCGATCTCCCGCCGCGCCGTGCACCGCAACCGCGGCCGGCCGCCACCGGCCCGATTCTGGAGATCGATCACCTCACCCGCCACCCCTGCCTGCACGACGTGTCGCTCGCGGTAGGGAAAGGAGAAATCGTCGGACTGTTCGGCCTGGTGGGCTCGGGGCGCACGGAACTGCTCGAGACGATCTTCGGACTGCACCGTCCGCACGCCGGCAGGCTGCGCCTCGACGGACACGCGATCTCGCTGCAGTCGGCGCGGCATGCGGCGCGGGCAGGCATCGCGCTGGTGCCTGAGGAGCGCCAGCACCAGGGACTCTTCTTCAACCTGACGGTCCGCCACAACCTGGTCCTGCCCTCGCGCACCGTGGGGCGGCAGGCGATCATCAGGCCGCGTGAAGAACGCGCGGAGGCCCGCCGGCTCCTCGAGACGTGGCGCATCAAGGCCCCAGGTCCGGAGGCGCGGCCCGACAGCCTCAGCGGCGGCAACCAGCAGAAGGTGGTACTCGCGAAGTGGCTGGCGACCACGCCCCGCGTCCTGCTGCTCGACGAGCCGACCAAAGGGGTGGACGTCGGCGCCAAATTCGAGATTCACGAGATCGTCCGGCGCGAGGCGGAACGGGGGACCGGCTGCCTGGTCGCCTCGAGCGATCTCCCGGAAGTGCTCAGCCTCTGCGACCGGATCGTGGTGATGCGCGAGGGACGGATCCGCGGGGAGCTCGCCGCAGCTGAGGCGAGCGAGGAAGCAGTCATGCATCTGGCCACGTCCGTCGAGGAGGTCAGGGACCCGTCGTGAGGAGACTGTGGGAGGTCCGTGAGCTCAGTACGGTGGCCATTCTCGTTCTGGAGGTCCTGTTCTTCACCTGGTATCTCTGGCCCGAGGGGAATCGGCCGCACCCGTTCCTGAACGTCCCGAATGGGCTCCTGATCCTGAAGTACTCGTCGATCTACGGCATCGCGGCCGTCGGCGCGGCGGTCGTGATCATCTCGGGCGGCATCGACTTGTCGCCGGGCGCCGTGATCGCCCTGGCGGGCGTCGTGTGCGGCGGACTGTTCGTCGAGGCAGGCTGGTCGCTCCAGGGGAGCATGGCCGCCGCGCTGCTCGTCGGCGTAAGCTCGGGGCTGCTGAGCGCGCTGCTCGTCGTCCTGGTGCACCTGCCGCCGTTCATCGCCACCCTCGGGGTGATGGGGATCGCCCGCGGCACGGCATTCATCATCACCGAGGGACGGTTCTTCGACGTGTCGAGCCTGCTCGTCGGCGGCTGGCGGCCGCTCGGCATCCCCGCCGACTGGGTTCCGCCCGTCGTCATGATCGTGCTGGCCGTGATCTTCCAGATCCTGATGACCCGCTTTCAATGGGGACGAGCCGTGTTCTCGGTCGGCGGCAACGAGACCGCCGCCCTGTTCTCGGGCATCGCAGTTGGACGGTTGAAAGCGTCGGTGTACATTCTCAGTGGTCTTCTCGCCGCGGTGGCGGGCATCGTCCTGACCGTCGTCCAGGGGCAAGGGAAGGCCGACCTCGCCACCGGGTACGAGCTCGACATCATCGCGTCGGCCGTCGTGGGCGGCGCGAGCCTCTCGGGCGGCCGGGGCTCGGTCATCGGCGCAGTGCTCGGCACGCTGATTTTCGGCGTGCTGCGCAACGCGCTGCCGCAGATTCCCGGCGCGACGTTCTACGATCGCCTCATCGTCGGCCTGGTCGTGATCGTGATCGTCGTCATGGACCAGCTGCTGCTGAGAAAGGGCCGGTAGCGACCGGAGCATCCTGGCTGGTCACGCCGCGGACCGTGAGGTCTGCGCGCAGGCACCGGACGCGGCCTGAGGCCGGCGCGACAACGGCGTGTGATGACTCACGGCACGCGAGCTGCTGGTCGAACGAATTCTGCCCCGATGGCGGGCGCACGACAGACCCGATAATCCGGAACGAGGTTCTGACAACGATGACGCTACGCACATGGACGGTACTCGCGCTCACCGCCACCCTGTCGACCGCGGCATGCGGCGGCGGGCGGCAGGAGGGCGCCCCCGCCGGCACCGGACAGAAGCTCCGGTTTGCGGTCATCCCGAAGTCGCTCGACCTGCCCGTGTTCAACTACGCGCGCACCGGCGCCGAGCGGGCCGCGGCGGAGCTCGGCGACGTCGAGATTCTGTGGAACGCACCGCTCTCCGCGGACCAGCTCAAGCAGAAGGAGATCCTCGAGTCGTTCATCACGCAGCGCGTGGACGGCATCGCCATCTCGGCGCTGAGCGGTGAGTTCCTCAACGAGACGATCAACCGCGCGATCGATGCCGGGATTCCAGTGGTCACGTGGGATTCCGATGCGCCGGGATCGAAACGTCACGCGTTCTACGGAGTCGACGACCTGGCGGCGGGGCGCATCCTCGGCGAGGAGGCGGCCAAACTGCTGGACGGCAAGGGGAAGGTGGCCGTCATCACCAGTGTGGGCGCGACAAACCTCGAGCGGCGGCTTCAGGGCGTTCGCGAGGCCCTTCGGCAGCACCCCGGCATGCAGATCATCGAGGTCTACGACATCAAGGAGGATCCGGTGCGGTGCGCCGAGATCATCGCCACCGGCAGCCAGCGCTATCCGGATCTGGGTGCCTGGATTGCCGTCGGCGGCTGGCCCGTGTTCACGCGCAACGCGCTCGACGGGCTCCCGGAGCGGGTGAAGTTCGTGTCGTTCGATACCATCCCGCCGGCGCCCGAGCTCCTCCGGGCTGGCAAGGTGCAGGTGCTGCTCGGGCAGAAGTACTTCGGCTGGGGAAGCGAGTCCGTCAGGCTGCTCCACGGGATCGCGAGCGGCCGGATGCCGGCCGAGACGATCATCGACTCAGGCGTCGACATCGTGACCGCGGAGAACGTGGACGAGTACGTGGAGCAGTGGAAGCGGCTGGAGGCGGGCGAATAGCAGCGCCGGGCTTCAGCCCCGCGAACACCCGGGGCCCGGCGCGGAGGCGGCGCGGGGCTCGCATACAAGGCGGCGCTTGAAGCGCCGCCCTATGGATGACGGCTCGCAGCGCGGGGCTTCAGCCCCGCGGCTGCCGCGCTACACCAACCCCAACTTCCGCGCCATCCCGAGGGCGTCGATCGCGGCGCCCCGGGCGCCCGCACAGTCGCCGTCCGGCATGATGCGGATCGGGATATCCGCCTGCTCTTCGCGCTGCGCCGGCATGCCGAGGCGGATCTCCTCCAGAAACCACGCCTGAAAGGCGTCGTCCGCCTCGATCGCTCCCCCACCGACGATGAGCGCGTCGGGGTCGAACGTATTCACCATCTCGTCGAAGAACAGCCCGAGGGCGCGCGCCTGGACGCGGAAAATGTCGCGGCACATCGCATCGCCCTGCTCGGCGAGGCCGCGGACCTTCTTTGCCGCCGTCGCGTGGTCGAGCGACGCGAGCTGATGGCCGGGGTACCGCTGCAGGAAGAACGGCAGCAGCGTCCGGCGGATCGCCGTGAGCGAGCACAGCGACTCGAGGTCACCGGTGCGGCCGCAGTTGCAGGCGGGCGTGAGCCCCGCGATCCCGGCGAGGCTGTGATAGGGAATCAGGACGTGTCCGAGCTCGCCGCCGAAGCCCTTGCGTCCCTTGACGACCGCCCCATCGACGATGACCCCGCCGCCCAGGCCGGTCCCGATGATCGCCGAGATCGACGTAGCAGGCTGACTCGCGAAGAGCGCGAAATGTCCCCACAGCGCGCCCGCGTTGCCGTCGTTGAGGTAGGTGACCGGCCGATCGACTGACTGCTCGAGCGCGGCCCGGATATCGAACCCGGCCCAGTCCGCGTGGATGAAATTGGTCGACCCGCGTGCACTGAGCACACCCGACGCACTCGCCGGGCCCGGCGTGTCGAGGCCGACAACGGCGATGGCGTCGAGCTCGATGCCGGCTTGAGCGGACGCCACCGCCAGGCCGTCCACGATCTGCCGGAGGCAGACAACGGGCCCTTCCTGCGCACGCGCCGGGTGCTCGCAGAGCCCGTCGACGAGCCACCGGCCATCGGCGGAGATGAACGTGTAATTGACCGCGGTTCCACCCAGATCAACGCCGGCTGCGACGCGCACATGCCTCCTTCGGGGCCGATCGTGCTGCTTCGTGTCGGAAATCCGCCTACCGGAACCGCGCCTGGAGCTTCTCGAGCTCCGCGCTCCCCGGACAGAGGTCCTCGTGGGCCAGATCGGTCAGCGGCACGGCCACGGTGTTGGCCTGCTCGTGCACGTCGCTCGAGTCGGGCGACAGATACAGGAGTCCGGTGACGATCTCCCCTTCCTTCTGGCGGTCGCGGATGTAGGCGTAGGCGCGGTCGCGGTCCGTCGGATCGTAGTTCTCCGCGACCTTCCGCAGCCGTACCCAGCTGCCGTCGTGCAGCATGACGTTGCGCGCCGTCCCGGGCTCGTAGTGCGCCGTGATGCTCGCGGTCGGCGGAACGAAATCCGCCTGCACCACCTCGACGTTCTTCTCGCGCGTGTACGCGTAGCTCTTGGTGGAGCCCTCGTGATCGTTGAACGTCACGCATGGGGAGATGACGTCGATGAATGCGAAGCCCTGGTGCGACAGCCCTGCCTTGAGCATCGGGACGAGCTGAACCTTGTCGCCCGAGAAGCCCCGCGCCACGAAGGTGGCGCCGAGCGTCAGCGCGAGCAGGCACCCGTCGATCGCCTCCATCGTGTTCGCCTCGCCGCGCTTGCTCAGGGACCCCGGATCGGCCGAGGCGGAGAACTGCCCTTTCGTCAGCCCGTAGACGCCGTTGTTCTCGAGGACGTAGAGGACATTGACGTTCCGGCGAATCGCGTGACAGAGCTGCCCGAGCCCGATCGACAGCGAATCGCCGTCCCCGGAGATTCCGATGTAGATGATGTCGCGGTTGGCGGCGTTCGCGCCGGTAACGAGGGCCGGCATGCGGCCGTGGACGCCGTTGAACCCGTGTGCTTCCTTCAGGAAGTAGGCGGGTGTCTTCGACGAGCACCCGATCCCCGAGAGCTTCGCCACCCTGTGCGGCGGGATGGAGAGCTCCCAGAACGCCTGGATGATGGCGGCGGTGATCGAGTCGTGGCCGCAGCCGGCGCAGAGCGTCGTGACGCTGCCTTCGTAATCCCGCCGCACGAGCCCGAGGGCGTTCTTCTGCAACGCGGGATGGTGCACGGTGGGCTTCGCGATGTACGTCATGCCGCCTTCTCCAGCTTCGCCTTGACGCCGGCGATCACGTGATCGGCGCTCATCGGGAACCCGCCGTAGTATCGCACCGATTCCAGCCTGGCCGCCGGCGTGCCCGTCTCGAGCAGCAGCAGGTTGCGCAGCTGCCCGTCACGGTTCTGCTCGACGACGAAGTTCACCTCGTGCGCGTCGACGAAGCGGGTGATCTCCTCGGCGAAAGGAAATCCACGGACCCGCAGGTAGTCCACCGCGATCCCGTCGGCGGACAACAGGTCGAGCGCCTCCATGCAGGCCGCGTGGCATCCGCCGACGGTGATGAGGCCGGCGCGTGCGCCCGGGGTCGTCCTCACGACGGGCGCCGGCAGCGCTCGCGCGGCCCGCTGAATCTTCCGGTCGATGCGGTCCACCACGTCGACGTACTCCTCGGCGTCTTCCGTGTACGCGCCGAACCGGTTGTGCCCCGAGCCCCGCGTGAAGTAGGCCCCGTGGGGGTGGACGCCCGGGAGCGTCCGTGCCGCGATCCCGTCGCCGTCGGTGTCGAGATAGCGCGAGAACGTCTTCAAGTGCTCGAGCTCGTCGCGCGAGAGGACCTTGCCGCGATCCGGCCGGTAGGTGTCGTCCCAGGTGAGCTTCGGGATCATCCAGTCGTTCATCCCGATGTCGAGGTCCGTCAACACGAAGACGGGCGTCTGAAAGCGTTCGGCGAGGTCGAAGGCGGCCGCTGCGAACTCGAACGCCTCGCGCGGGTCGGCCGGGTAGAGGCAGATGTGGCGCGTGTCGCCGTGCGATGCGTACGCGCAGAGCATCAGGTCTCCCTGCTGCGTCCGCGTCGGCATGCCCGTGGACGGCCCCGTGCGCTGCACGTCAAAGATGACGGCCGGCACCTCCGCGTAATACGCGAGGCCGATGAACTCGTTCATCAGGGAGATGCCCGGCCCGGCGGTCGGCGTGAACGCGCGCGCGCCCGCCCACGACGCGCCAATCACCATCCCGATCGCGGCGATTTCGTCCTCCGCCTGAAGAATGGCATACCGGTTCCGGTTCGTGCCGGGCTCCTGGCGGTACTTCTGGCAGAATCCCTTGAAGGCCTCCATGAGCGAGGTCGCGGGCGTAATCGGATACCACGCCCCGACCGTGGCGCCGGCGTACAGGCAGCCGAGGCCGGCAGCGGTGTTGCCGTCGATCAGGATGGCGTCGCGCGTCAGGTCGAGCGGCGCCAGGCGGATCGGCAGCGGACAATCGAAGTGCCGCGTCACGTAGTCGTACCCGAGGTCCACCGCCCGCTGGTTCGAATCCATCAGCGCCTGCTTGCGGCCGTATTTCTCTTTCAGCAGCGCCCGGATGATGTCGCTGTCCATCCGTAGGAGCGCGGCCAGCGCGCCGACGTAGGCGATGTTCTTCATCAGGATGCGCTCCCGCATCCCGGAGAACTGCGCATTGCAGAGCTCGGCCAGCGGGATCCCGAGGTAGGTCACGTCCGGCCGCACCAGCCGGCCGTCGAGCGGCCACGTCGAGTCGTAGAGCAGCCACCCGCCGGACCGGACCTCTGCCACGTCCTTCGCGTAGGTCGCCGGGTTCAGCGCGACGACCAGGTCGAAGTGCGGCCTGCGCGCTGTGTAGCCCTGCCTGCTGACGCGGATCTCGTACCAGGTCGGCAGCCCCTGGATGTTCGAGGGAAAGACGTTCTTCCCCGTGACCGGGATCCCCATCCGGAAGATGGCCTGCATGATCAGACCGTTGGCCGATGCCGACCCGGTCCCGTTGGCCGTCGCGATCTTGAAGGCGAAGTCGTTCGTACGATCCATGAGGTGAGAAATCAGCTTCCAGCTTCCGGCTACCCGCTTCCAGCTACGAAAGTCCCGCACGCCCGTCCGTCAACCCGCGGTCGGCCCCGATCCAATCCCTGGTGCCGCCCACGCTCCCTCGCGACCGCTCCGCCCGGCTCGTGCGTGCAGCCGCGCGTCCGCCCACCTGGACCTCGCCGACACCCGCGTCGCGGAACGTCCCAGCCTGGCCACTGTGGTCGGTCGCGGAGCAGGAGGCGGACAGCCGCAAGCCCAGGGTGGGTGAGCTACACCGCCATGAGCGGGATCACGTGCGCGCCGGCGTATGGGATCTGCAGCGCGAACTTCCGCATGTCCCACGCATAGGTCGGGCAGCGCTCCGCGCACAGCCCGCAGTGCAGACAGACGTTCTCGTCCTTCACCATCACCCGACCGGTCTGCTTGAGCGGGCCCGAGGCGAACAGCGGCTGTTCGACATTGAGGGCAGGCGCCAGGAAGCGGGTCCGCAGATCCGGTTCGGGCGCGTTGGGTGTGATGGTCAGGCAGTCGACCGGACAGATGTCGAGGCACGCATCGCATTCGATGCAGAGCGCGTCGGTGAAGTGCGTCTGCACGTCGCAGTTCAGGCACCGCTCGACCTCCGCCCGCGTCTGCTCGGCGGTAAAGCCGGTTTCGACTTCGGTGGTCATGCTCCTGAAACGGACGTCGAGGTCCACGTGGACCATCTTCTGGCGCGGGGCGTGGTCGTAGTCGTTGCTGTAGGCCCACTGGTGGAGGCCCATCTTGGTGCTGACCAGCGTCTGCCCCTGAGGCGGGCGCTCCGTGACGGGGACCCCCTGGCAGTAGTTGTGAATCGAGATGGCTGCCTGATGGCCATGCTCCACGGCCCAGATGATGTTGGCCGGACCGAACGCCGCATCGCCGCCGAAGAAGACCCCCGGCCGCGTGGACATGAAAGTCGTCTTGTCCACGACGGGCATGTCCCACTTGCCGAATTCGAGTCCGATGTTCCGCTCGATGAACGGAAACGCGTTGTCCTGGCCGATGGCGAGGACCACCGTGTCGCACGGCAGCACCTTGCGGCCGATGACCTCCTGCTGCAGCCCGGCGTCGGTTTCGAGCGATCGGAACTTCTCGAACTCCATGCCGGTGAGCTTGCCGTGCTCAATGATGAACCGGACGGGCTGCAGGTTCTCGAGGATCTCGACGCCTTCCTCTTCGGCATCCTCGAGCTCCCACGGGGACGCCTTGAAGTATCTGCGCGTCTTCCGGGCAATGACCTTCACGTCGCGCGCGCCGAGCCGCTTCGACGACCGGCAGCAATCCATCGCCGTGTTGCCCACGCCGATGATGAGCACCCGCTCGCCGACCGAGTCGACGTGTCCGAAGTGGATCGACTCGAGCCACTCGATCCCGATGAAGATCTGGTCGGTGTCGTACCGCCCCGGGATCTCGAGCTCCTTGCCCTTCGGCGCGCCGCTCCCGACGAACACGGCGTCGAATTCACCCGTATCGAGCAGCGCTTTCAGGCTCTCGACCGGCGTGTTGTAGCGGACCTCCACTCCCATATCGACGATGTAGCCGATCTCCTCGTCGAGGACCTGTTCGGGCAGCCGGAAGGCGGGGATGTTGATGCGCATCAGACCGCCG
>Ga0299913_10000747_pt1 | contig 21917 bp, 16 predicted proteins | sample RVTome_9_FD_201360 | JGI IMG/M metagenome (GOLD analysis project Ga0299913, IMG submission 201360) | Soil microbial communities from uranium-contaminated site in the Upper Colorado River Basin, Wyoming, United States - RVT155D38 (version 2) ... | reverse complement strand
GCTCGAGTGTTTCGCCAACCATAACACGCGCGGCGATGTTCGCCAGCGGAATTCCTATCGCTTTGGAGACAAACGGCACTGTGCGCGACGCGCGCGGATTGACTTCCAGCAGGTAAACAATGTCGTTCTGGATCGCGAACTGCGTGTTCATCAGACCGACGACATTGAGGCCTTTGGCGAGGCGGCTCACCTGTTCGACAAGCGTTGCCTGCAACTCGGGTTTCAGACTGAACGGCGGCAGGGAGCAGCCGGAATCGCCAGAATGCACCCCTGCCTGTTCGATATGCTCCATGATCCCGCCGATCAGGACCCTCTGGCCGTCGCAAATCGCATCGACGTCGACTTCTATCGCCAGATCGAGGAAACGATCAAGGAGCACCGGGCTGTCATTGGAGACGTTGATGGCGGCCGCCATGTACGCGGAAAGCTCCTCTTCGCCGTGCACGATCTCCATCGCCCTGCCACCGAGGACATAGGAGGGTCTGACTACCAGCGGATAGCCGACGTCCGCGGCCATCGACAGCGCCTGCTCGTAACTCCTCGCCGAGCTGTTCGGCGGCTGCTTCAGGTCCAGCTTATTGACGAGTTTCTGGAAACGCTCCCTGTCCTCGGCAAGGTCGATTGAATCGGGAGTCGTTCCGATGATCGGCGCACCGGCAGCTTCGAGATCGCGTGCCAGTTTCAGCGGCGTCTGACCGCCGTACTGGACGATGACGCCTTTCGGCTTCTCCTTGTCGATGATTTCCATGACGTCTTCGAACGTCAGTGACTCGAAATAAAGCCGGTCGGATGTATCGTAATCCGTAGACACCGTCTCCGGATTGCAATTCACCATGATGGTCTCGAAGCCTGCCTTTTTAAGCGCAAAGGACGCGTGGACGCAGCAGTAGTCGAACTCGATGCCCTGCCCGATCCGGTTGGGGCCACCGCCGAGTATGACGATCTTGGGCCGATCGGTGGGATCGGCCTCGCACTCCTCTTCATACGTGGAATAGAGGTAGGCGGTCGACGTGGCAAACTCCGCGGCGCAGGTATCGACGCGTTTGAACACAGGGCGCAGCCCGAGTTTGAGGCGCCGCTGCCTTATGCTCATCTCCTTCTGGTTCAGCAAGGTGGCGATGCGAGCGTCTGAAAAGCCCTTTCGTTTAAGACGCCGTAACCGCGCGTAATCGAGAGCCGCGACTCCGTCTTCCTTTAGTGCCTTTTCTTCGGCCACCAGATCTTCGATCTGCACCAGGAACCATGGGTCGATTCCCGACAACTCTGCGATCTCGGGAACGGTAAAGCCGCTGCGCATCGCGTCCGCCACGTACAGGATTCTTTCCGGCCCGGGATGGCGCAATTCCTGGCCCAGGGATTCCCGGTCGCCAGCCCTTTGCATCGCATCGAATTTCTCATCGAGGCCGGCAATGTCCGTCTCCAGCCCGCGCAGCGCTTTCTGGAATGACTCCTGAAAAGTCCGGCCGATTGCCATCACTTCGCCGACCGACTTCATTTCCGTAGTGAGACGAGTATTGGCGCCAGGAAACTTCTCGAAGGTAAAGCGCGGTATCTTCGTGACCACGTAGTCGATCGTCGGTTCGAACGACGCCGGCGTCTCGCCGCCGGTGATGTCGTTCTTGAGTTCATCGAGTGTATAGCCGACCGCGAGTTTGGCTGCAATTTTGGCGATCGGAAATCCGGTGGCTTTGGAAGCAAGCGCCGACGATCGCGACACTCTCGGGTTCATCTCGATGACCACCATGCGGCCGTCCTCGGGATTGATGGCAAACTGCACGTTCGAGCCGCCGGTTTCTATGCCGATCTTGCGCAACACCTCGATCGAGGCATCGCGCATGCGCTGGTACTCCTTGTCGGTGAGTGTCTGCGCCGGCGCAACCGTAATCGAGTCACCGGTGTGGACGCCCATCGGATCGACGTTCTCGATGGAACAGACGATGATGCAGTTGTCGTTCTTGTCGCGAACGACTTCCATTTCGAATTCTTTCCATCCAATCACCGATTCTTCCAGCAGCACTTCGTGCGTCGGCGACATCTCGAGCCCATGCGCAACGATTTCTTCAAACTCTTCCCGGTTGTAGGCGATGCCTCCGCCGGTTCCGCCGAGCGTGAACGACGGCCGGATGATCGCCGGAAAGCCGATGTCCCGCTGCTTTTCAATGGCCTCGTCCAGCGAGTGTGCAATCTCGGCTTGCGGAACTTCGAGGCCGATTTCGATCATCGCTTCCTTGAAGTGCTCCCGATCCTCGGCCATGTCGATGGCCGCCTGCGACGCTGCGATGGTTTCGACTTTATAACGTTCGAGGACCCCTTCCCGCGCGAGATCCAGTGCGCAGTTGAGCGCCGTCTGTCCGCCCATCGTCGGCAACAACGCGTCCGGACGTTCCTTGGCGATAACGCGCTCGATCGCCGTCCAGTGGACAGGCTCTATGTAGATCGCGTCCGCCGTCTCCGGATCGGTCATGATCGTCGCGGGATTCGAGTTCACGAGGATGACGCGATAACCCTCTTCCCGAAGCGCTTTGCAGGCCTGCGCGCCGGAGTAATCGAATTCGACAGCCTGGCCGATGACGATGGGGCCCGCGCCGATGATCAGGATACTCTCTATATCAGTACGTTTCGGCATGGCTGTGCTGGACCGGACCTTGGGCCGGAGGTGATTTTTGGTTTAGAAAAGATAAATAAGCGGTTGAAATGCCATGAATTACCATGAGCCCGCAGCGACCGGCTCTGCACCTTTCTTGGCCTGATCCATGGCGGCGACAAAGCGTTCGAATATCGGCCGCGAATCGTGCGGCCCGGGGCCGGCCTCGGGATGCCCCTGAACGCTCTGGGCGGGACGATCTTTGATGGCAATGCCCTGCACCGTACCGTCGAACAACGACCGGTGGGTGATCAGCACGTTGTCCGGGAGCGACGCTTCGTCGACGGCGAAGCCGTGGTTCTGGCAGGTAATGGAGACCTGGCCGGTCTGCAGATCCTTGACCGGATGATTGGCTCCGTGATGGCCGAATTTCATCTTGACGGTACGCCCCCCCGCCGCCAGAGCAAGCAACTGGTGGCCCAGACAAATTCCCAGCAACGGCACAGACGCATTCAGAAATTCGCGCGTTGCGGCAATCGCGTAGTCGCAGGGTTCCGGGTCACCCGGCCCGTTCGACAGATAGACGCCGTCCGGCCTCATCGCCATCACCGTCCCTGCCGGAGTGGTCGCCGGCACCACGGTCATGCGGCAGTCGAGATCCGACATGACTCGCAGACTGTTGCGCTTGATGCCAAAGTCGTATGCAACGACGTGATAGGGCGCAATGCGACGACTCATGATTCTATGGCGCCGGCCGAACTCGGTGCCGTGACACCACTGATAGCTGCGATCCGTGGTCACGAATTTCGCGAGGTCCATCCCGGCGATACCGGGAAACTTGCGCGAATGCTGGATGGCGACCTCAGGGTCCACCTCGCCGGTCATGATGCATCCCGACTGCGCACCCTTCTCCCGCAGCAGTCGTGTCAGCTTGCGCGTGTCGATGTCGGCAATTGCGACTGTCCTGCCCTGACGCAGGAACTCGCCGAATGTGCGCTCGGATCGCCAGCTGCTGGAAATCATCGAGCTGTCGCGAATGATGACACCGGAAGCGTGAACCTTCGACGATTCCATGTCTTCCGAATTGGTGCCGGTATTGCCGATGTGCGGATACGTCAGCGTGACGATCTGACGGCAATAGGAGGGGTCCGTAAGAATCTCCTGATAACCGGTCATCGCCGTATTGAACACCACCTCGCCGATCGTCTTTCCGTCGGCGCCGACGGAAGTGCCGTGGAAAACCGTGCCATCCTGCAATGCCAGTACAGCGGGCGTGCTCAAGTGCGGTCCTCGAAAATCAGAAGTTCCTCGTTGGTTCAAAGCTGCAGCGACGCTAAACGGATGCAGGCGGGTTTCAACTTTCAGATGCACAAAAGCGGAAGACTTGAGCCTTCCGCTTGAGATCTCGCCGCTCCTGCAACGACCCGGTCATTTTACTGAAGGCCGGGCAGTCCTTCCACCGTCAGGCGGTATTATTCGCCAGAAAATCGCTCATTCGATACAGACCGGGCTTCTGCCGCACCAGCCAGCGCGCCGCCTGCAACGCCCCCGTCGCAAATACCCGCCGGTCCGTCACCCTGTGCCTCAGTTCCAGCGATTCATCGTCGGAGCGAAACTCCACGGTGTGCTCGCCCGGCACCTCACCCTGCCGCGTCACGCGAAATACGATATCCGAAGCGGCCCGGCGCCCGGCGCGACCGCCGGGCTCGTACCGCATGACGTCCGCGAAGTTCTGGTTGCGGCTCCTGGCGAGAACTTCACCGAGCACGAGCGCCGTTCCGGAAGGTGCGTCTTTCTTGTGCGCATGATGCGTCTCCCGAATCTCCGCGGCGAATGACTCGCCCAGCCGGGCCGCCGCGCGGCCGACCAGGTCCTTCAGCACCGCAACCCCGAGACTCATGTTGCGGTCGTAAAGAAGTGGAATCGCGCTCGCGGCACGCTGCATCAGCAGATTGGTGGATTCGTCCAGACCGCTGACTCCGCAAACGAGCGGCGTGGCCAGTTTCTCGGCCGTATCGAGGATCTGTGACGTCGCTCCAGGGAGGCTGAAGTCGATCGCCACGTCCGCCGAGCGCAGTACTTCCTCGAGATTGTCGCTGGCGGTAGCGGCGGGGTGCTGTTCGGGTTCCAGGATGCCCCCGCGACGCAACCAGACGCCGGCAAGCTCCACATCGTCGGCCGACGCAATCGTGCGCATGACCTCCTGGCCCATTCGACCGGCTCCGAGCACGCTTATCCTTAACATCTGATCCGCCTCGACTGGCGCCCGCAAAAGCCCGCCGCGCGGGCGAGCACGATACCGCTAATCGAACCCGCCCGGGGTCTCCTTATGGGCTGATCTTCTCAAAGAATCGCTTGACGGTCTCGATCCAGCCCTCGGCACGCGGATTGTGCTTGTCGCCGGCGGCGTTGATCGACTCGTCCAGCTTGCGCAGCAAGGCTTTCTGTTCTTCAGTGAGACTGACCGGCGTCTCGACCACCACCCGGGCAAACAAGTCGCCCGGCCGCTTGTCACGGACGGTTATGACCCCCTTGTGTCGCAGGCGAAATACCTTGCCGGACTGCGTGCCGCCGGGAATCTTGAGGGACACGTTTCCGTCGAGCGTCGGCAGTTCGACTTCGCCGCCGAGCGTTACCGTGGCGAAGCTTACCGGCACTTCGCAGGTGAGATCCGTGCCGGAGCGCTTGAAAAGCTTGTGCGGATTGACGCGGATTTCGACATACAGATCGCCGGGCGGGCCGCCGTTTCGCCCTGCTTCGCCTTCGCCCGACAGGCGGATGCGATCGCCGTCGTCGACACCGGCGGGAACCTTTACCGACAATCGTTTGGTTTTGCCGACGCGGCCGCGACCGTGACAGTCTGGGCAGGGGTCCGTGATGACCGTGCCTGCGCCCTTGCAGGCCGGACAGGTCTGCTGGATGGAGAAAAACCCCTGCTGCAGGCGCACCTGGCCGACGCCACCACAGGTTGAGCAACCGACAGGCTTGGAGCCTTTCGCCGCCCCGCTGCCGCTGCATTCTTCGCAGGGTACCTGGGTGGGAATCTCGATCTTGACTTCATCGCCGCGCACGGCCCGCTCGAGATCCAGCCTCAGCTCGTAGGCGAGATCCGCGCCGCGAAACACCTGGCTGCGCCCGCGGCGGCCGCCGCCGAAAATATCTCCGAACACATCGCCGAAGATGTCGCCGAAGCCGTCGCTGCCGAAGCCACCTGGCCCGCGCAGTCCTTCGTGGCCGAACTGGTCGTAGGCGGCGCGCTTTTCGGCGCTGTTCAGCACCTCGTACGCTTCTCTGATTTCCTTGAACTTCCGGGAGGCGTCGTCGTCCTCCCTGTTGCGATCGGGGTGGTGCTTCATGGCAAGCCGTCGATACGCCTTTTTTATGTCGTCGGTGGAGGCGGTTCTGGCAACACCGAGAATTTCGTAGTAGTCACGTTTGGCCATGAGTTGTTCGCAGTAAAGGACGGGACGCCGTCACCGGCGTCCAGCCCAGTTTGTTCATTGATTGTAAAACGTGGGACCTAGCCGGACTTCGACTTTCGGTCCTCGTCCACTTCCTCAAATTCCGCGTCGACAACTTCCTCGGAGGCGCCTTCGCCGCCGCCGGCCGTAGCTTCGTCACCGGCCGGCTGTTCACCCTGTTGCGCGTAAAGCTTCTGCGCAATCGCCGCCGACGCCTGGGCCAGGGCCGAGGTCTTTGCTTCGATCGCCTCTTTCTCGTCCTTTTCCATCGCCGTCTTCAGGTCGGAGATTGCAGCTTCGACCGCATGACGCTCTTCGCCGCTGGCCTTCTCACCAAGCTCCTTGAGCGACTTCTCCGAGGCATGAATCAGACTGTCCGCCTGATTGCGAGCATCGACCAGTTCGCGGAATCTCTTGTCTTCTTCCGCGTGGCTGGCGGCATCGGAAACCATCTTCTCGATTTCGTCGTCCGACAAACCGCTGGAAGCCTTGATCACGATGTTCTGACTCTTGCCGGTCGCCTTGTCCTTGGCGGACACGTTCAGGATTCCGTTCGCATCGATATCGAAAGTGACCTGGATCTGTGGCAGACCGCGGGGAGCCGGCGGGATGTCCGTGAGATCGAACCGCCCGAGCGACTTGTTGTCCTGGGCGCGCTCACGCTCGCCCTGCAGAACGTGAATCGTCACTGCCGTCTGGTTGTCGTCGGCCGTCGAGAACACCTGTTCCGCGTTCGCCGGGATCGTCGTGTTCTTCTCGATCAGCTTCGTCATCACTCCGCCGAGCGTCTCGATGCCTAGTGACAGTGGCGTGACGTCGAGCAGCAGTACGTCCTTTACGTCGCCCGCGAGAACCCCGCCCTGGATGGCCGCGCCCAGCGCCACAGCTTCGTCCGGATTGACGTCCCGGCGCGGTTCCTTGCCGAAGAAATTCTGCACGTCTTCCTGCACCTTCGGCATGCGCGTCTGTCCGCCGACCAGAATCACGTCGTTGATCTCGTTGACCTTCAGACCGGCATCTCTCAAGGCGATCTTGCACGGCTCGATCGTCTGATCGATCAGTTCATCGACCAGCGACTCGAGCTTCGCGCGCGTCAGCTTGATGTTCATGTGCTTGGGACCGCTGGCATCTGCCGTGATGTAAGGCAGGTTCACTTCGGTCTGCTGAGCGGACGACAACTCGATCTTCGCCTTCTCGGCCGCCTCTTTGAGGCGCTGCATCGCAAGCGGATCCTTGCTGATGTCGACGCCGCTCTCCTTCTGGAATTCGGCAGTCAGATACTCGATGACCCGCATGTCGAAATCTTCACCACCGAGGAAGGTATCACCGTTGGTCGCGAGTACCTCGAACTGATGCTCGCCGTCCACTTCCGCGATTTCGATGATGGAAATGTCGAAGGTACCGCCGCCAAGGTCGTACACGGCAATCTTCTTGTCGCCGCGTTTCTTGTCCATACCGTACGCGAGGGCGGCTGCAGTCGGCTCGTTGATGATGCGTTTGACGTCCAGACCTGCAATCTTGCCGGCGTCTTTCGTCGCCTGGCGCTGAGAGTCGTTGAAATAGGCCGGCACGGTAACGACTGCTTCCGTGACTTTTTCGCCGAGGTAGTCCTCCGCGGTCTTCTTCATCTTCATCAGCACGCGGGCCGAAATTTCCGGCGGCGCCATCTTCTTACCGTTTACCTCTACCCAGGCATCGCCGTTCTCCGCCTTGACGATCTTGTACGACACCATGCTGATATCGCGTCGGACGACCTCATCTTCATAGCGGCGTCCGATGAGCCGCTTGATCGCGAACAGAGTGTTTTTCGAGTTCGTCACGGCCTGGCGCTTCGCCGACTGGCCGACGAGCACCTCGCCGTCCTTGCTGAAAGCAACGATGGAGGGTGTCGTGCGGTCTCCCTCGCTGTTCTCGATCACCTTGGGCTTCCCGCCCTCCATTACGGCAACACACGAGTTGGTGGTACCGAGGTCGATACCGATCACTTTACCCATAACGTCCTATCTCCGAATACTGTTGAAAGTCCTGCCGATGCCAGTGACGTGGGGCCTTGGTGGGGCATTTCAAGCCTCGATAAAGCCCTGTGACAGGCTGGATTCCGGCGTCATTCCTCGGGTTCCGGCGCGGAAGCTACCACAACTCTCGCCGGACGAAGCAGCCGCCCGTTCAAGGTGTATCCCTTCTGGAACACGGTCAGAACGGTGTCGGGTTCGACGTCCTTCGATGGCTGCAGCGTCATCGCCTCATGCAAAGCCGGATCGAAAGGCTCGCCCTGCGGGTCCACTTCCGTGACTCCGAAGCGCTCCATCGTGGAACTGAGCTGCTTCAGTGTCGCTCTGTTTCCTTCCACAATGTCCCCGCCATCGCCCTCGTCGGCAGCCGCCAACCCCATCTCGAGGCTGTCCCTGACTGCGAGAAGCTCGGTCGCGAAACGCTCGAGGGCAAACTTCCGCGCGTTGTCCATGTCCCTTGCAGCGCGCTTGCGGACATTTTCCAGTTCTGCGGCAGCGCGAAGATACTTGTCCCAGTTTTCCTCGGCTTGAGCTTTCAGCGTAGCTGCATCCGGTTCGGCGTCCGCCGTCCCGGCGGCAGCGGCCGGATCGGAATTGTTACCGTTAGCGGACGAGCCGTTCGCCGGTCCGTTCATTGCATCATCGTATTGCATATCGTCCGAGGAAGAGTCGGGCTTCACACTCATATTCCACTTGCTCCAGTTCCACAGGTACGGCCGCGATGGCCCGGTTGATCCTTTATCCGGCCGGCCAAATCGTCAATGACTGTCGGAGTTTGGGGGTTTGGCCGGAAATATCAAGGCCGGAGGACGACCCGTGAGCGTTGCAGAACGCCGTGGGCATCGGACATGGCGAGCGCAATCCTCGCCATCCCACACGCCGGCATGGCGGGTTGCTACGCGGTCGCTTTCAGGGCCGTCCCCAGCAGGCGCGCCGTCACGTCGACGATCGGCACCACCCGGTCGTAGGGCATCCGTGTGGGTCCGATGACGCCGAGGACGCCGATGGTGTCGTCATCGACGTTATAAGGTGCCGACACCACGCTGCAGTTGTCGAGGATCTGGAAACCCGATTCTTCGCCGATGAAGACCTGGACGCCTTTGGCATTGATGCTGCGATCCAGAAGATCCAGCATGAAACGTTTTCTCGAAAAAGCTTCGAACAACCGGCGCAGTGTCTCGAGATCCGATAGCTCCGCGAAGTCCATCAGGTTGGTTTCGCCGGCCAGGAGGAACTTGTTCTTCGGCATCGTTTCCTGCATCGCAGCCTGAGCGACAGCGATGATGTCGTGCATCGCCCGGTTCATCGAGTCGCGGGTGCTTTCCAGATCCGAAATCAACCGCTTTCGTATCTGCATGAGGCTGGTGCCGGCGTAATTTTCGTTGATGTAGTTGGACGCCCGTTGCAGCTCCGTGGCGGTGTAGCTCCGGTCGATGTGCAGAATCCTGTTCTGCACCTCGCGATCGTTGAGAACCAGGATGGTGAGAACGCGGTTTTCGGAGAGCGGCAGAAACTCGATCTGGCGCAGTGTCGCCTGCTGCACGCGCGGGACGGTAACCACGCCCGCCATACTGGTGATGTTCGATAACAGGCTGGAGACCGCGCGGAGCAGTTCGTCCGAATCGTCGAATTGCTTCTCAAACTGCGCCTGCAGCTTCCTCAGCTCGGCGTCGTTGGGTTTTTTGTAGCGCACCAGCGTGTCGACGAAAAGCCTGTAGCCGCGTGGTGTCGGAATCTTGCCCGCCGACGTATGCGGGGACGACACGAAGCCCAGCTCCTCCAGGTCCGCCATGATGTTTCGAATGGTGGCCGGGCTGAGATCGAGCCCGGAATCGCGCGAAAGTGTCTTGGAGCCGACCGGCTGGCCGTCGCGAATGAAGCGCTGAATGAGTACCTTCAGCAGATACTGCGCGCGCTCGTTCGGTAAGGGACTGATTGCTTCGGATTTCATTCGCTGACTCGCCAGAAAAACCGGAACAACGAGAATACAGGCAATCGACTCATTGTATATAAGTAAAACAAAACGCTAGCAACCGCTTGGCGGTGGGTCAAGGGTTTGCAACAATCGGCAGTCTGCCCGGGCCCGCTGTCCGCGCAGGCACGAGGCAGGGACGGTATCCGGTCGAGCATGGAAAACAATTTCAATACGGTGGCGATTCTTGGCCGATATGCCGACCCGCGTGTCGCTGAACCGGTTACCGCTCTTGTAGCCCATCTGATTGATGCAGGCAGGAATGTGATCGCCTCGCGGGACGCTGCGCTGGAGTCGCCGGTTCGCATCGTCGATGAACAGAAGATCGCGGTCGAAGCCGATCTGATCATCGCTGTCGGCGGAGATGGAACGATGCTTTACGCTGCCGGCCTTGCACGGGAGCAATCCGTGCCGTTGCTGGGCATAAACCGCGGTCGCCTCGGTTTTCTTGCCGACATCACACCTGACGAAATGCTGAACAGCCTGGATCAGGTGCTGGCCGGCCACTACTCAAGAGAGTCGCGCCTGCTACTGAGCGCCAAAATCATTGCACCGGGCGGCTCTGCTAACGTGGCGGCAGCACTGAACGACGTCGTACTTCAGCGCCGTTCGACCGGGCGTATGATCGACTTCGAAACCCGGATCGCGGGCCGCTACGTCAATACACATTCCGGCGATGGACTCATTGTGGCGACGCCGACCGGGTCGACCGCGTACGCGCTGAGCTGCGGCGGACCTATCATGGAACCGGGGCTCGAGGCGGTCGTAGTGTTACCGATTTGTCCACACACCTTGGGCGACCGGCCAATCGTCATTCCGTCGGCGTACCCGATCGAGGTAAGGCTGCTGCCATACAGCGATGCCAGGGCCGAGGTGACGATCGATGGCCACACGCTGGGCGATCTCAATGTCGACGACCGGCTTCTGATCGGCGAATCCGCCTGTCGCATCACACTCATCCATCCGCCGGGCTACGACTATTTCGAAATCCTGCGTTCGAAGCTGCACTGGGGCCGGGACAGCCGTGTCCGCGGCGGCGCCCGCGACTGATCCGGGAACAGAGCCCGATGCTCAGGCGGCTTCAGGTGAGAAATTTCGCGATCATCGATCGGATCGAGGTCGAGTTCGGGCCGGGCATGACCGTGCTGACCGGCGAAACGGGCGCAGGAAAGTCCATCCTGGTCGACGCGCTCGGGCTGGTGCTGGGCGAGCGCGGAGGCGCCGGTCTGGTGCGCGATGGATCCAGCCGTGCCGAGTTCAGCGCCGAATTCGAACTGGCAGATCAGGCGGAGGCCAAAGGATGGCTGGCGGCGCAGGCGCTGGATCTGGAAGACGACTGCCTCCTCCGGCGGGTGATCAACGAGGACGGCCGCTCGCGCGCCTTTATCAACGGCAATGCGGTGCCGCTGCAGAGTCTCAAGGAGTTCGGTGACAAGCTCCTCGACATCCACGGACAGCACTTTCATCAATCGCTCGGGCGCCGCGGCGTGCAGCGCAACCTGCTGGACCACTTCGGCGGGCTGCAGTCATTGCGATCCTCCACCGGACAAGCCCACGCGGAATGGCAATCCCTGCTGCAGGCGCTCGAGCAGCTGCAGAAAGCTGAAGCAGATCGCGATGCCCGCCTCGACCTGCTCTCCTTTCAGACGCGGGAACTGGAGACACTGGGCCTCGGGGCTGGCGAATACGATGAACTGCTCGCAGAGCGTCGGAGACTGAAAATGGGCGGGACTTTGGCTGAAAGCGTTACGCGGGCACTGCAATTCCTTTCTGACGACGACGCTGCCAACGCGCAAAACCTGCTCGCGGCAGCCGGCCAGGTACTTGAATCGAGCAGCTCGATTGACTCCGCTCTCAACTCCGTTCAGGACATGCTGGAGGAAGCTTCCATCCAGGTATCCGAGGCCGCGGATACCCTGCACCGATATCGCGAAGCGCTGGACATGGACCCCGGGCGACGCGACTGGGTCGAAGAACGGCTGGATGCCATCCAGACCGTGGCCCGCAAGCACCGCGTGGACGCGAGCGAACTTGCCGAACTGCAACTTCGCCTGGGCAAGCAGCTCGACGAACTTGCAAATGCGGCAGCCACCGGCGAACGCCTGGCAAAGGACGCCGCGACCGCAAAGGCGCGCTACGTTCAGGAAGCGGCCGCACTCTCCGAGGCGCGCCGGGAAACCGCGGCTAAATTTGCAGCTGACGTGCAGGAAGCGATGCGCGGACTCGGAATGCCGGGCGGAATATTCGAGATCGCCTTGAGGCGCCTGGACGAGGACGACGCCAGGTCGTGGGGCCTCGACGACGTCGAATTCCTCATCAGCGCCAATCCAGGGCAGTCGCCGTTGCCGCTGGCGAAGATTGCGTCGGGCGGCGAACTCTCCCGCATGAGCCTCGCCATCCAGGTCATCGCGAGCGACGGCAGCGCCATTCCCACCATGGTGTTCGACGAAGTGGACAGCGGCGTCGGCGGCGGCGTGGCGGAAATGGTCGGTCGGCGGCTCAGAGACCTGGGCAGGTCGCGCCAGGTCCTGTGCGTGACCCATCTGCCGCAGGTTGCCAGCCTTGCCGATCGACACTTGTGCATTACGAAGACGAGCGACGGCGAATCGACCGCAACGGCGATCGCCGAATTGATCGGTGACGAGCGTGTCGAGGAACTTGCGAGAATGCTCGGAGGCGTGAAAATAACCAAACGGACGCGCGACCATGCCGCCGAGATGCTGGCAGCCTGTCGGGCCTAGGCGATCTCTTCCGCAGCGCAACGCAGGAGCCCGCCATGCGGCGGGCGCGATATGCTTCAGTCCGACTTCTTTTTCTTGCGCGGCCGCACGTATAGCACGAGGCTGTGGTCGATCAACTCATAGTCGTGCTTCGCAGCGATCTCACGTTGCAGCCGTTCAATCTCCTCGTTCATGAACTCGATGACATCCCCGGTTTCGACGCAGACCATATGGTCATGGTGCTTTCCTTCGTCCACTTCGAACACGGAGTGACCGCCCTCGAAGTTATGACGCGTTACCAGGCCGGCCGATTCGAACTGGGTGAGCACGCGGTAGACCGTCGCGAGCCCGATATCTTCGCCGGTTTCCAGCAGTTCCTTGTAGATGTCTTCCGCGCTCAGATGGCGTTGCTCACTGCTCTCCAGAATCTCGAGTATTTTCAGTCTCGGCAGAGTGACTTTGAGTCCGGCCTTGCGCAGTTCCTGACGTTGAAACATGAAGGAATTCCCTCGTGGCAGGGCGAGCCTGCGGCAACTATCGCGCCGCAGGGCGAGCAGGTATGATGCGCGCCTATTATGACCCAGATGGCATGGTCGCTCCACCGATAGCGGCCCTCCTGCAGGAGCCTGCCATGCGGGCGATTCGCAAGTGACCAGACCGTCGGAGCCTGCAACGCGGGCACAACGCGATCGAAGGATCCTCAGCAAACAACCGTGCGCAAATTTCTAATTACATTCCTTCTCCTGCTCATGTTGCCGTTCGCAACCGGCTGCGTCTACCAGGCTTCCCTTTCCCAGGGAAACTTGCTCAAGCAGGAAGATCTCGATCAACTGAAAGTCGGCATGACCCGCAGCCAAGTACGTTTTCTGCTTGGCACGCCGATGATCGACGACCCTTTTCACGAGGAACGCTGGGACTACGTCTATTACCTGAGAGTCGGTCGCGACAAAGCCACGTTCAAGCGCTGGGTTTCCGTCTTTTTCGAGGGCGACACCGTCAGCGAAATCGTGGACGACCAGGAACTGAAACCGGATCTGTAGGGAAGCTCTGAAGTCCGTCCCGGCCTGTTCAGAGCGCGGAACTGCGGGTTTCGCAAGGACGGATGTTCGGGAACCGGACGGTTCGCTCAGTCGTTCTTTTGCTCCCCGGATGCGTTTCCCGCCGGTCCCATGGACTTGCCTTCGGCTGCGCGTTTCCGCCGGGCCTCCCGCGGATCGATCGCCAGGGGTCGGTAGATTTCGACCCGGTCGCCCTCCTGCAGCGGCCGATTCCTCTCTACCGGGCGCCCCCAGATTCCGACAGGGGAGCGATGGATGTCCCAATCCGGAAAAGCCTGCGTGATCGACGAACGTTCGATCGCATCGCCAACGGTTGCTCCGCGATCGAGCAGCACCGTGATCAGTTCCTGCCGGTCCGGCAGAGCGAACACCACTTCTACCTGCAGCTGACCTTCGGTCCGGTCAGTCATGAATCACCGGGGACCGAAGATTTCCCTGGCGCGGGCGGTAAATGCGTCCACCAGGGAGTCGCCGGCGTCTTTGAAAAATCTGCCGAACATCACATCGACCAGCCTGCTCTCGAACTCGAAATCCAGCTCCAGCGATACCCGGCATCCCTGCCCCTCGAACTCCTGGAAACGCCAGCCGCCGTCCAGATGACGGAACGGACCGCCGACCAGTGCCATGTCGATCGCCTCGAATTCCCTGCGCGTGTTGCGCGTCGTGAAGTGCTTGCTGATCGGCCCCTTGTGCAGTTCGAGCGTTGCGACGACGGTATCGCCGGAGCGGCTTTCCACGGTCGCATCGTTGCACCATGGCAAGAACTCCGGATAGGACTCGATGTCGTCCACTAGGCCGAACATCTCCGGTGCACTGTAAGGCACCAGGGCGCTTCGATTGACTTTCCGCATCAGCCGGATCGCCGCTGGCGTCATCCGCCTGCGGTCAGGTCGGGCAGTAAACCGACCGCCTTCAGGAACACGAACAGTATTGCGACAGGCGCTACGTAGCGGGCGGTAAAACGCCAGATCCTGTACATCGTGCCGGCACCGTGCAATTCCTCCGCAGTGGAATTGCGACACATTACCCATGCGGCGAAGACCGTGATGAAAACCCCGCCGAGCGGCAGCATGACGTTGCTGGTCAGGTGATCGACGTTGTCGAAAATAGTCCCCTTGTAGAATCTGAGATCGTCCAGCAAGTTGAACGACAGCACCGTACCGAATCCCACAGCCCAGATCAGCCCGCCGACCATGACAGCGGCTTGCGCGCGGCTGCGGTTGAAACTCTCGACCAGCCACGCAACGGCAGGCTCCATGAGACCGATGGCCGAAGTCCACGCAGCAAAAACGAGCAGCACAAAAAAGATCGTGCCGAAGAAATCTCCGCCGGGCATCTGACCGAAAGCGAGCGGCAGGGTGAAAAAGACCAGCCCGGGCCCTTCGCCGGGATTCAGCGCGTTGGCGAACACCAGCGGGAAAATCACCAGCCCGGCGAGCAGCGCGATCCCGGTATCCGCCAGTACCACAGCGGCCGAGGTGCCGGTTATGGACGTCTCGGCGGGAAGGTAGGCCCCATAGGCCATTACCGCTCCCATGCCGATGCTCAGCGTGAAAAATGCCTGCCCCATGGCCGCCAGGCCGCTGTCCCAGGTAAGGGCATCGAAATCGGGCGTAAAAAGGAACGCGACGCCCGAGACAAAATGCCCGGAGGTAATGGCGTATCCCAGAAGCGCCAGCAACAGCACCAGCAGGGCTGGTACCAGAAAACGAACCGCCTGCTCGAGACCGCGCTCCACGCCTCGCGCGACGATGAAAATGGTAATGGCCATGAAGCCGGTGTGACTGAGTGCGACCAGCCGCCAGTCACCGGTGAAAGCGGCAAATGCCGCACCAACCTGGTCCGCCGAAGCACCGGAAAAGGCCCCGCTGGCGCTTTTCAGCGTGTACGCGAGGGTCCAGCCGGCAATGACGCTGTAGTAGGACAGGATCAGAATTCCGGCGAGCACACCCATGCCGCCGACGAGTCGCCAGTGACGCGTACTGCCTTCTTCTTCCCCCAGCAGCGCCATTGTTGCGACCGGGTTTCTGCGGCCGCGGCGGCCGATCAGGATTTCCGACATCATCACGGGCATGCCGATGGCGAACACGCACAGGAGGTAGACGAGCACGAAAGCCCCGCCGCCATTCACGCCGGCAAGATAGGGGAATTTCCAGATGTTCCCGAGCCCGACGGCCGATCCGGTGACGGCCAGTATGAAAGCCATGCGGGATGACCAATGGCCGTGCAGAGAGGTACGTGGCGCCTTTATGGCTGCTTCTTGGTTTGGCATCTGCTTATCTGAACCTCTGAGATGGCGGGATTCTGGATGAAAACATAAACCCATACAACAGACGGCGGGCACGCCGCGCACGCCGACTACCGTATAATCGCGGCCCCGTTACTCCTCGCCCGGCAGCCCATTCCGCGACCAATGAGCGCAACAGACCAGCAAAAGAAAACTTCGAGCACCATCGCGCTCAATAAACGGGCCCGCCACGATTTTTTCATAGAAGAGACCTTCGAGGCAGGCATCGGCCTCGAGGGGTGGGAAGTGAAATCCCTGAGAGCCGGACGGGCCCAGCTGACGGAAGCTTATGTGCATCTGAGATCCGGAGAGGCCTGGTTGCTCGGGGCGCACATCACGCCGCTCAACACCGTGTCGACCCACATCCGCCCGGACCCGACCCGCACGCGCAAACTGCTGCTGCACCGCCAGCAGCTCGACCGGCTGGTGGGTGCGGTCGAACGCAAGGGCTACACGCTGGTGCCGTTGAAGCTTTACTTCCACCGGGGCCGTGCGAAGCTGGAGATCGGCCTGGCGAAGGGCAAAAAGCAGCACGACAAGCGCGCCACCCGGAAGGAACAGGACTGGCAGCGCGAGAAGGCGCGACTTCTCAAATCCACGAATAGATAGAAATAACCGTATATTATCAAATATATTTGAGGTTCTTTAGCACGTTCGAATCGATGCTCAATTGCCTCCGGACTGGCGGCGCCACCCACTGGCCGCTTGTTCCCGGTGCCTTGAGCCCGCGAGCGTAGCAGCTCCTGATCCTGTGCCCGTCGAGTTTGCGAAAAGCGGAACCCGCCGATTGTTTTTTGGTCTTCAGCCCGTACACTAGAGACACGGAGGCGGGTTTAAGCGCCCTCCTCCGAACCGTTGGGGGCGACACGGCTTCGACGTGGGTCGCGAAACTCCGGGTGCATGCCGAGGGACAGATTACCTCGTAAATCCAGCTGTAAAACCTATAGTTGCCAACGACGACAACTACGCACTAGCTGCTTAAAAACCAGCCTTAGTGCCCTCTGACCGGATCGTGCTTGTGCGTCCGGATTCCAGGGGTCATCTACACAAGATCGCGGCAAGGGCATGCTCAGGGCCCGAACCGCTAAAAATTTACTGAGCTGGCTATGGGTCTTCCCTGTCCGTCGGGTAGCTCATAGCGAGATCAATGGCGGAATAAGCATGTAGAGCACGGAACGTAGGACTTGCGGACGCGGGTTCGATTCCCGCCGCCTCCACCAATTTGCAGAGCGCCGACAGGGAAAGTCGAAGTGGTCGGTGCTAAAGCGCCTTCGCTACGTCAGCGATTGGCCGTCTGCTGCAGGCGTTGCACGGCTTCGAGCGATTTCTGCACGTTCTCCATCGGGGACATGCCGCCGATCGTCTCGGCGATCTTGCCGTCCGGCGTCACGATGAACGTGGTGCGCTCGGCAAAACCGTGGTCGATTTCGTCGCCGCGCGTGTCCTTGATCCCCGCGCGCCCTTCCTGAACCTCGAGTTCATAGGATTTCGCTATCGCTCCACTCTCGTCGGAGGCAACTGCAAGCTTGCCGGCGCAATACTCGGGATCGGCTGAGAAGTCGTTGAGCCGCTCGATGCTGTCGAGCGACACGCCGACCACGCTCGCACCCGCCGCCTTGAACTTATCCATGTTTACAGCGAATTCACGCGCCTGGACATTGCAGCCTTGCGTGTAGGCCGACGGATAAAAATAGACGACCACCGTGCCCTTTTCGAGCGCATCGGCGAGCGAGAAATCGAACTCGTCTCCGGCCAGCGACGCCTTGGTCTCGAAGTCGGGGGCCGTGTCGCCCGCATCAAGCGCGGCAAGAGCCGGGAGGGTAATGGCGGTGGAACACAATAAGGCGAACAGATGAGTTTTCATGATATTGCCCGTTGGTTGGAGTGACGACGCGCGGGAGAGCCGCGGTGTCCGAGTGGGGAATGATAAGTCATTCGCGAGGTTAACCGCCAGATCTGGAACGGCCAACCGGGCGCATCAGAACAGCGTATAGATGAACGGTGCCACGGAGCCTTGCGACGCAACAATGACGGCGCCGAAAAGCAGCAAAACGACGATTATCGGGGCGAGCCAGAACTTCTTCCGTACGCGCATGAAATCCCAAATAGCCGCCGGCGGCCACTCAGGGATGGGCACGACTCCCGGGGATTTCGTGGTTGCTTATGCGCTCGGGGATCGACTACCACCGGTACAGGCTCCACGAACCGGCGGGATCAGGGCGCCGCCTTCTCGCACTCGCCCGCATGGCGGGCTAGTCGTCCGCCAGCTCCATTGTGGAGGGCATTTCGATGCCATTAGCGGTGAAGTTGATGTCGACCGAAATTCTGCTGAACATCTTCTCGAAGGTCTTCATCACCTCCGCTGTCGCAGCGGTCAGTTCCGGCGATTCATCGTCGGAGTCGTCCAGCGACATCGCGTCGCCGATAAAACCGTAATAACGCCCGGCATCCATACCCATGCTGACGAACGGCGACGGTTCTGTCGCAGCCGCGCCGAGCATGATCTGGAGACCCGTTTCGCTGCCATTGCCGAACGACAACGCGAGTGCATTCTCGGACATGGCGACATAAGCCGCGTCCACCTTCGATGAAACTGCAGGAATCTCCAGCTTCACCGGCCTGGAATCGGCTTTCAGGTCCAGGGATGCAATCTCCGGGCTGAACATCGCACCCATCGCCAGCAGACCTTCCGCGTTATCCGTCGCCACCAGAAATCGCATATCGACGTCGGTGGGCGGTTGCTGCTTGCGAACGTCCAGTCCCTTGATGTCATCGATCACCGCGAGAAATCCGCGGAATCCGTAGACGATGGGTGGCACCGGCTGATCGAGCAGTTCCCGTGCCCTGGGCACGCCCGCCTGCAAATCCGCGAGCAGCTCGCAATCATACGGCTCCGCTTCCAGCGCCTCCAGGCGCGCAGAGTAAAACTCTCGTGCCGCCGGCATGTTCAGACTCATGCCGAAAGAAAAGAGCCCGCCCTGCTCTGCACCGAGCCCCGGTACAGCCGCGGTCAGCGTCTGTACACCGGTGGCGAGGTCGTCCCGCAGCTCTAATACGGTGTTGGACCTGATGTGCTCCCCGGTGATGTCCGTATAGCCGGTGACCACGCGTGGCGCGATGCCGGCGATGGAGCGAATTTCCGACTTGCAAACGTCCGTGAGGCTGGCGGCGTCGTAGTCCGTCAGCGCCAGCAGTTCACGATTGACCGCGTCTGGCTCATCGAGAAATATCGCTGCGATACGGTCGATGTCGATCGCGCCAAGTCCATACGGCTGGTACCCGTACCTGTCCGCCAGTGCCGCCACCACGCCGGATTCTGCAATGTTGGTAGTGGGCAAATCGATGCCGAGGACGGATTTCAACAAGGTCTCCGGAAGATCGGCGGGCACGACACTCACGACGAGCTGGTCGTCGATCACGGCCACGATCAAGCGACCTTCGTCATCCCCGGCGTAGCGATAGGCGTGCCCATCCACGGTCGCGACGTTCATTTTTTCACCCGCCCGGCTTTCCAGTTTTTCCATCGTCGACTCGAACAGCGCTCCGTCGCTGAGCGTCACTCGGACAACCGGCAACAGGCCGACGCCGTAGACAGCCGCGGTTGAATCGCGATTGATGCCCGCTTCGGGGATGCCCTCCGTCGTAACCATTCCCGCCAGTTCTTCTATCGTTGCGGAGATGCGTTGCCGGGTCTCCTTGTCCAGATACGAGCCGGACCGGCCTTCCGTCTGCTGGTCCGGCTTCGGGGCAGCCGCGGCCTGCAGCAGTTTCCTGTACGACTGCACGACGGCCTCGATGTGCGGCCCCAACTCGTTCCGAACCTCGTCCGGCAGCGGCTTCGCCGCTGCAAAAAAGTACGGCGTGTCGGCGGGCACATAAGCCAGTACTCCCTCGCCGCTCGATAAAACCGAACGGTCGTCAGGCGAGTCGGAGCATGCCGCGAGCAACAGGGGCAGCACGTATATGAGGCGTAACAGCATTGCGGGCCGGGCTATTCGCATGATTGAGAATCCGTGACGGGGGTGGCGCCACGATACCCTATTCATTAATCTCCCGTCCCGGTCGGATGTCACAATAGAGATTGCTCGACCGTTGCCAGGCGGCAACCTCCGGCCGGCCAATACGGCGTCGATGGAATTCCACCGCCGGCGCGGCTTCCGACTGGTGGGCTCACAGCTGATCGATGACGGCAACAAGGAGGTCGCCATGCTGGTGAAAGAGCTGGATCGCTGATCTGCATCGCCGCAATCGGCTTTTGGCTTCGGGGGCGTATATCAATCCGGCATACCGATCTCTATAATCCGCCGCCTTTCCAGCTCTGCCACTAAAATCCCATGTCCGCTCTCGAGAAGCTTCGAAACATCGCCATCATCGCGCACGTCGATCACGGCAAGACCACCCTCGTCGACAAGCTGCTGCAGCAGTCGGGCACTTTGGGACCGCGTGCCGCTGCACCGGACAGAGTGATGGATTCCAACGTCCTGGAACGCGAACGAGGCATCACCATCCTGGCAAAGAACACCGCGCTCCGCTGGCACGACTATCGGATCAACATCGTCGATACTCCCGGTCATGCCGATTTTGGCGGCGAGGTGGAACGGGTCCTTTCGATGGTCGACAGTGTCCTGCTGCTCGTCGACGCTGTGGACGGTCCCATGCCGCAGACGCGATTCGTTACGCAAAAAGCTTTCGCACGCGGGCTCAAGCCGCTGGTCGTCATCAACAAAATCGACCGGCATGGCGCCCGCCCCGCCTGGGTACTCGACCAGACCTTTGATTTGTTCGACCGGCTCGGCGCCACCGAGGAGCAGCTCGACTTTCCGGTGATTTACGCATCGGCGCTGGAAGGCTACGCAAGTCCCCGGCCTGACGCGGCAAGCGGCGACATGACTCCCTTGTTCGAATGCATCGTCTCTCACGTCCCCGTGCCGCAGGTGGACCCGGAGGGATCGCTGCAGTTGCAAATCTCCAGCCTCGATTACGACCCTTACGTGGGAGTCCTGGGCATCGGCCGCGTCCAGCGCGGCCGGATCGCATCCAACATGCCGGTGAGCATCGTCGGTGCCGACCGGTCCGTTCGCCGTGCGAGAGTTCTCGAATTGTTCGGCTTCGACGGGCTTTCGCGCCGCAAGATCGAGCATGCGAGCGCCGGAGACATCGTGGTACTGAGCGGCATCGACGAACTGAACATCTCCGACACGATCTGCACGCGCGACAAGCCGGAGGCACTGCCGCCGCTCGCCGTCGACGAGCCGACGGTGTCCATGTCATTCCAGGTCAACAAGTCGCCATTCGCGGGCAAGGAAGGAAAGTTCCTCACCAGCCGGCAGATACGCGAGCGCCTCGATCAGGAACTGAAGCACAACGTGGCGCTGCGCGTGGCGGCGACGGACGATCCGGACAAGTTCAAAGTCTCCGGAAGGGGTGAGTTGCATCTGTCCATCCTGATCGAAAATATGCGGCGCGAGGGTTACGAACTGTCCGTATCCCGGCCTGAGGTCATCATGCAGGAGGTGGACGGCGTGGTCCTGGAACCCTGGGAGCAACTGACCGTGGATCTCGATGACGACTATCAGGGTTCCGTCATGTCCCGCCTGGCGGATCGCAAGGGGGAGTTGCTCAACATAATGCCGGACGGGAGGGGCCGCGTGCGGCTGGATTACCGCATCCCCACCCGCGGGCTGATCGGCTTCCGGACCGAGTACCTCACCGCAACCTCGGGTACCGGGCTGATCTACCACGTCTTCGACCGATATGACCGTCGCGTGCCGGGCAGGATCGGCCAGCGCAGCAATGGAGTGCTGGTGTCGATGGTCGCCGGCA
>Ga0299913_10000746_pt1 | contig 21922 bp, 20 predicted proteins | sample RVTome_9_FD_201360 | JGI IMG/M metagenome (GOLD analysis project Ga0299913, IMG submission 201360) | Soil microbial communities from uranium-contaminated site in the Upper Colorado River Basin, Wyoming, United States - RVT155D38 (version 2) ... | reverse complement strand
ATCGACACCTTGCTGTTGCTGTTCACGATCACCGCGATGGTGATGCGCCTCGACTGAGCCGTACCATCGTCGGGTGACCCATCGTCTCCTCTGCGTCCTCGTCACCGTGGCCCTGTCCGGCTGTTGGGACGAGCCGGGAGGTGGGGGCGTCAACATCGGGGCTTCCACCACCACCGCGACCTCAACCGCGCAACCGTCGACGACGCTGCCGCCGCCGACGACGACGACAACCACCACGACCACCACCACCACGACCACCACCACCACGATGGTCCCCGTCCATCATGTGTCCGGCAGGGTGATCACCGAGGATGGCTCGCCGGTGGCGCGGGCTTTCGTCACTATGGGCGAGGAGCGCGCCATCACCGGTCCCGACGGGTGGTTCGCGTTCCAGACCACCGATCCGGGGGAGATGAGTGTGGTGAAGCCGGGATGGAAGGGCACCGAGCTCGACTGGGACCTGGACACCACTTTCTACGAGGCAACCATCGCACCCGAGACCATCAGAGGAGTGCGGGTGAGCCCCGAGGCGGCGCAGCGTGACCAGGTCTTCGACGATCTGCTTCGCCTGGCCGACGAGACGGCGGTCAATGCCCTGGTCTTCGACAGCAAGCAGGAGGGCGGCACGGTCCTCTACGACACCGCCGTCCAGGAAGCCGTTGACATCGGCGCCGTCGAGGTCTTCTACGACCCGGTGGCCCGGATCGCCCAAGCCCACGATCACGATCTCTACACCATCACCCGAATCGTCACGTTCGAGGACGCGCGACGCGCCGGCGCCTTCCCGGTCGACCGGCTCGCCGGCCCCTGGCTGGACCCGACGTCGACCAGCGCCCGGAGCTATAACCTCGCCATTGCCGAAGAGGCATGTGAGCTGGGCTTCGACGAGATCCAGTTCGACTATGTCCGCTATCCGGCCGGCCAGATCGCCGATGTATCCGGGCAGCGGGATTTGACCCAGGACCAGCGCACGGCGGCCATCGCCGGCTTCCTCACCGAGGCCCGGGAATTGCTCCACCCCATGGGTTGCGCGCTCAGTGCGGCCGTTTTCGGCATCGTCGTCTCGTTTCCCGACGACCAGGGCCTTGGTCAGCGCCCCGAGGAAGTGTCGGCCCAGGTCGACGCGCTGAGTCCAATGGTCTACCCGAGCCACTACTCCGACGGGTGGCTCGGCTTCTCCGATCCCAACGACCACCCCTACGAGGTCACCGCCGATGCCATCAGCGACGCCACGCCCAGACTCCAGCCCGGGTCCACTCTTCGTCCGTATCTCCAGGCGTTCTGGTGGACCAACGAGCAGATCCGGCGCTCGATTCAGGCAGCGGAGGATGCTGGGGTGGGTTGGATGCTCTGGAACATCGCCTCCAACTTCGACACGGAGGCGATCCCCACCGACGCTGAGCTGAACCCTTGATGGCCGGTAACAGTGATGGTGCCCGTCCGTCGGCGCCCTGGTTCGAAAATCCCCCAGACTGAGACAGGGGCTACTCGCTGTGGCCGGTGCGAACGTCCGGCGCGCCCATCCGCGCCGCGTCGGCAGTGTGGTCGTCGGGCTGTTTCTGGGAGTCGAGCTCTGCGCGCACCCTGGCCTCGTAGTGGTCGATCTCGCGCTGGACCGTCGCCTGGTCCCAGCCGAGGATCTCGCCCATGATCGTGGCCACAGTCGGTGCCGCCCCCACCCCGCGATGGCTGGTCTCGATCGACATCCTGGTTCTTCGGGCGAGGACGTCGTCGAGGTGCAGCGCACCCTCGTGAGTGGTGGCATAGGCGACCTCCGCCACGAGATAGGGGGCGTCGGCCACCACCGGCCGGCCGTAGTGAGGGCGGGCTGCGATCGACTCCCCGATGTCCCCCTTCAGACTGCCGTACCGGGTGTGGATTCGCTCACTCAGAGGAGATGTGGCACCCACCAACGGCACCTCTCTGGTGCGGGATGGGGGTGGATCACCGTCGAGATACCGGGTGACGGCGTCGACCGCGTCCGACGCCATCACCCGGTAGGTCGTGTACTTTCCTCCCGCCACGCTGATCATCCCGTTCCCGCGGTCGAGGACGGCGTGTTCCCTGCTCAATTTGGACGTCTCCTCCGATTCACCGGTGAGCAGAGGGCGTAGGCCCGCGTAGACACCGACGATGTCCTCGGCACGCAGACGAGTCTCGAGTGCGCCGTTCACCCAATGCAGCAGGTATTCGATGTCCGATCGGCTCGCCGCAGGGTGGGCTCGCCCCAGCGACCAGGGGGTGTCGGTGGTGCCGACGATCCAGTGCCGATCCCAGGGGATGACGAACAGCACGCTTGCCTTCGTGCGCAGCAAGATCCCGGTTCGTGAATCGATCGTCTCTCTCGGGAAGAGGAGATGGATGCCCTTGGAGGCACGCACATCGATCCCCGCCTCTCCGGAGAGCTCCTCGAGGTCGTCGGTCCACACCCCGGTGGCATTGATCACCGATCGGGTGGCGATGCTGATCTCGTCTCCCGCCTCCAGATCCTTGACGTGGACTGCTCGGATTCGCCCCGCTTCCTCCTCGAAGCCAACCACCCGGGCGCTGCTGGCGAGAAGAGCCCCGTGGGCGGCGGCGGTGCGGGCCAGGGTCAAGGTGTGGCGGGCGTCGTCCACGACGGCGTCCCAGTAACGAACCCCGCCGAACGCCACTAGGGCAGGGGCCAGATCTCTCAGGCCCTCCCGTCCCAGATGGGCGTGCCGGGGGAGCGGATTGTCGGCCAGACGGGCCAATAGCTCGTAGAGGAGGACTCCGGCCCCGACGTAGAGCCGCTCCCAGATTCGGTGCCGCAACGGGTATACGAAAGAGGTCGGCCGCACCAGGTGAGGGCACAGGACGTTGAGCATGAGGTTTCGCTCGGCGAGGGCCTCCCTGACGAGAGCGAAGTCGAAGTGCTCGAGATATCGGAGACCGCCGTGGAACATCTTCGACGAGCGACTCGAGGTCCCGGAGGCATAGTCTCGTTGTTCGACCATGGCCACCCTCAGACCACGGGTAGCCGCGTCGAGGGCGGTGCCGGCACCGGTGACCCCGCCTCCGATCACGACGACATCGAATGGCTCCGATGACATGATTGCGAGGTGCCGGGCGCGCTGTGCCGCATTGAGAGCTGAGGGGTCGTCGACCGGGAACACCACATTCGAGCTTACGATCGGGGGATGAAGATCGGTGTGCAGTTGCCCGAAGTCGAGCGAGAGGTCGGGTGGAACGAGCTGAGGGACGTGGCGGTGGCCGCCGAGGACAGTGGCCTCGACTCGATCTGGGTCGGGGACCATCTCCTCTATCGCGCCGAGGACGGCTCCACCCGGGGCCCTTGGGAGGCATGGTCGGCTCTCGCCGGCCTCGCCGAGGCAACCGAGCGAGTGGAACTGGGCCCGCTGGTGGCCGCGACCTCTTTCCACGCTCCGGCGATGATCGCCAAGAAGGCAGCCACCGTGGACGAGATCAGCGGAGGGCGCCTCATACTGGGGCTCGGGGCCGGCTGGAACAGGACGGAGTTCGACGCCTTCGGCTTCCCCTACGACCACAGGGCGTCGAGATTCGAAGAGGCGTTCACGGTCATCCGCACCCTGGTTCGCGAAGGCGAGATCGACTTCGACGGGCGCTTCTACACCAACCGGGAGATGCAACTGGTGCCGCGGGCTCGACCGGACATGAAGATCCTGGTGGGGTCCAACGGGCCGCGGATGATGCGCATCACGTTGCCCCATGCCGACATGTGGAACACATGGCATCTCGATTACGGGAACCGGGCCTCAGGTCTGGGTGATCTGCTCGACCTGGTCGACGATGCCTGCGCAGACGTCGGGCGGGACCCGGCCGACTTGGAGCGGACGGCGGCGGTGTATGTCCAGCTCGACCGTGGTTCGGGGCGTATGGCCGGAAACAGCGAGAAGCAGGCCTCGCCACCCATCACCGGCAGCCACGAGGAGATCGCCGCAGAGCTGAGCGCCTTCGCCGAGGTCGGGCTCGGTCATGTTCAGGTGGTCCTCGACCCGATCGACGCCCCAGGAGTCGAAGAGCTCGGTGAGATCGCTCGTATGGTCAGATAGATAGGGTCTGGGCTATGGAGATCTCGACGAACAGCTTCAGCCCGGGTGGTCCGATTCCAGCCCGTTATGCCTTTGCCAAACCCCACCCCGAGTCGCGGGCGACCCTCTCCGAGAACGTCAACCCCCATCTCGAGTGGACGGGCGTGCCCGACGGGACCCGGTCGTTCGCGCTGATATGCCACGATTACGACGTTCCCGGTGAGGGCAGCGACGTCAATCAACCCGATCGGGAGGTCCCGGAGGATCTGCAGCGAGTCGATTTCTTCCACTGGGTGCTGGTAGACATCCCCGCACACAAGTCATCGATCGCCGAGGGCGAGTTCTCCGACGGTGTGGTGCCCCGTGGTCAGGACGCACGCCAGGGCCCCCACGGGACCCGGCAGGGACTGAACGACTTCACCGGCTGGTTCTCCGGCGACGAGGACATGGAAGGCAAGTACTACGGGTACGACGGCTGTGCCCCACCGTGGAACGACTCAGTCCTCCACCATTACGTGTTCACCGTCTACGCCCTCGATGTCGAGAGGGTGGACGTCGAAGGCGACTTCACCGGTCACGACGTGAGAGAGGCCATAGACGGTCACGTGCTGGCCGAGGCCTCCCTGGAAGGGACCTACACCCAGAATCCTCGTCTGCTGAGTTAGCGGCGAGCCTCACTTCTCGGTGATGGTCACCTTGTTGATCACGATGTCCTCTTGCGGGCGATCGGTGTGATCGGTATCGGAGGCGGCGATCGAATCGACGGCGTCCATTCCTGAGCTCACCTGGCCGAAGATCGTGTAGCTGTGGGGGAGCCCGACGTCGCTGTGGCAGATGAAGAACTGGCTGCCGTTGGTGTTGGGCCCCGCGTTGGCCATCGCAACCGTTCCCCTCTTGTACTCGCCTGACCCTTCCAGCTCGTCACGAAATTTGTACCCAGGGCCGCCCCGCCCGGTTCCGGTGGGGTCCCCGCCTTGAATCATGAAGTTCTCGATGACACGGTGAAAGACCACGCCGTCGTAGAAGCCCTCGTTGGCCAGGAACACGAAGTTGTTGACGGTCAGCGGCGACCGCCCGGGGTCGAACTCGACGACTATCTCGCCGTGGCTGGTGTCGAGGGTGGCTTTGTAGCTCTTGGATGCGTCGATGGTCAGGTCGGGGGCGGAGTCGTATTGCTTGGTCATGGGTTCCTTGTTCGAGGGGGTCGCTATCCGAAGTAGGCGGGCTGGTTGCCCGGCTTCCACTTGATGGAGCAGCCCATGGACGGGTGTTGCTCCTCGGTCACGGGCCGGCCGGCAAGCACCGCGTCCATCGCGGCCCGGAGCTCGTTGCCGGTGACCGGGATGCCGGAGTCAGGCCGTGACTCGTCGAGACGTCCCCTGTAGACGAGGGTGCGGTCGGGCCCGAACAGGAAGAAGTCTGGTGTGCACATCGCGGTATATGCGGCCGCCACCGACTGGTCGTCGTCGTGCAGATATGGGAACACGTAGCCGAAAGTGTCTGCTTCTTCTTTCATTGCCTGCGGCGAGTCGCCGGGGTAGTTGTCGGAGTCGTTGGCGCAGACGGCCACGATCCCGATCCCGGACCCTTCGTAGTCCTTGCCCAGATTCGCCAGCTCCTGGCGAACGTGCTTGACGTAGGGGCAGTGGTTGCAGATGAACATCACCAGTAACCCGGCCCTGTCCGAGTAATCGGAGAGCGACACGGTGTTCCCCGACACCACGTCGGGCAGCGAGAAGTCGGGAGCTTCGGTCCCAAGGGCGAGCATTGTCGATGTAGCAGCCATGGTTCGAGTCTAAGTGGTGGCCAAATTAGCGATGACCTCACCGAAGATCTCGACCGATCCCTCGTCGATCACATCGGGTATCGCCACGATGGAGTGGTCGGCTCCCTCCGAGTACGCGGAGAAGAGGTCGACGACGTCGTCGATCGTGCCCGCGTTGTTTCGCTGCATGAACGACTCGGCCGTCGTGTTGCGCCCTCGCAACCGATCCACCCGGTCCCTGAGGTCCGACCGACTCGCCGCGGCGAGGGCGTTGGTGAGGTGGGTCACCTCGATCTCTTCAGGATCACGGCCGATTTCAGAGCAGTGGCGGGCGAGAACTGCGGCCTTGTCCCGCACTCGAGCCGGATCTCCGAACACGTTGCAGGCGTTGGCATATTGCGCCACGAGACGCAGAGTCCGCTTCTCGCCCCCGCCCCCGACGAGGATCGGGATCGGGTCCTGTACCGGGCGTGGATAGCAGATGAGCTCCGGCGATTCGATGTGCTCCCCGCGGAATTCCGGTGTGCCCTTTCCCCAGAGGAGCGGGAGCATCCGCAAGGTCTCGTCGAGGATCGAGTAGCGCGTGGCGAGATCCGGCAGCTCGATCCCGTATGCGGCGTGCTCCGCATCGTCCCATCCCACACCGAGACCACAGACCGCCCTACCGCCCGAGAGCGCGTCGAGGGTGGCGATCATCTTCCCGAGCACGATTGGTGGGCGATGGGTGATCGCCGTTACCAGGGCGCCGAGACGGATGCGTGTGGTGGACCCTGCCATGTATCCCAGGGCCGTGTACGCCTCGGGCAGGTCCTCCCATGGACGGCCGATGCCCCTTATCTGACGAAAGTGGTCCATGACCCAGATGTCGCGGAACCCCGCAGCCTCTGCCCGACGGGCCACCGTGGCCAACTGCTCGCCACGGTCTCCGTCCGGCCAGTCCATTCGGGAGACGATCAAGCCGAAGGTGTGGCCACGGCCCGCCTGGTGTTCTCTCTCGGCGACGTCGTCCCGGTCGCGGGCAGAGACCCCGGTTGCCACCACCGCCACCGCCTGTTCGGTGTGGATCCCATCGAATCCGTCGTCGGGCAGACGCGCCCTGACACTCGTGAACCGGGAGAATTGCTTCCTCAGGACGGTCTTGGGGATTGCCCGCACCCGGGCCTGGTTGCGCTCCTCGCACAATTGTCTTGGGGTGTCGAACACCACCGCGTGCGCCGCCACACCTGCTTCGTGCGCCCTCTGCACCCAACGCCCACGGGCCTCGTCGTCATATCCGAGGGTGTCGACGACGGTGGTCAGCCCGCGCTGCAGCCGGTGGTCGAGTATCTGGTCCAGTAGCTCGAAGGCGGCCTTGCTCGCCAGCTGGTCGTCCTCACCGGCACCGACCATCGCACGCAGCGAGTCGGAGGACACCACCTCGGCGGGCGCGAAGTGCTCCCGGGCCCATGTCGTCTTGCCGGAACAACTCGGACCGACCAGGACGATCAGGCTCGGCGCGGGCAACTTCAACTCCATCGCCCACGTTTCTAATCGGTCTGCCGGTAACCTTGCCTCTGTGACCGACGCACCTTCACCACCGTTTGGGCTCCTGGCGACGGCGATGGTGACTCCCTTCGACGACACTGGAGCCGTGGATCACCAGAAGACCCACGACCTGGCACGTCATCTCGCCGAACAAGGGAGTGACGCCCTGGTCGTGGCCGGGACCACGGGCGAGTCGCCAACCCTATCCGACGACGAGAAGGTCGCCCTCTTCAAGACCGTCGTGGACGCGGTGGCCGAGAAGAGGACCAAGGTCGTCGCCGGAACCGGCACCTACGACACCGCCCACTCCGTGAAGCTGACCGAGCGGGCCGGAGACCTGGGCGTGGACGGCGTGCTGGCAGTGACCCCCTATTACAACAAGCCGTCGCAGAACGGTCTCGTCGCCCACTTCGGAGCCATCGCCGATGTGGGGGTCCCGGTGATGCTCTACAACATCCCGGGGAGGACCAGCCGGATCATCGAAGTCGACACCCTGGCTCGTTTGGCGTCCCATCCCAACATCGTGGCGGTCAAAGACGCGGTCATGGATCTCGAGCACACCTCGTCGACTGTCAACCTGGTTCCGAGCCTCGCCGTCTACTCGGGCCAGGACAGCCTCACCCTCCCGATGATGGCGGTGGGCGCCGTCGGGTTGGTCTCGGTGATCTCCCACCTGGCCGGGCCGGTGGTCAAAGCGATGCTGAAGGCCGCTGAGGACGGCGACTACGCCGAGGCCCGCCGTCTCCATCACCAACTCCTTCCCCTTGCATATGCCTGCTTCCTCGAGCCGAACCCCTCGCCCGTCAAAGGTGCCCTGAGCCGGTTCTGGGAGCCTGTGGGAGATGTCAGGCTGCCGTTGGTGGCCGCCAACGACGACACCCTCACCGAGGTCGAGAAGGCGATGGGTGCGATCCAGCGCTCGTGAGCGTCTCTGTCACATTCCTGGGGGGGCTGGGCGAGATCGGCCGCAACTGCGCCGCTCTCGAGATCGACGGCAAGATCGCCCTGATCGACGTCGGGCTCATGTTCCCCGAGGAGGACATGCTCGGCGTCGACCTGGTGTTCCCCGACTGGTCCTGGCTGGTGAAACGGAAGAAGGACGTGTCCTTGGTCATGCTCACCCACGGCCACGAAGATCACATGGGTGCCCTCGCCTACTTCCTTCGGGACATCCAGGTCCCGGTTTACGGGACAGAGTTGAGCGTGGGGATGGCCGAGGGGCGCATCGAGGAGGTCGGTGTCGATGCGGACCTGCGCATCATCGAGCAGAACAAGTGGATCAGCCACGGGCCGTTCAAGTTCATGCTCATACCGGTGAGCCACTCGGTCCCCGACGCATCGGCGATCGCATTCGACACCCCTGAGGGCATCGTCCTCCACTCCGGCGACTTCAAGCTCGATCCGACCCCGATCGACGGCCGGCCCACCGACCTGCCCGCACTCGCCTCGCTCGCCCGGCGCGGGGTTCGGCTCCTCCTCGCCGACTCCACCAACGCCGAGAAGGACGGATTCGAGCCCTCGGAGAGCTCGGTGGGCCAGCCGATCGCCGATGTGATCCGCGGCGCGCCGGGAAGAGTCATCGCCGCCTGCTTCTCCTCACACGTCCATCGAGTGCAACAGATCGCCGACGCCGGGGTGGCCGCCGGCCGTAAGGTCGCCTTCTTCGGCCGATCGATGCACCGGTACACGACACTGGCCGCCGACCTGGGGATGCTCGAGGTCCCTGAGGGATCGATGGTGGACATCAAGGAGCTCTCTGACTTCCCGCCACAGGAACAGCTGCTCATCACGACTGGCTCCCAGGGTGAGCCCTTCGCTGCTCTGTCTCTCATGTCACAAGGGCGCCACAAGTTCGTCGAGCTCGGCTCGAGCGACACGGTCCTCATCTCGGCGAAGCCCATCCCGGGCAACGAGACCGCGGTGTCGAAGGTGATCTCCAATCTCATGAGGAGGGGGGCCAGGGTGGTCCACGGACGCAACTCCCACGTCCACGTCTCCGGACATGCTGCCCGGGAGGAGTTGCTCACCTTCTTGAATCTGATCCGGCCCATGGCGTTCGTGCCGGTCCACGGCGAGTACCGACATCTCGCGGCCCATGCCGACCTGGCCCGGGCCATGGGTGTGCGTCAGGTCGACGTCCTCGAAGACGGCGATCGGGTGACTGTCGACGGGAAGAAGACCTATGTGGAGCGCCGTGCGGTCCCGGCTGGATACGTCTATCTCGACGGATCGGCGGTGGGTGACGTGCAGAACGCCGTCCTTCGTGATCGGTCCCACCTCGCCGACGAGGGAGTCGTGGTGGTGACAGTCGGCATCGACCACGACAACGGCGACGTCGTCTTCGGCCCCGACCTCGACAGCCACGGGCTGATGGACGATCCCAGCGCGGTGCTGGACAAGGCCGCCGACGCGGTGCGTTCCGCCATCGCGTCGCACGACTCGGGCAGGACCGATCACGCCGAGATGCAGAAGACGGTGCGCCAGGCTGCCGGCAAGGTGATCCGCGCCGAGACGGCGCGCCGCCCGGTCATCATCCCGGTCATCATGGAGGTCTGACCGCAACCTCAGGTAGCACGACCCGTATCCGGGTCTATCTGTCTCGAGAAACGGAGGGCTATCGCCAACCTCGTGTTCGACCCGCTGGTGACCCGAGGTGAAGCGTCGGATCAGAGTGGGCGCCGACGGAATTCACGGTAATTGCGGGACGGCTGGGTATTGTTTGCGATCACATGCCAACCCGGACATCCACCCGTAAGGGCTCCGGGCGGAGACGGGTGTCCTCGAAACACAAGAAGAAGACCAAGAAGAAGGCTCAGACCAAGTCGGGCACGCAGAGGCTGGCTGCAGTTCGCGACTGGGTCAGCAACACTCTCGGTCGGCAGACCGATGACGTATGGGGTCTCGTGCTCCTCGTTCTGGCGATCCTGGTCACACTGGCGTTCTTCGAGCTGGCCGGCCCGTTTGGAGACGGATTCGAGTCGGGATCGCGCTTCCTATTCGGGATCTGGAGATTTGGCCTGCCAGTGGCTCTGGCCGGAATCGGCCTGACCCTGATCATCGGCAAGCCGCGTGATGGGGCGCGCCGGCTCGTCCTCGGCGGGATCGCGACCTTCGTCGGGACTCTCGCCCTGTTCCATCTGCTCACAGGTGCGATCGCGTTTCGATCCAGCGTCGAGTTGATCCAGGAACGTGGTGGTGCCGTCGGCTCGCTCATCGCGTTTCCGTTGCGACGGACACTGGGCCATTGGGGCGCTTTCGTGGTCCTCGCATCGGCCATCGGCATGGGGGTGCTCGTCATGACTCAGACCTCGGTGCGCGAACTCTTCCACGGGATAGCCGATCTCTGGAGGAACATGCGCAGGATGGCGCGCGAGATCGTCATCAACCAGCCCGCCGAGAGAGGTGCCCACGTTGCCCGACCCGTGCAGGTCATCGAGCAGAGGCCGAGGGGCAAGCACCAGAAGCCGGCAGATCAGCGTCCTCCCAAGAGGGAGAAGGATCCCGAGCCTGAGATCGAGAAGGTGCCCGATCCGGATCCGGTCGAGGTCACCCTCGACCTCTCCGGCTCCGACTACGAGTTGCCGCCTCTGTCTCTCCTCGACGGTGGCACCGGTGGGGAGATCAACAAGCGGTCCCTCGAGGAGACGGCCCGCCAGCTCGAGGACACTCTGGTCCAGCATGGTGTCGACGCCCAGCTGACCAAGATCGTGCCCGGTCCCACGGTCACCCGGTATGAGATCGAGCTCGCCCCAGGGGTCAAGGTCAACCGGGTGTCCAACCTCTCCCACGACATCGCCTACGCCCTGGCCACGCCCGATGTCCGTCTCCTGGTGCCCATCCCGGGCAAGTCGGCGATCGGAGTCGAAGTGCCCAACGTCAAGCGGCGTCTGGTCTCCTTGGGAGACATCCTCTCCAGCCCGGAGGCAGCCAGGCCGGCCCATCCGCTGACGGTCGGTCTCGGCATGGACATCTCGGGCCAGGCAAAGCTCCTCGATCTCTCGGAGCTGCCCCACGTGCTCATTGCAGGAGCGACCGGGGCCGGGAAGTCATCCTGTATCAACTCCATCGTCACCTCGCTGCTGATGCGCACCCATCCCGACGACGTCCGGGTGATCATGGTCGACCCCAAGCGGGTGGAGCTGGGCCAGTACAACGGTGTCCCCCATCTGCTCACCCGTGTGATCACCAACCCGAAGAAGGCCAATGAGGCGCTCAAGTGGGCGGTGGCCGAGATGGACCGTCGGTACGACCTGCTCGCCGACGCCGGCGTGCGCGACATCGAGGGTTACCGGGACAAGCTCAAAGCCGGTCGCCTCGACCCAGACGGCTTCGACCGCTTTCCCTACATCGTTGTGATCATCGACGAGCTCAACGACCTGATGATGGTGGCCGGGCGTGAGGTCGAGGAGTCCATCGTGCGCATCGCCCAGATGGCCCGCGCCGTCGGCATCCATCTCGTGATCGCCACCCAACGCCCCTCGGTCGACGTGATCACCGGGGTCATCAAGGCGAACGTGCCCAGCAGGCTGGCATTCAGCGTCGCCTCCCAGACCGACAGCCGGGTGATCATCGACTCCGCCGGCGCGGACAAACTGGTCGGGATGGGTGACATGCTCGTGGTCACCGCGAAGGAGCCGCGGCCTCAGCGAATCCAGGGCGCCTGGGTGCGTGAGACCGAGGTCCATGCCGTGGTCGACTGGGTCAAGAGACAACGCGAGGCTCAATACCAGGACAAGCAGGTTCTCGAGGCCGCGGCCGCGGCCGCCGCGGCCCAGGCGGCCGAAGAGGACGACGAGGACGCCGAGCTGATTCGCCAGGCAATGGATCTGGTCGTCCGCTCGGAGCTGGGATCGACATCGATGTTGCAGCGGAAACTGCGCATCGGGTTTGCCCGAGCGGGGCGGGTGATGGACGCCCTCGAGCGCAAGGGCGTCGTGGGGCCGTCGGTGGGGAGCAAGGCGCGTGATGTCTTGATGACCGTGGAGGAGCTCGAAGAGGCCCTACGGGCCGAGCCGGCATCGGTTTAAGGGAGGGTGTGACTATCGCGTGGGGGGTTTAAGCTCGCATTCCACTGGGCTGATCTTCACAAGGAGAACGGCGTGAGCTCACGCAAGTCGGGGCTTGGGCGAGGGCTCGACGCTCTGATCCCGGCCGCCCCCGGCACGACATCAGGCAACGCGACAAGGCAGACTCATCCCGATGACCGGGGTGTTGCGATGTTCGGCATGATAAATCCGGACGGGTCGGTGCTCGACCGTCTCCCCATAACCCTGGAGGAGATGAAGGCGCTCTACGCCGACATGGTGGAGGCCCGGGTCTACGACACCAAGTCCATGGCGATGCAGCGTCAGGGGCGTCTCGCCACCTATGCGCCATTCCGTGGCCAGGAGGCGGCCCAGATTGGTGCCGCGGCAGCTCTCCACGACGACGACTGGGTTGCCGCCACCTATCGAGACGCTGCCCTCAATTGGCGCGCCGGCTACCCATGGGAGTTGCTGATCCTCGGCCGAACCGGTGACGAGCGTGGCGGCGAAGTCCCCGAAGGGGTCAACGTCCTGCCCCCTTCGATCACCGTCGGTGGCCACATGATCCACGCAGTCGGCCTCGCCTGGGCAGAGAAGCTGTCCGGAACCGATCGCATCGCTCTCACCTCATTCGGCGACGGCGCCACCTCGGAGGGCGACTTCCACGAAGCGATGAACTTCGCCGCCGTTTACCAAACCCCCACAGTCTTCCTGTGCCAGAACAACGGATATGCCATTTCCTACCCGGTCTCGGAGCAGACGAAGTCGGAGTCGATCGCCGCCAAGGCTGCGGCATACGGAATGCCCGGCATCAGGGTCGACGGCAATGACGTCGTAGCGGTGCTTGTGGCCGTGCGGGAGGCCGCCGCCCTCGCTCGAGCCGGTGACGGGCCGAGTCTCATCGAAGCGGTGACCTACCGTTTGGGGCCCCACACGACTGCGGACGACCCGAACCGCTATCGCGCCGAGGACGAGGGCGACGAGTGGGAGGCGAAGGACCCCCTGGCTCGCATCAAGACCCTGCTCGAGCATCAGGGTCAGTGGTCCGAGCAGTGGCAGTCGGAGTTGGAGGCTCGGTCCTCGGAGATCATCGAGCGCGCCGTCGACTGGGCCGAGTCGGTGCCCCCGCCCACCTTCGAGGAGATGCTCCACCGGATGTACGCCACACCCACCGCCCCGATTCGGGAGCAATTGGCGGAGGGGGGAGAGTCGAATGTGCGCTGATGAGCGCTCACCGCGCCTGGCTGCACAGTCGGTGAGTGGGGGCGTTCGAGCGTGCGCTGATGCGCGCTCACCGCGCCTGGCTGCACAGTCGGTGAGTGGGGGCGGTCACTGTGGCTGAGGTCAACCTGGCACAGGCGCTGAATGGGGCGCTCGACACGGCCCTGGAGACCGACCGGAGAGTCCTCCTCCTCGGTGAGGACATCGGGCGCACCGGTGGTGTGTTCCGGATCACCGACGCGTTGCGCGACCGGTACGGTGAGGAGCGTGTCGTCGACACCCCCGTCGCCGAGTCCGGCATCGTCGGCGCCGCTCTCGGGATGGCGGTGGCCGGTCTGCGACCGGTCGCCGAGATCCAGTTCATGGGCTTCTCCTACCCGGCCTACGACCAGGTCATCAATCACGTCGCCCGTATCAGGAACCGCACCAACCACCGTTTCACGGCGCCCATGGTGATCCGGGTGCCGTACGGCGGGGGCATCGGCGCCGCCGAGCACCATTCCGAGTCGACCGAGGCCATCTACGCCCACATCCCCGGGATCAAGGTGGTCGTCCCCTCGACACCACGGGATGCCCGAGGGCTCCTCCTCGCCGCCATCGAGGACCCCGACCCGGTCGTGTTCCTCGAGCCCATCCGGCTCTACCGGGCAGTCAAAGAGGACGTCCCCGAGATCTACTACACGGTCGAGATAGGGCCGGTCCGCATCGAACGATCAGGCGACGACATCACCCTGATCAGCTGGGGGGCGATGATGAAGGAGACCAGGGCCGCCGCCAACGCCCTCGAGGAAGAGGACGTCTCGGTGGAGGTGATAGACGTACGCACCCTCTCACCGCTCGATCGCGCGGGGATACTCACCTCGGTGGAGAAGACGGGAAGAGCCGTGGTGGTCCACGAGGCCCCCCTCACCGGTGGTTTCGGCGGGGAGATCGCCGCCACCATCCAAGAACGCGCCCTCTACTCACTGCACGCACCGGTGCGTCGGGTGACGGGATGGGACACCATCTTCCCGCTGAAGCGGTCCGAGGGTCACTACCTTCCGACGGTGGATCGCATCGTGCGAGTCGCACACGAGACACTGGAGGTTTGAGTGGCGCGCGAGTTCAGGCTCCCCGACATCGGAGAAGGCCTCACCGAGGCCGAGATCGTGCGATGGCTGGCCCAGGTCGGTGACGAGGTCCAGGCTGATCAGCCAATAGTGGAGGTGGAGACGGACAAGGCCGTCGTCGAGATCCCCTCCCCTTACGCCGGGGTGATCCTCTCCCACGGTGGCTCCGAAGGCGAGGTGATCGAGGTGGGAGAGGTGCTGGTCACCATCGGCGAGCCCGGAGACGTCGAGCCGCAGCCCGAGGAGGGGAAGCAGGCGAGCGCGGCACAGCCGCCATCCGACCCAAAGCCCATCGTCGGCACACTCAGTGAGGAGGCCGAGACCCTGCCATCGTCACCTGGCGGGCAGACCGGGTCGACCTCGGCGGCCAAGGCCCTGCCGGTGGTGCGCAAACTGGCCCGGGACAGCGGCATCGATCTCGAGACCATCGAGGGATCGGGTCCCGGTGGCCGGATCCTGAGAGAAGACGTCGAGGCCGTGATCGCGGCTCGTGGTGAGCCGGCTGCCCCGGCCGAGCGACGGCATGAGGTCGTCGATTACGAACCGGTGGGGGCCGGCCATGGTGTCTCCGACTTCGACGAGGCGGACTCAGATCAGCCAACGCCCCCAGCCGCCGAAGCCCCTCCTTCGCCCGCCCCGGTCGACGCCGACTCCGACGCGGGTGGGGACCGGCGCAGCCCGATGTCGAGGTTGCGACGGACCATCGCCGCCAACATGTCGAAGAGTTGGTCTGAGATCCCTCACGTCACCACCTTCGACGATGTGGACGCCACCCGGCTTCTCGAGGTGCGCCATGCCCTTGGAGAGCGCCATGGGACCAAGATCCCGGTGGAGGCCCTCGTGGTCAAGGCGGTGCTCCCGGCCCTCGACGAGTTCCCCGAGCTCAATGCGAGCATCGACGGGGACGACCTCGTGCTCCACGGCTCGAAGGACATCGGGATAGCTGTGGACGCTCCCGACGGCCTGCTCGTTGCTGTGATACGCGACGCGGAGGAGAAGAGCGTGATGGAACTCGCCGGGGAAGTTCGGAGATTGGGCGAGGGAGCGCGCCAGCGCAGCCTCAAGCCGGACGAGCTGTCCGGGCAGACCTTCACCGTATCCAATATCGGCGCCGTTGGCGGTGGCCACGGCACGCCGATCGTCCCCTACGGCACGGTTGCCATCCTCTCCGTGGGTATGGCGCGCTTGCGTCCTGTCGTCTACGAGGAAGATCTCACCGTCGCTCCGGTCATGCCGCTGTCGCTGTCCTACGACCACCGGGTGATTGACGGGGCCGTGGGACGGCGTTTCATGTCCCTGGTCATCGAGAATCTCGAGGAGCCGGCCCTGTTCTTGGCCGGGTAGCCACCAGCATGAGCGACCCCGATCCCATCCTGCTGTTCGCCGGCAGCGGGAGCGGTCGGTTGGCAGCTGAGATCGCCCGGGCGCTCGATATCGATGTGGGACGCAGCCGCAGCCGGCGCTTTTCCGACGGGAATCTCTTCGTGAAGGTGGAGGAAAACGTCCGCGGGCGCGACGTCCATCTTGTCCAGTCGACGGTGTTCCCCAGCAACGACAACTTCATGGAGTTGTTGTTCTGGATCGACGCCTTCAAGAGGGCGAGCGCAAGGTCAGTGACCGTCATCATGCCCTATTTCAGCTATGCCAAAGGCGACAAGAAGGACGAGCCCCGTGTGTCGATCAGGGCACGAGTGTGTGCCGACGCCATCGAGGTCGCGGGCGCCGACCGGGTCGTGTCGATGGATCTCCACGCCCCCCAGATTCAGGGATTCTTCCGCATCCCCGTCGACAACCTCTATGCCCTCTCGGTCCTCTGCGACCGGATCGCGGAGCAGGGCAAGGAAAACCTGGTGGTGGTGTCTCCCGACGCCGGGTTTGCCGGCGAGGCGCGCAGGTATGCGTCGACCCTGGGAGGTTCGGTGGCCATTGCAGACAAGGAGAGGAAGGAACACGACGAAGTTGCCCGCGTCTGGGAGATCGTGGGAGAGGTGGCCGGTCGGGACGCGGTGATCGTCGACGACTTCACCATCACCGCGGGGACCCTGGTCTCCTGTGCGGAGGAGCTGGTGCGACGTGGCGCTCGATCAGTGTCCGCGGCGGTCACCCACGGAGTGTTCACCGAGGGTTCGATGGAGCGCCTCGACGGGAGCCCCATCGAGAAGTTGATCGTGACCGACACCGTGGAGAATCATCCTGTGACACTCTCGCCGAAGGTCGACGTGGTGTCGGTCGCTCCCTTGTTTGCCGAGGCGATCGAGCGAATTCACACTCGTCAGAGCATCAGCGGCATGTTTCCCGATTCGTAAGGTTCCGCAGATGCCACACGTCCACGTCTTCGATTATGACGAGACCACCGGGGTCGCCCGGCGGGAGTACGACGCCGCGTTGCGCCGTGCCGGACGGATCTGGAACATCGTCTCGATCCAGTGTCAGCTCCCGGAGGTGATGCGTGACTCGATGCGCATATACCAATCGATCATGTTCGGCCCGTCACCGCTGACCCGAGCGCAGCGCGAGATGATGGCCGTCGTCACCTCGCAGACCAACGAGTGTCACTACTGAATAGCGGCGCATCTGCACGATCTCCGGGACGAGATCGAAGACACCGAGATGGCCGACCGCATAGCCGAAGACTGGCGGACCGCAGGTCTCGACCCCGTCGACTCTGCGCTCTGTGAGTACGCCGAGAAGCTCACCCGGTCACCGGCTTCGACTGGTGCCGAGGACGTCGCCCGGCTGCGCGATGTCGGACTGGACGACCAAGGCATAACCAGCGCCACCCAGGTCATTGCATACTTCAACTACATCAATCGGATCGCCGAGGGTCTCGGGGTGCCGATGGAGGAGTGGCTCAACTCCGACGGAACGCCCCGGGATCTCTAGCCTGCCGGGCCATGGGTAAGGACAGCGACCAAGGCAAAGAGAAGAAGAAGGCGAAAACGGACGAGCCGAAGCTCGAGGACCGCAAGGTGAGCAAGCAGTTCACCGGCAAGTTCGGCAAGGGAAAGGTCGCTTACACCACCACCGCCGGAACCCAGTCGTTCGAGAGCAATGGCGAGACCGTCTCGTTCTTCTACATGTCCTACACCAGAGACGAGGCCGACCCGTCCGCGCGACCGATCCTGTTCTGCTTCAACGGCGGCCCGGGCTCGTCCACCGTGTGGCTCAATCTGGGCCTGTTCGGTCCCAAGCGGATGCAGTTCGACGAGGAAGGGTTCAAGGTGGGGATGCAGGGCAGCCTCGTCGACAACGAGCAGTCCATCCTCGACGTGGCCGATGTGGTGTGCATCGACGCCATGGGCACCGGGCTCAGCCGGACGGCGAAGAAGGGCAAGGAGAAGAAGTTCCACCACTTCAAGAAGGACATAGAGGCGTTCGCCGAGTTCATCGTCCACTATCTGAGTCGCAACGGCCGCTGGGCGTCACCGAAGTACCTGGCGGGAGAGAGCTACGGGACGCTGCGTGGCGCCGGCATCGCCCACGAGCTCTTCTCCAAGCACCATGTCGAGTTCAACGGGATCGTGTTCATCTCGATGATCCTCAACTATCAGACCTCGGCCATCGACCGCGAGTCGATGTTGGTCCATCCTGGCAACGACCTTCCCTTCGCCGTGTACCTGCCCACCTATGCCGCTACGGCGTGGTACCACGCCAGGCTCCCGAAGAAGCACCAGAAGAAAGATCTTCGTGACTTGCTCGACGAGGTCGAGGAGTTCGCCCTCGGGGAGTATTGGTCGGCTCTTGCCCAGGGCGACCAACTCGACGAGGCACGTCAGAAGAAAGTCGCCGACAGGCTGGCCGAGTACACCGGCCTCGACGCCGATTTCGTCGACCACTACAGCCTGCGCATCCCCATCATGCGTTTCTGCAAGGAGTTGCTCCGGGACCAGAAGCGAACGGTGGGACGGATCGACTCACGCTACGTCGGGATCGACCGTGTCTCGGCGGGAAACAACCTGGAGTCCGATCCGAGCACCGACGCCACTGGGGGAGTTGCGGCCTCGGCGCTGAACTACTACCTGCGAGATGAGCTCGGGTTCGAGTCCGAGGACATCTACAACATCTTGTCGATGGATGTGTGGAAGAACTGGGACTATGAGGACTTCAAGGGTCGGTACGTGGACACGTCCGAGAACTTCCGTGAGGTGCTCTCCCGGTCTCGCGGGACCAAGGTGCTGATCGCCAACGGCTACTACGACCTGGCCACGCCCCACTTCGCCACCGAGTACACCGTGTCCCACATGGGCCTCGACCCCGAGGTGAGGGCGAACGTCCACCTGACGTACTACGAGGCAGGCCACATGATGTACGTGCATCAGCCTTCACTCGCCCAACTGGCCACGGACCTGCGCGACTTCATAGCGAGCTCCTCCTGACGATGTAGCTCCCACATGTGAAGAGAGACGTCGGTAGACGCCGCCACTTGACGATCGCCTCTGGTGCTCACATAATTCAACACACGTTGAATTAAGGAAGTCAAGGGAGTGCCATGCTCGCGATGATCCTCAAGGAGTTCCGCCAGGTGAGACGTGACCGGCGCACGCTGGCCATGCTCATCGTCATGCCGGTCGTCCTCCTCCTGGTGTTCGGTTACGCGGCGAGCTTCGACGTCGACGAGATACCGACGATCGTGGTGGGCACTCAGGCGGAGATGGTGAGCGAGCGCCTCCCCGGGATATTTCGGGTGGACAGGGTCGACGTGGCCGGGGATCGCGATGAGCTGGAGTCGGAGTTGATCGCCGGAGTGGCCCACGTCGGTTTTGCCGCGGAGGGTGAGGAGATCACCGCGCTCATCGACGGCTCCGAGCTGTTCATGGCGCAGGCCGCGGTGAGGGTCATCAGCGGAGCTTCCGGCCAGCAGCCGGGACTGAGCTATGAGATCCTCTTCAATCCCGACCTCGACACGTCGGCGGTGCTGATCCCGGGCCTGGCCGGGCTGATCATCGTGTTCGTGGGCACCCTGGTCACCTCGATGTCGGTCGTCCGTGAGCGCGAGGCCGGGACCCTCGAGCAACTCGCCGTGATGCCGTTGAAGCCGAAAGACGTCTTCATCGGCAAGATCGCGCCGTACTTCCTCATCGCGTCGCTCGACATCGTGCTCGTCCTCCTCATCGGCACCGTGTTGTTCGACGTTCCGTTCAACGGCTCGGTGGTCCCGTTGGCGATCGGCGCGGTGATGTTCCTGTTCGTCGCCCTTGGGGTCGGGGTGCTCATCTCGTCGGTGTCGGAGAATCAGGCCCAGGCGATCCAGCTCGCCCTGATGACCACACTGCCCCAGATCATGCTGTCCGGGATCATCTTCCCGCTCTCTTCGATGGCATCGGGTGTGCGCTGGATCGGCTACCTGCTTCCCCTCACATATTTCAACCTGGTGGCCAAGGGCGCGATGGTGCGCGGCGCCGGGCTCATCGATCTGGCGGCGCCGCTCGGTTTGCTGGCGGTCCTCGGCCTGGGGATCTTCGGGCTCGCCGTGATCAGGTTCGCCCGCCAGTTGCGTCCGGCCCGCGCCCGAGTCTCGGCGTGACCTGGGGCGCGCGCGACGTGTCGGTGCTCTACGCGGGGCGACCGGCGCTGGTGGAGGTGACGGTCGATCTCCGCCCCGGCCAGATCGCGATCGTGGTCGGTGGGGACGGGGCCGGGAAGACCACGCTCTGCCGTTCTGTGGTGGGCCTGGAGGCTGTGGCGGGAGGACGGGTCAGCAGGCCCGCTCGCACCTGCTTCCAGCCGGAGACGTCGGGAGTCTGGCCGGAGCTCACCGTGATGGAGAACCTCGAGTTCGTCGCCCGCGGTTACGCCCTCGATCGTTTCCACGCTCGCTCCCGGATCGCCGAGCTACTGGAGCTGACCGACCTCGCAGATGCCAGGGATCGGCCCGGCCGGCAGTTGTCCGGAGGAATGCGCCAGAAGCTCGGTGTCGCCATGGCCGTTCTGTCCGAGCCCGAGTTGCTGGTCCTCGACGAGCCGACGACGGGCCTCGACCCGGTGAGCAGGCTCGAGCTGTGGTCGTTCATCGACCTGTCGGCACGCCAGGGGAGGGCTGTCCTCGTCACCAGCACCTATCTCGACGAGGCGACCCGGGCGGACGTGGTGACCGTGCTCGATGAGGGTCGTGTTCTCGCATCCGGCAGCGTGGCGGAGATCATTTCCGGGATGCCCGGCAGGATCTTCGTGAGCAACCGCAAGATCGGGAAGCAGTCCTGGCGTCGCGGCGCCTCGTGGCGGGCATGGTCGGAGACCGGCGACCCCATCCCCGGGGCACGGGCGGTCGAGCCCGATCTGACCGATGTGGTCACTGTGGCTGCCCTGGCCGGCGAGCAGCGATGACTTCCATCGAGGCACGCGGCCTCACGCGCCGGTTCGGCGACGTGGTGGCGGTCGACACGCTCTCCTTTGGGGTGGAGGGCGGAGAGGTCGTCGGGCTCCTCGGTGCCAACGGTGCGGGCAAGACCACCACGATGAGGATGCTGCTGGGATTGTTGACGCCGACGGCGGGCGAGGCTCTGATCGGTGAAGTCCCCGTCTCCGAGGTCGATCGGAGGGCGATGGGCTACGTCCCCCAGGGTCTCGGTCTCTATCCCGATCTCACGGTCACCGAGAACGTGGCGTTTGCCGCCGCCTCTTTCGGGGTGCCCGGCCCATCGTTGGCCGAAGCGGGCCTGGAACACATCGCCGACATGAGGATCGGAGACGTCTCGTTGGGGATGCGGCGCAGGGTTGCCTTCCTGGTTGCCAGCTGTCACCGGCCGGCAGTGCTCATCCTCGACGAGCCTACGTCCGGTGTCGGGCCACTGGGCCGGGCGCGCTTGTGGGAGACGATTCGCCAGAGTGCCGAGGCGGGAACGGCCGTCCTGGTGTCCACCCATCACATGGAGGAGGCCGAGGAGTGTGACCGGGTCGTGCTGATGGCTGCGGGGAGCAAGGTCGCCGAGGGGGCCGTTCGTGAAGTCATCGGGCAGGCCCGGACCGTGGCCGTGGCCGGTGACATCGGGGGAGAGGCTCTGGCGGCGATAAGTGACGAGGGCGGGACCGTCCTGTCAACAGGGTCCGGTTGGAGGATCGTCGGTCTCGATGTCGACGGGGTTCGACGCGTCGTGGGGGCGGAGGCCGGTGTCGAGGAAGTTCCCGCCACGTTCGAAGAGGCCTTCGTGGCCTTGTCGAGATGACGTCCGGCAGAGCCGGGCGCAGGTCCGGGTCGCCCGACACCCGTTCCGAGATCTTGGGGGCCGCCCGTCGCGTGTTTGCCGA
>Ga0299913_10000745_pt1 | contig 21931 bp, 20 predicted proteins | sample RVTome_9_FD_201360 | JGI IMG/M metagenome (GOLD analysis project Ga0299913, IMG submission 201360) | Soil microbial communities from uranium-contaminated site in the Upper Colorado River Basin, Wyoming, United States - RVT155D38 (version 2) ... | reverse complement strand
CCTCCAGTCGCGCCTCCCGGGCGCCGGCGGGCGTGGTCGGCGTACGGCGACGCCGGCGGGATCCGGGCGCGGCGCAGGCTCGGCGCAGGCTCGGCGCAGGCCCCGACGGGCCCGTGGAGCACACGAGTGGTGCGAAGTGGAGGGAAAGGTGGGGCTGTGGGTGATTGACTAGGGGCCAGGCCCGGGCGTGTTGCCCGGCAGGGCACATCGGGAGAGAGCGCAGTGACAGTTCCGCAGGGCGACCTGGAGACCCTCACGCGGGTGATGCACCGGGTGCGCACGAGCATCGAGGCCTGCATCGAGGGCAAGCAGCACGTGGTGACCACCGCGCTGACGACGCTGCTCGCCGAGGGGCATCTCCTGATCGAGGACGTGCCCGGCGTCGGCAAGACGATGCTGAGCAAGGCGCTCGCGCGCTCCATCGACTGCACGGTGCGCCGGCTCCAGTTCACGCCGGACCTGCTGCCGTCCGACGTCACGGGCGTCAGCATCTTCAACCAGGACACCCGGGAGTTCGAGTTCCGCCCCGGCGGGATCTTCGCCAACATCGTGGTCGGCGACGAGATCAACCGCGCCTCCCCCAAGACCCAGTCCGCGCTGCTCGAGTGCATGGAGGAGCGCCAGGTCACCGTCGACGGCAACACCCGCGTGCTCGAGGCGCCGTTCATGGTGATCGCCACCCAGAACCCGATCGAGATGGAGGGCACCTACGCCCTCCCCGAGGCCCAGCGCGACCGCTTCATGTGCCGGCTGTCGATGGGGTACCCGGTGCCGCAGGCCGAGCTGGCAATGCTGGACGCGCACACCTCGCACAACCCCCTCGACGACCTCGAGCCGGTGACCGACGCGGCCGAGATCCGCAAGCTGGTCGGGATCGTCGGCGGTGTGCACGTCTCCCCCGCCGTGCAGCAGTACGCCGTCGCCCTGTCCACGGCGACCCGCAACTCCCACGACCTGCACCTCGGCGCCTCCCCGCGGGCGACGCTCCACCTGGTCCGCGCGGCCAAGGCGTACGCCGCGCTCAGCATGCGGGCCTATGTGCTGCCCGACGACCTGACCGCCCTGGCGCGGCCGGTGCTCGCGCACCGGCTCATGCCCAGCGTCGAGGCGTCGATGAGCGGGCGCTCGACCGCCCAGATCCTCGACGGCATCGTGGCCACGGTGCCGGTTCCCGACCCGGCCTGACGGGCGGCGACGCATGCGCGAGGGGCTGGCCGGACTGACTGCCCGCGGGCGGGCGTTCCTGGCCGCCGGCGTCACCGCGGTCACCTGCGCGATGGTGCTCGGGCAGCCGTCGCTGGTCCGCGTCGGCGTCCTCCTCGCCGCGCTCCCGCTCGTGGCGGCCCTGGTCGTCGGCCGCAGCCGACAGCGGCTCGCCCTCGTCCGCAACATCACCCCGCAGCTCGTCGCCGCCGGCCAGCCGGCGACGGTGCGGCTCGAGGTCGCCAACGAGGGGCGTACGCCGACGGGGCTGCTGCTGTTCGAGGACCAGCTCCCCTACGTGCTCGGCACCCGCCCCCGGTTCGTCCTCGACGGCCTGGGCGCCGGCCGCCACGGCGAGGTGACCTACCAGGTGCGCTCCGACGTGCGCGGACGCTTCCCGATCGGGCCCATGGCGGTGCGCGTGAGCGACCCCTTCGGGCTGGTGGAGCTGGGCCGCGCCTTCCACACCACCAGCGACCTGACCGTCATCCCGCGCACGGTGCCGCTCCCGGCGATCCCGCTCACCGGCGCGTGGACCGGGTCGGGCGACAACCGGCCGCGCGCGTTCGCGACCGGCAGCGCCGAGGACGTCACGGTCCGCGAGTACCGCCACGGCGACGACCTGCGTCGAGTCCACTGGCCCAGCAGCGCGCACACCGGTGAGCTCATGGTGCGGCGCGAGGAGCAGCCGTGGCAGGCACGCGCGACGCTCTTCGTCGACAACCGGGCGGCCTCGCACCGCGGCCACGGCGCCGCGTCGTCGCTCGAGGCAGCCGTCTCGGCCGCCGCCTCGATCGCGCTGCACCTCTCGCAGCGCGGTTTCGCGGTCCGGCTGCTCACTGCCGACGGCGAGGACGCCACCACGATCTGGCACGACCGCTCGCCCACCCAGAACACGGGCCCGCTCCTCGAGGCCCTGGCGGTGGTCGAGGCGAGCCGCCGTGTGGCGGTGAAGGGCGACTGGCTGGACGCCACCGCCCACACCGGCCTGCTGGTCGCGGTCGTCGGCAGGCTGCTCCCCGACGACGACCCGGTGTTCCGCCGGATGCTCCACCAGGGCTCCACCCCGCTGGCCGTCGCGCTCGACGTCGACGCCTGGGCCGGCCAGCCCCGCGGGTCTGCGGCGGAGTTCCTCGGCGGCATGGGCTGGCGCGCGGTCAGCGCCGGTCCTGCCGACCGGCTCCCCCGGCTCTGGGAGGCGCTCGGCGCGCGTCGCCCCGCCGGAGAGGGTGCCCGATGAGTCGTCGTACGCCCGGAGCCCGCGTGCTGCTGGCGCTCGTCGCCGCCCTCGCCACCTGGACCGGCCTGTGGGCGTGGCGCGGCTTCGTCGTCGACGAGTGGTCCTACCTCGCCCCGGCCGCGGCCGGCATCGCCGCGGTCGCCGTCGCGGGTGTGCTGGCCCGTGCCGCGCGCCTGCCCGTGCTGGTGGTCCTCGCCGGCCAGCTGCTCGTGGTGATGCTGGTGGGCAACGCCGGCTGGGGCTCGTCGCTGCTGCCCACGCCGGAGTCGCTGCGCACGGCGGTGCTGGCGCTGCGCACCGGGGTCGAGACGTCCCAGCTGTACGCCGCTCCGCTCGGGCCCGAGGTGCCGAGCGTGGTCCCGTTGCTGGTGCTCGGTGCGCTGCTGCTCCACGTGCTGGTCGACCTGTTCGCGGCGACGCTGTCCCGCGCCCCGGTCGCCGGGCTGCCGCTGCTGACCGTCTACAGCCTCCCGGTGAGCGTGCTGGAGCAGGGCGTGAGCTGGCTGGTGTTCGTCGTCGGCGCCGCGTGCTTCCTCGTGCTGCTGGCGCTGCAGGAGCGCGGCCGGGTCTCCCGGTGGGGCCGTCCGGTCACGACGCCGCCCCCGCTGTCCCCGCACCAGGCCGGCGGCGTCGCCATGGCGGTCGTCGCGATCGTGACGGCGCTGGCGCTGCCGCTCGTCGTGCCGACGTTCGACCTCGGGCTGCTCGAGCGGCTCGGCGCCGGCACGGGTGCCGGCGGTGACGGCGAGGTGCGCATCGAGAACCCGATGACCGACCTCAAGCGCGACCTGGTGCTCGGCCCCGACCGCCCCCTGCTGCAGGTGACGACCGACGAGCGGGCGCCGGCGTACGTGCGGATCGCCGTGCTCACCACCTTCACCGGCCAGGCGTGGACGCCCGGCGACCGCGACCTGCGCGAGGAGAACGCCGCGGTGGGCGACGTGCCCGCGCCGATCGGCCTCGACGAGGACGTGCCCCGGGAGCCGCAGCGCTGGGAGCTCACCGCGACCCGGCAGCTGGACTCCAAGTGGCTGCCCGCACCGCGCTTCCCCACGGCGGTCGACGCGGGCGAGCAGTGGCGCTACGACGGCGACGTCCTCGACTTCCACGCCGCGGACGACGACGTGAGCACTGCCAGCACCAGCTGGACGACCGTCGGCCTCGACCTCCGACTCGACGCACAGGGCCTCGACGACGCCGCCCCCGCCCCCACGGCCCTGCGCAACGCCTACACCACCCTGCCGGACGAGCTGCCGCCGTCGGTCGTCGCCCTGGCCGAGAGGGTCGCCGCGGGTGCGGTGAGCGACTACGAGCGCGCCGTGAGGCTGCAGGCGTTCTTCCAGAGGGAGTTCACGTACGACGTCAGCCGCCGCCCCGGCAACGGCACCAACCAGCTGGTCGAGTTCCTCTCCGAGGACGACAGGCGTGGCTACTGCGAGCAGTTCGCCTCCGCGATGGCGGTGATGCTGCGGGCCCTCGACGTACCGGCCCGGGTGTCGGTGGGTCTGCTCCGTCCGGAGGAGATCGGGTTCCGGTCCTTCGAGTTCTCCAGCCGGGACATGCATGCCTGGCCCGAGGTCTACCTCGACGGCTACGGCTGGGTGATGTTCGAGCCCACGCCGACCGCGCACACCCGGTCGCTGCCCGACTACAGCCGCGGCGTGCGGCCCGACGAGCCCGACCCGGGGACCCGCTCGCCGGACGCCTCGGCCAGCCCGTCCGCGTCGCAGCAGCTGTCGCCGTCCGCCTCGCCGAGCGCGGTCGCGCCCGGGGCGGAGCCCGGGGGTGGGGACGCGGAGTCGGGCTTCCCGTGGGCGCCGGTCCTCTGGGTGCTCGCCGCACTGCTGGTGCTGGCCGTCCTGGCGATGCTCCCCCGCGTGCTGCGCACCCGCCGCAGGGAGCGGCGCTGGCACGGCCACCTGCCCCCGGCCGAGGCGGCCTGGGCGGAGCTGCGCGACCGGGTCGTCGACCTCGGTCTCCCGTGGCCGCACGGCCGCTCCCCCCGTCGTACGGCCACGATCCTGGCCACCCACCTGGCCGCGCCGCGCACGGCCGACACCCCGCAGCGTCCACCGAAGGGGGCGAGCGTCGCGCCCGAGGCGGCCGAGGCGCTGCACGGGCTCGCAGGCGCGGTCGAGGAGACCCGCTACGCGGTGCCGGGGACCGCGGCGCACGAGGTCGACGACCTGCGGTCGCGGGTGGAGACGGTGGGCGCCTCTCTCGAGGCGGGGGCGACGCCCGCACGGCGCCGGGCCGCGCACTGGTGGCCGCGGTCGCTGCTGCGGCGCACCAGCACCGACCAGCACGTCGACGAGCTCGTCGACAGCCTCGACTGAGGTCCCTCGCTGGCCCGGGCGTCAGCTCGCTGGCCCGGGCGTCAGCTCGCTGGCCCGGACGTCCCCCGCTGGCCCGGACGTCATGCGGCCCGTGGGCGATGACGCGCGGAGCGCAGGACGCTACGGCGGAGCGTCCTGCGTTTCGGGCGCCCTGGCACGCGGACCGTCTGACGGTGCAGGGGCTCAGGGCTGGCGTGCGGGGCTCAGGGCCGGTGGGTCAGAAGCCCTGGTCGCGGCGACGGTGCCAGCGCTCCTCCATGCGTTGCATGAAGGAGCCGTGGGAGCGGTCCCGCGAGCGCCCGAGCTTGGGGTGCCCGAGCCTGGGGTGCTTGTGGAGGCGGCCGCCGTCGACGACCCCGAACCCGTGGTCACCCTCGACGGGCCGCACGTTCCCCTGCCCGGCATCCCCGGCTTCCGTGGCGGATGCGCGGCCCCGCAGCGAGGCGAGGGCATAGGTCGCAGAGGCCAGCATCACGACGAAGCCGACCACGCCGATGATCACCTCGGCCAGGACGGCGCCGGTCATCAGGAGGGCGACACCGCCGACGAAGACAACGCCGGCCAGGATGGCGCGACGCCGTGCGGCGCGCCGGAACGACGTGCCTCGCAGCGTCGAGGCGAACTTGGGATCTTCCTCGACGAGCGCACGCTCCATCTGCTCGAGGAGACGCAGTTCCTCTTCCGAGAGCGGCACGGTTCCCCCTCCTCTTCCTGGCTCGCATGCGGCTGTCTGCCTCAAGTCTAGGCAGGCGTTCTGAAAGGTGGTACCCGGACCAGCCGAAAATGTGCGGGTCTCAGCCGAGGAGACTCGCCGGGCGCACCGCGGCGGTGCCGAACCGTCGGGTGGCGCGGTCCACCGCCCGGTCCGCGTCGGACCAGCCACGCTCCCGCTGCCCCAGCACCAGCTGGCGCTGGACGGTCTCCCGCGGCACCAGCCCCTCGACCCGGACCCCGACCAGCCGGATCCGCACGCGCTGCAGTCCGAGCGCGGCGTGGAGCCGGCAGACCGCCTCATGCACCTCATGGGTCACGTCGGTCGCCTCGGGCAGCGTGCGCGAGCGGGTGATCGTGGTGAAGTCGGCGAACCGGAGCCGCAGCGTGACGGTGCGTCCGGCCACCCCGGCGGTGCGCATGCGGGCGGTGACCTTCGCCGACAGCCTCAGCAGCTCGCGGCGGACCACGTCGGGGTCGTCGGTGTCGCGGGAGAAGGTCTCGTCGGCCCCCATGCTCCGCTCCGGCTCGTCCTCGCCGCGGCGCGGCGTGACCGGCCGGCGGTCGGTGCCCCATGCCAGCTCGTGGAGGTGGCCGCCCAGGGCCGGACCGACCGCGCGCTGCAGGGTCCGTGCCGGGGTGTGCGCGACGTCGCCGACGGTGAACAGGCCGAGCCGGTGGAGCAGGTCGCGGGTCTTCTCCCCCACGCCGTGCAGCTCGCCGACGTCGAGCGGGTGCAGGAACGAGGTCACGTCGTCGGGGTGGACGACGACGACGCCGTCGGGCTTGGCGCGACGGCTGGCCAGCTTGGCCACCGAGACCGACGCCGCCACCCCCACGGAGCAGGTGATCCGCTGCTCGTCGTACACGGTGGCGCGCAGGCGCTCCGCGATCTGCCGCGGGGTGCCGAGCCGCCGGGCGGCACCGCGCACGTCGAGGTAGGCCTCGTCGAGTGATGCGGTCTCGACCAGCGGAGTGACCTGGCGGAAGACCTCCATCACCGACGACGACACGGTCGCGAAGGTGTCGAAGTCGGGAGGGACCACCACGGCCTGCGGGCAGAGCCGCCGGGCCCGGGTCATCGGCATCGCGGAGCGGACTCCGTGGACGCGGGCCTGGTAGCTCGCGGAGAGCACGACGCCCCGGCTGCCGCCGCCGACGATGACGGGCACGTCGGCGAGGTCGGGCCGCTCGCGCACCATCACCGACGCGTAGAACGCGTCCATGTCGACGTGCAGGATCGGGCAGTCGCGGGTCCGGTCGCTCATCGGCGACCTCCCGCACGGGTGGCCGGTGCCCAGCCAGCCCAGTCAGCCGAGGCGGGCGAGGACGTGCAGCTGCGTGGCGAGCGAGTGGAACTCGGGGCGCTCGGCGACGGCGCGCTCGAGCTCGACCAGCGCCTCGGCCGCGTGCGGCTCGCTGTCGAGCAGGGTGCCGGGCACGTGGTCGGCGAAGACGCGGATGCCGTGGACCTTCTCGAGGGTGAAGCCGGCCGCGGGCAGCAGCTCGCCGAGCTCGGCCAGGGTGAAGCGGCTGCCACGCTCGGGCTCGGCGTCCCCGTCGAGCACCGCCAGCGCCTGGTGGAAGTGGCCGGCCAGCGCCCGGGCCAGGACGGCCGCGTGCTGCTGGGCGACGAGCAGGCTGAGCATGCCGCCGGGGCGCAGCACCCGGGCGATCGTGTCGAGCGCGACCGCCGGGTCACCGGCCCACTCGAGCACGCCGTGGCAGAGCACGACGTCGACACTGTCGGGCTCGGCCACGTCGAGCAGCGTGGAGAGCTCGCCCTGCTGGCCGCGGACGCGGTCGGCGACGCCGCGCTCGTCGGCTCGTCGGTGGAACGCCGCGAGGGCGTCGGGGTTGGGCTCGACGACGAGCACACGGTGGCCGAGCTCGGCCACGCCTGCGGCGAACCCGCCGGTGCCGCCGCCGATGTCGAGGACGTCGCACTGCTCGCGGGAGCCGAGCAGGTCGCGCAGGGACTCCCACACCACTGCGGTCCGGAGGTCCACGCGGCCTTCTGTGGCTGACATGCGCACCACACTATCCGGCGCTCCCGGGGCTTCGGTGCCACAGGTTTCGCGACACGTCCTTGGCAGGCTCGCCGGCCGGCCTCACGTCGGCGTACGGCGACATCCTGAAGCCGCTGGAGTGCACCAGGACCCGGCTCATCACCGGGCGGGTGGACCGGCTCTCGGCGGCACCGGCGACGGCGTCCTCCCCCGCGTCTGCGAAGCCCTCGGGCACCACGGCCATGGCCTCGCGGACCGCCTCGACGCCGGACCGGCGCCACAGCGCGTGGAGCTCGGGCAGCGCCCAGCAGCCGGTCGCCCGCACCGACACCCCGCGCCGGCCGGTGCGGCGCAGCTCGCCGCGCACGACCAGCAGCCAGGAGTGGAAGACGGTCGCTGCGTAGGGCCCCTGGGCGTCCTCGAAGAAGGTGCAGTCGACCGGCCCGGTCGAGTCGTCGAGGGTCAGGAAGATGACCCGGCGGCCGGACCGGATCGGCGGGGTCTGGGTCGCGACCTTGACCCCGGCGACCAGCAGGCCGGCCTTGCTGCGCTGGGCGAGCAGGTCGCGGCTGCGGATGGTGCCGAGCTCGTCGAGGAACTCGGCGTACCCCTCGACCACGTGGCGGCTCGCGTCGAGGCCGAGGATCTCCAGCTCCGCGCGGAGCCGCTCCTCGGCGTCCATCTCGGGCAGCCCGCTCCGCTCCGCCTCGAGCGGGGCGTCGCCGAGGTCGAGCGCGAGCTGCACGGAGGACACCGGGTCGGGCGCACGGGTGGCGTGCGACTGCGCCGACGCCCGAGCCCAGACCCCCTGCTCGGCGAGGGCGTGGCGCTCGGGACGCGGTGCCTCGTCGCGGGTCTGCGGGTCGCTGCTGTTGCGGGCCGCCGCCTCGGCGGCCCGCAGCTGGGCGGTGGTCATCTCGACAGGCTCGACCACCGAGGAGCGCCCGGCGCCCGAGGACCGGCCACGGTTCCTGCCCAGTCCCCTGCCCCGCGCAGCCCGGTCGACGGCACGCCCGAAGTGGTCCAGCTCGGCGACCTGCAGCAGCAGGTCGCGACGGGTGACCCGGTCGCGTCGGCGTACCCCGTCCGCACCGGCGGCGCCCGCCATCCCGTACGAGCCCAGGCCGTAGACGCCGTCGAACGCACCGGCCAGCACCAGTCGCTCCGCGACCGGCCGGGACACCCGCGCGCGGTGCCAGAAATCGCTGAGCGAGGTGTACGGCCGCGCCGCCACGACCCGGTCGACCTCCGCCTCCGAGATCCCCTTCACCTCGCTCAGCGCGAGCCGGATGCCGTACGCGGGCGCGGAGAGAGGGGCCTGAGGAGGCTGGATGGGACTGGCCCCCGCGGAGCGAGGGACGAGCGGAGCGGGTGGTGCCGACGAAGGCCCCTCCCGCAGCGCCTCCACACGGTATGCGCTGTCCGACGCATTCACGTCGAGCGGCAGGACGGCGACCCCGAACTGGCGGGCGTCGTCGAGGATCAGCCGCTTGGGATACATGCCGGGGTCGTGGGTGAGCACGCCGGCCAGGAAGTGCGCCGGATGGTGCGCCTTGAGCCAGGCCGACTGGTAGGTCGGGAGCGCGAACGCCGCGGCGTGGGCCTTGCAGAACCCGAAGCTGGCGAACGCGGCCAGCACCCGCCACACCTCGTGGACCAGGGGCAGCTCGTAGCCCTGCGCGAGCGCGCGGGGGAAGAACCAGCGCTCGGTCTCGGCCATCCCCTCGGGGTCGCCGAGCGCACGGCGCCGCTCGTCGGCCTCGGCGTAGGAGACCCCGGTCAGCTGGGCGATCATCTCGATCACCTGCTCGTGGAAGACCACCACGCCGTGGGTGTCCTCGAGGATCGGCTTCAGGTCGGGGTGCATCCACCGCGGCGGGCGCCAGCCCTGCTTGGCCTCGAGGTAGGGGGTCACCATGTCGCTCTTCACGGGGCCGGGCCGGAAGAGCGAGATGTCGGTGATGATCTCGGTGAAGCTCTCGATGCCGGACTTGCCGACCAGCTCCCGCTGGCCGGGCGACTCGATCTGGAAGACACCGAGCGTGCGGCTCTCGCTGATCATCGCGTAGGTCGGCTCGTCCTCGAAGGGCACCTGCGCCTCGTCGTCGAGGTCGATCTCCACCCCGTCGACCCGCTCGATCTCGGACAGCGCGTGGGCCATGGCCGACTGCATGCGGATGCCGAGCACGTCGAGCTTGAGCAGGCCGAGCTCCTCGACGTCGTCCTTGTCGAACTGGCTCATCGGGAAGCCGGCGTACGACGCCTCGACCGGGGTGCGGTCGAGCAGGGTCACGTCGGAGAGCAGCACCCCGCACGGGTGTACGGCGATGTGGCGCGGCAGCCCGTCGAGCCGCTCGGCGAGCCGGAAGAGCAGGTCGAGCCGCTCCTCGCCCAGGCCGCTGGCACGCAGCTCGGGCAGCTCCCGCAGCGCGGTGCGGGCGTCGCGGGCACGGATGTGCGGGAACGCCTTGGCGATCGCGTCGATCTCGCCGGGTGGCAGGCCGAGCGCGGCGCCGACGTCGCGCACCGCGTGGCGCACCCGGTAGGTGTCCATCATCGAGACGCAGACGCAGCGCTCCCCGCCGAACCGGTCGAGGATCCGCTCGTAGACCTCGAGCCGGCGCGCGGACTCCACGTCGATGTCGATGTCGGGCAGCGCACGCCGCAGCGGCGAGAGGAACCGCTCCATGAGCAGGTTGTGCCGGATCGGGTCGACGCCGGAGACGCCGAGCAGGTAGTTGACCAGGCTCCCGGCGCCCGACCCACGGGCCGCGCAGCGCACGCCCAGGTCACGGATCAGGTCGGTGACCTCGGCGACAGTCAGGAAGTACGACGCGTAGCCCAGGTCGCGGATCAGCTCGAGCTCGTCGTCGAGGCGCTTCCAGATGCGCTGCCGCGGCCGGTTCCCATAACGCCAGCCGATGCTCTGCTCGCAACGGGCCCGGAGCGCGCCGTCCGCGTCCCGGTGGCCGTCAGTGCCGGTCATTCCCCTTGCCGCGTCCGCTCGGTCGTTCGCTCGTCCCTCGCTCGGCTCCGTCGCGAACGAGAACTCCGGGAAGTGGATCTCGCCGAGGCCGAGGTCGGCCCGCGGGTCGAGCGCGCAGCGGTCGGCGACGACCCGGGTCTGCGCGAGCAGGTCACGCGCGCCCCGCTCGCCCCACCCGGCGAGCCGGGCGACCTCCTCGGCGACCGTGTGCATCTGCTTGCCGGACTTGAGGAAGCCCTCGGCGTTGCCGCGGAACGCGTGCGGACCGATCTCGCGGTGGCCGGCCGAACCCAGCGGCACCAGCTGCCGGGCCGCGTCGAGCACGTCGACGACCGGGGCGTCGAGGCGGTCGGCGTACCGCACGGCGTTGCTGAGCACTACGCCCAGCCCGGCCTCGCGGGCGACCCCGGCCATGCGTGCGGCGTGCGGCGAGGAGCCGGGGCCCCACTGGCCGCCGGCCGCGCCCAGCCGGTGGGAGACGACCTCCACGAGCAGGTCGCCGGGCGGCACCACCTCGCGCCAGCGGGCGAGCACCTCGCGGGCGTGGTCATCCCGGCGGGCGGTGGCCGCGGCGCCGAGGGTCGAGGCGGGCCCGAGCAGCACGACCAGGGAGCCGCCGCCGGCAGCGGCCTGCGCGGCGTGCTCGGCGACGAAGCCGGGCGTGGTCACGGGCCGCCCCCGCTCTCCCGCGAGGTGGGTCGCCGAGACCAGCCGGCACAGCGCGGCCCAGCCGGCCCGGCCCCCGGCGAGCACGGTGACCCGCGGCAGCCGGTCGTCGCGGAAGGCGCCCCCCTTGACCGGCGTACGACGGCCCGCTCCTGCCGGGACGTCATGGGACGTGGCTGTGCGCGCAGCCACGTCCCATGACGTTGCGCCCGACGGAGTCGTGTAGGCGAGATCCACGCCGAGCACGGGGCGGATCCCGGCCTGCTGGCAGGCGAGGGCGAACTTCACCGCCCCGTAGGTGCCGTCGCGGTCGGTGAGCGCGAGCGTGTCCATCTCGTGCTCGTACGCCCGCTCCACGAGCACGTGGGGGTGGGAGGCGCCGTACTGGAGGGAGTGGCCCGACGCCACGTGGAGGTGGACGAAGGGATCGGGCATGACTAGGCGCTGTGTCTCGTCATCAGGGGCTCCCTCGGCAGGCCCAGCACGAGCTGCTGCTCGACCGGGGTGTGCGCGGTCAGGCCGAGCGCCTGCTCGACGACGGCGAGGAACCGGTCGGCGTCGCGGACCAGGTCGTCGGCCTCGCGGGCGGTCACCGCACGGGTCGAGCCCGCCTCGGCGGCGGCGCGCTTGGCGGCCCCGGCTGCGAAGAACCGGGCCCACTCGACCATCTCGGGCGCGACGTCGGCGAGCAGCACCCAGGCGTTGCGCTGCCTGCGGCGACCCCCGACTGTCCGCTCGGGGTGGGCGCGGGCAGCAAGGAGAGCGGCGGCCGCCCGGAGCGCGGAGACGTGCGCGTGGGCATAGCGCGCGGGGACGTCGGTCTCCACGATCGCCTCGCGCAGCGACTCGGTGGCGCGCTCGAGGTAGGAGTGGGTGCTGGCGGGCAGGGTGTGGGGGCTCATCTCGATGTCTCCTTCTCAGTCGAGGCAGCCGAGGAGCTGCCAGGTGCCGTCGGACCAGGTGAAGGACAGGTCGAAGACCCCGCCCCGGCCCCCTTCTCGACTCGGGCCGGTGCCGGCCTCGACCCGCCAGACCTCGCGCTCCGCGAGCAGGTCGGTGCCCAGGTCGGCGAGGGTCCCCTCGTCGCTCTCGGGCCCGTCCGTCCCGAGCGCGGCCCGGGCGCCGGCGGCCTGCCACCACGCGCCGGTCTCCACCCAGTGCGCGAGCACGTCGCGCACCTTCCACAGCCGGCCGTGCCACAGGAACTGCTCGGGCGCCTCGCTCGCGCCCACCAGTCCCTTGCGCACCTCAACGGGGTCGTCGTACCTGCGCATCACGCTCTCCTCTCGCGTCCGCTCGACCCCTTCGAACATCTGTTCGAACACCACCAAGGTACACCCGCCCTCCGACAGCCCGTCAATCCCGTGGCCGGACCTGAGCACGCGGACTCGTGCGCACCTCGTCGGCCACTGCCAGAGTTGCCGCGACCACTGACAGAGGAGTCGCCGTGGCCCCGCTCCCCCGCCCCGCCCTCGCGTTGCTCCCCGTCCTGTTCCCCGTCCTGTTCCCCGTCCTGCTCCCGTCCTGCTCGCCGCCTGCGGCACCGCGACCGGCTCGAGCTGACCCTGGTCACGGACTACGACGACGGCCGCTGCTCCACCGCTCCCCGTGCGCGCCTGGACCGCGAGCCGGGACGCTCCGAGGTCTGGGTCACGACCACCTTCGACTCCGTGCCGGACGGGTCACCGCGCTGCCTCTCCAAGCCGTCCGCCCCGTTCACCGTGCACGTGCCCGGCTGGGTCACCACCCTCACCCACGGGGTCGAGCTGCCACCGGAGCGGCAGGTCGACGTCCTCGCCACCGGCACCGCGGCCGGCTGTGCGGACGTCGCGGACCTCCCGGAGTTCCCGCGGCGACTGTGCGAGGGCCTCCCCGCGCGCTGACAGTGGGTGGCGCCGCCTAGGATCCGAACCATGGACGAGCACCCCTCGATCACCTCCTTCCGCAGTGAGCTGGAGCGCCTCGACGGCGCCGGCGAGATCGTCGTACTCCCCGAGTCCGCCCACACGGCCGCGCTCGCCGCGGAGGCGCTCGGCGTCGAGGTCGGCGCGATCGCCAACAGCCTGCTCTTCGACGCGGACGGTGAGCCGGTGCTCCTGCTCACCAGCGGCGCCCACCGGGTCGACACCGCCGCGACGGCCGCGCGGATCGGCGTACCCGGGCTGAGGCGCGCGAAGCCCGAGTTCGTGCGCAACCACACCGGACAGGTCATCGGCGGGGTCTCGCCGCTCGGCCACCCGTCGCCGATCCCGACCTGGATCGACACCTGGCTGCAGAAGCACGCCACCGTCTGGGCCGCGGCCGGCCATCCGTCGGCGGTGTTCTCGACGACCTACGACGAGCTGGTGCGGCTCACCGGCGCGACGCCGATCGAGGTGGACGCGTGATCGAGGTCTGGCTCAACCCGGCCTGCTCCAAGTGCCGCACCGCGGTCACGGAGCTCGACGCCGCCGGCGCGGACTACACCGTGCGTCGCTACCTCGAGGACCCGCCCACCGTGGCCGAGCTCGAGGACATCCTCGTCCGCCTGGGCCTCCAGCCGTGGGACGTCGCCCGCACGGGAGACGCCTCGAAGCTGGGCGTCACACTGCCCGTGAAGGACGAGGCTCACCGCGACGACTGGCTCGCGCTCATGGCCCGGGTGCCGAGGCTGATCCAGCGACCGATCATCACCGCGTCCGACGGCACGACGGTCGTGGCGCGCGACCCGGAGTCGCTCGCTCGCGTGATCGACGCCGGCTGACGAATAGGCTCCCCGGCATGGAGTCACTCGCACTGGCCTTCACCAGCGGCTGGGCGAGCGGCGTCAACAGCTACCTCGTGGTGCTCGTCCTCGGGATCGCCGACCGCCTCGGCAGGTTCGGGGAGATCCCCGACGTTCTCGCCCGCTGGGACGTCCTCGGCGGCGCGGCGCTGCTCTACGCGGTCGAGTTCGTCGCCGACAAGACCCCGTACGTCGACTCCACCTGGGACGCGGTCTCCACGGCGATCCGGCCGACCGTCGGCGCGGTCCTCGGCGTACTCATCGCCGGAGACGCGGACTCCCTCAACAGCGCGGTCGCCGGTGTCGTCGGGGGCAGCAGCGCGCTGGCCTCCCACGCGGTGAAGGCGGGCAGCCGGCTGGCGATCAACACCTCCCCCGAGCCGTTCAGCAACATCCTGGTCAGCTCCGCCGAGGACGTGACCGTGCTCGTCGTCATCGCGTTCGCGGTGCAGCACCCCCTGGTCGCGGCCTCGGTCGCCATGCTGCTCCTGGTGCTCGGGCTCGGGTTCCTCTACGTCGCGTTCAAGCTCGTCCGCCGGGGCTGGCACCGCTGGAAGGGCACGGACCCCGCCCGGCCGTCGTACGTCTGAGCCCGCCGGCACCGCGACCACTAGGGTTCCGCGCATGTCGCGTGTCGTGGTGATCGGTGGAGGGTTCGGCGGACTGGCGTCCGCCGCGCGGTTGGCGAAGCTCGGCCACGAGGTGACCCTGCTCGAGCAGGGCTCCACGCTCGGGGGCGCGGTCGGCTTCGTGGAGCGCGACGGCTTCCGCTGGGACACGGGGCCGACGAGCACGCTGCTCCCCGCGGTGGTGCGCGACCTCTTCCGCAAGTCCGGCCGGCCCCTGGAGCGCGAGCTCGAGCTGGTCGCCCAGCCGGTGATCCGCGAGCACCGCTTCGAGGACGAGACCTCGGTGCAGCTGCCCGGCGGCTCGCGCGCGGCGCAGCTGGCGGCGTTCGAGGCACTCGAGCCCGGGCTGGGCACGGCGTGGTGCGACTTCGTGCAGTCGTACGCCGACGACTGGGAGGTGGTGCGCAAGGAGTTCCTCGAGCGGCCCTGGCTCCCCGGCGTCGCCGACAAGGCGGTGACCGCGCGGCTCTTCACCCGCGAGAGCATCGCGAAGCGGCTGAAGAAGACGTTCAAGGACGAGCGGCTGCGGCTGGTCGCCGGCCACCCGTTCGTGCTCGGCGGCCACGACCTCCGCGACGTGCCGGCCTGGCTCGGCGTCATGTCCTACGTCGAGCAGAACTTCGGCTCCTGGACCGTCCCCGGAGGCATGGGCCGGCTCTCGGAGGTGCTCACGGCCCGAATGGCCACGCGCGGCGTCGGCGTGGAGCTGGGCACCCGCGCCACCGACGTCGTCGTACGCGAGGGGCGGGCGGTGGCCGTCGCGACCGACCGCGGCGAGCTGGAGGCCGACGTGGTGGTCTGCGCGGTCGACCCGCGTGGCCTGCCGGCGCTGGCACCGCACGTGACGCGCACGCTCCCGGCGATGCCGCCGGTCGTCGCGCACCTGGGGCTCGAGGGCGACGTCCCGGACCTGCCGCCCGAGGTGGTCCTCCACGGCGACCCGATGCTCGTGCTGCGCACGGGCGGTGACGCGCCCGAGGGCTGCCACGCGTGGACCCTCATGGGCCGCGGCCTGCTCGCGGAGGACATCGTCACCTCGCTCGCGCGCCACGACATCGACGTACGTGCCCACGTCAAGGTCCGCGTCGACCGCTCCGCCAAGACCCAGGTGCAGCAGTGGGGCAGCTCGCCCATGGGGGTGCTGTGGCAGGGCCGCGACACGCTGCGCCAGCGGCTCGGCCCGCGGACGCCGGTCCCCGGGGTGTACGCAGCCGGGGCGCACGCCAACCCCGGCAGCGGCCTGCCGTTCGTCGGACTGTCGGCGAGCCTGGTCGCCCAGGAGATCGGACCCGCCTGAGCGGGTAGTCCCCAACGTCTGCGCCCCTGAGGTCGCCGCCAGCGGACCATCCCGTTGGGGACTATCTCGCGTCAGGCGTTGAAGCGGAGCGCCTCGAAGATCTGGCGCGTCGCCTTCGACCGGTTCAGCGTGTAGAAGTGCAGGCCGGGCGCTCCGCGCTCGAGCAGCTCCTGGCAGAGCTCGGTCGAGATCCGGATGCCCTCGGCGCGCAGCGCCGTCGGGTCCTCGGCGAGCGGTTCGATGCGGTCGGTGACCTCCGGCGGCATGTGCCGGCCGGAGAGCTCGACCATGCGGTGCATGGAGCGCAGGTTCAGGATCGGCATGATGCCCGGCACGATCGGGATGTCGACGCCGGCGGCGCGGCAGCGCTCGACCAGGCCGAAGTAGTCGGAGGTCCGCAGCACCATCTCGGTGACCGCGAACTCGGCGCCGGCGTCCTGCTTGGCCTGCATGACCTTCACGTCGTCCTCGAGCGTCGGCGCGTCGACGTGGCCTTCGGGGAACGCCGCGACTCCGATGCAGAAGTCGTCGGCGTCGCGCACCAGCCGGACCAGGTCGCTGGCGTGGTCGACGCCGCCCGGGGTGGGGATGAACTCGGTGTGCGGGCCGCCCGGCGGGTCGCCGCGCAGCGCGAGGACGTTGCGTACGCCGGCCTCCCGCAGCTCGCCGATCACCTTGTGCAGGTCGTCCGTCGTGTGGCCGACGCAGGTCAGGTGGGCCATCGGCAGCAGCGTGGTCTCGCGGGCGATGCGGCCGGTGATCGCGACGGTGGTGTCGCGGGTCGTGCCGCCGGCGCCGTAGGTGACGGAGACGAAGGTGGGCTGGTAGGGCTCCAGCTCCCGGATGGCACGCCAGAGCTGCTCCTCGCCCTCGGCGTCCTTGGGCGGGAAGAACTCGAAGGAGAACGACCGCTCGCCGCTGCGGATGCGCTCGCCGATGCGCGGACTGGTCGGGGACATGCGGGCAATCCTAGGGAGGTGGCCGCCGAAGGCGGGGGCTGGTCCGCTGGTTAGGCTCGCCGTCGTGACCTCCCCCTTCGACCCGGCCGCGTTCCGCGCCTCCCTGCAGGAGGTGCTCGACGAGTTCCTCGACGAGCAGGGGAGGCGGCTGGCACCGCTCGGTCCCGACGCCGAGGCCCTCCTCGCCGAGGCGCGGCAGTCGGCCCGTGGCGGCAAGCGGCTGCGGGCGGCCTTCTGCTGGTGGGGCTACCGGGCGGTGCAGCCGGACGTCGCCGACGAGCGCGCCCTGCTGCGGGCCTGCGCCTCGCTCGAGCTGCTGCACGCGAGCGCGCTGGTGCACGACGACTACATGGACGCCTCGGACACGCGGCGTGGCCGTCCGGCGCCGCACCGGCACTTCGCCGGCGCGCACCGTGATGCGGGCTGGGGCGGCGACGCGGAGCAGTACGGCGCCGCCGCGGCGATCCTGCTGGGTGACCTGCTGCTGACCTGGGCCGACGAGCTGCTCCGCCGCTGCGGCCTGCCCCTGGAGCAGGTGGCGCCGGCGCTCGACGTCCTCGACCTCTGCCGGTCGGAGGTCGTGGCGGGGCAGTTCCTGGACGTGTCCGTGCAGGCCCGCGGCCGTGCGGACGTGGAGACCGCGATGACGGTGCTGCGCTACAAGTCCGCGAAGTACTCGATCGAGCGGCCGCTCCACATCGGCGCCGCGCTCGCCGGGGCGACGCCCGACCAGCTGGAGGGCCTCAGCGGCTTCGGGCTGCCTCTCGGCGAGGCGTTCCAGCTGCGCGACGACCAGCTCGGGGTCTTCGGGGACCCGGCCGAGACCGGCAAGCCCGCGGGCGACGACCTGGTCGAGGGCAAGCGGACCGTCCTCGTGGCCCTCGCCCTCGACGGCGCGGTGTCGCCCGCGGACCGGGAGCTCCTCGACGGCGGTCTCGGCACTCCCCTCGCCCGCGAGCAGGTCGACGAGCTGCGGCGGGTGATCCGCGACTCGGGTGCAGACCGCCAGGTCGAGGCGATGATCGACGAGCTGTCGCGGTCGTCGCTGTCGGCGCTCGACGGTGCCGACCTCGCCGACGAGGCGCGCGGAGCGCTCCGCGACCTGGCCGCCGCGGCCACACGTCGTACGACGTAGGCGCCCCCGGGCACGGCCCGCGGCCGCGCGTCCTCAGGACGTCGGCGGGGCTGTCAGTCGAGCGAGGTCAGGCCGTCGACGTCCGGGCCGTCTCCGCGCAGCAGCACGACGAGCGGCCGGTCGGTGACGGTCGCGCGCTGGCGCAGCACGTCGAGGGTCTTGGCGAACCCGCGCTCGTCGGTATGCGCGAACGGTCCCCAGCCGTCCCACAGCACGACCATCCCGGGGCTGTCCAGGCCCAGGTCGGCGAGCGAGTCGGCGAGTGCGTCGAGGTTGCCCCCGAACCAGGACGGGAAGTCCAGTGCCTTGGCCAGGCGCTCGAGGAACTCGTCCTTGGTGTCGGTGGGCCAGGCGTCCACATGGGCGAACCGCCAGCCGGCGTGCTCGACGGTGTGGGCGACCTCATCGGGCCGGAAGGCGGCGTGCCAGCGGTAGACGCCGGGGTCGTGGCGGTGCGCGAGAACGGCTGCGAGGCCGCTCATGGGTAGCTCCTCATCGCTGGATCCTCTCGAACGACGCGTAGTGGTCCTCTGTCCAGTAATACTCGTCCGCCGACCCGGTGACCACCCGTCGGGCGCCCCGGTCGTCGGATCCCGGCGTCTCCACCGTGTACTCGTCGTAGTAGCCCACAGGATGGTCCGGGAGGAGCTCCTCACGGTTCTCGAAGACCACCCCGTCCCGGTCGTAGGGGAACGGCCCGCCCTCGTCGATGAGCGCGATCGTCTCCGACGCCTCGGGCGGCAGCTCGTCGAGCGCCACCCAGGGCAGGCCGCTCTCCGGGTCGACGCCGCCGGCGGAGCCGCCCTCGTCGTCGTACGTCGACATGGCCGAGGCGGTGGCCGAGCTCGAGGCCGACGGCGTGGGCGTGGGCGTGGACAGCGCCGACCGGTCGTCGTCACCGGTGCCGACGCCCTGGGCGGTGAGGAACCACATCACCAGGGCGACCAGCCCGCCCATCAGCAGGCCGACGACCTTGTTGCGCGGGATGGGGAGGTTCACCGGGCGCCGTCAGAGCGCCGCGGCCTGGGCCCGGCGCTTGGCCTCGGACCCGCGGTTCTCCCGCAGCGCGTCGATGGGCCGGCCCGGCAGGTCGTCGTCGGTGAAGATCCACGCGATGCACTCGCGGTCGTCCCACCCGCCGTCGTGGAAGAGCGTCAGCATGCCCGGGAGGCCCTTCACGACCTCCCCGTCCTGCACGAAGAGCGCGGGGACCTTCTGGCCGGCCCCCTCGGTGGGCACGGCGGCGGCGAGCTGGTGCTCCCGGATCATCGTGCGCACCTTGTTGACGCTCACGCCGAGGGCCTTCGCGGTCTCGGACCAGTCGAGCCAGTCGTCGACGAGGGCGGCCAGGTCAGGGGTCTGGGCTGCGTCGTTCACGGGGCAACTCTTCCACGCCCGGGCCCCGGGCCGCGAGGCGCGACGCCGCGCCGAGAGAGCGCCGTCACTTGAGTCACATCTGTCACTTTGGTTACCGTCCACCATGCCTTCCCCGCGTGCAACTCTCTCGGGCGCGCGCCGGACCGTCACGGCATCCGCCGTGGCCACCGTCGCCGGAGCCCTGCTCACGACCGTGCTCGCCACCCCCGCAGGAGGCGCCTCCCCCACCGCCGTACGCGCCGTGGCCACGACCACGGCCACCGCGCCGGACAGCGGCGAGCGCCGCATCATCCGCTACCGGGTGCGGCCCGGCGACACCGCGACCGGGCTCGCGGTGCGCTACCACGCCTGGACCGCTGAGCTCATCTCGCTCAACGACCTCGGGTCGGACGGACAGATGCACGTCGGCCAGCGGATCCGCATACCGGTCGTCGTCGACCGGGCAGGCGGTGACCGCGACCGCGACACCACGGCGAAGAAGAAGCAGCGGAGCCCCGGGAAGCACCGGAGCACGAAGCGGAAGCGCCAGGCCGCCGAGCAGTGCCGCAGCTGCCGCTCGACGCAGCCGGGCCGGCAGAAGGTCCGCCGGGTGATCAGCCGCACGGCCCGCAGCCACGGCGTCGACCCGCAGCTGGCGCTCGCGATCTCCTGGCAGGAGTCGGGCTGGCGGATGAGCCCGGTCTCCTCCGCCGGCGCCGTCGGCGCGATGCAGGTGCTGCCCACCACCGGGGTCTGGATGTCGATGTACTCGGGCCGCCCGCTCGACATCAGGTCGCTGCACGACAACGCCGAGGCCGGCGTACGCCTGCTCCAGGTGCTCCGCGGGATGACCGACGGCCGCCGCCAGCTCGTCGGCGCCTACTACCAGGGCCCGGGCGCCGTCGCGGAGCACGGGCTCTACCGGGAGACCCGTCCGTACGTGCGCAACGTGCTCGCCATCAAGCGGGCCCTCGAGCGCGGCCAGCAACCGGGCTGAGCGGTCTCGGCAGCCGGCCGGCGCGGGCGTGGCGGCCGGGCGACGGGGCGTGGGCGCCGGGCGACGGGCGTGGGAGCCGGGCGACGGGGGCGTGAGAGCCGGGGCACGCCACGCCGCAGTGCGGGCGCGCCCCGACCCCCGGCGCAGGTGACCTTACGATGGGCGCGGCGGATCCTTCCCCATCCAGCCGTTGCACGGAGGCCAGTCAGTGACCCCACGAGTCGAGCGGGACCCCAGTGACCCGTTGATCGGGCGACTCCTCGACGGCCGCTACGAGATCGGGCCGCGCATCGCGCGCGGCGGCATGGCGTCGGTCTACGAGGCCCTCGACACCCGCCTCGACCGGGTCGTCGCGATCAAGGTCATGCACCCGGGGATGGGGGACGACGACGAGTTCGCCCGCCGCTTCGTCCGCGAGGCACGCGCCGCGGCCCGGCTCTCCCACCCCCACGTGGTGGGCGTCTTCGACCAGGGCGACGACGACGGCACGGTCTACCTCGCGATGGAGTACGTCCCCGGCCACACGCTGCGCGACGTCATCCGCAAGGAGTCGCCGATGCCCGCGGCCAGGGCGGTCGCGCTCCTCGAGCCGGTGCTCTCGGCGCTCGCGGAGGCCCACCGCGCCGGCCTCATCCACCGCGACATCAAGCCCGAGAACGTCCTCATCGCCGACGACGGCCGGGTCAAGGTCGCCGACTTCGGCCTGGCCAAGGCGGTCAGCGCCGACACCCAGCACACCGCCACCGGCGGCGTGCTGATCGGCACCGTCTCCTATCTGGCCCCCGAGCTCGTCGTCGACGGCAAGGCCGACACCCGCGCCGACGTGTACGCCGCCGGCGTCGTCCTCTACGAGCTGCTCACCGGCCGCAAGCCGCACGAGGGCGATTCGCCGATCCAGGTCGCCTACAAGCACGTCCACGAGGACGTCCCGCCGCCGTCCCGGCTGGTCCCGGAGCTCCCGGCGTACGTCGACGCGCTGGTCGCCCGTGCGACCGCGCGTGACCGGAGCCTGCGCCCGGCGGACGCGCGGGTCCTGCTCCACCAGGTCCACCAGGTGCGCACGTCGCTCGCCCAGGGCATCGACGACGACCCCGAGCTGGTCGCCGACCTCGCCCTCCCGGCCGCGGTCGGCACCGACACCGCCCCGATCGGCCTCGACGAGGACTCCGACGACGCGGGCGAGGCGGGGCACGACCCCACGCCCACCCGCACCGCCGAGGACGGCGCCACGAGCCGCCTCGACCGGCACGCGGTGCTCACCTCCGCGCCGGCCGCGCGGCCGCCGGCCACGCTCCCCGCTCCTCCACGCAGCGGCGTGCCCGCCACGACCCAGCAGCCCCGCCGGCGTCGCCGCGGGGTGATCCTGCTCGTGCTCGCCCTCGTGCTGGCACTGGCCGTCGCCGGGAGCGCCTACTGGTTCGGCTGGGCGCGCTGGACGACGATGCCGAGCGTGGTCAACGACGCCGAGACCTCCGCCGTCCAGGACCTGGAGGCCGCCGGGTTCGAGGTGCAGGCGGGCGAGTCGTTCAGCGAGGACGTGCCGGCCGGCAACGTGGTCTCGACCGACCCCGGCCCCGGCGAGCGGGTGCTCGAGGGCGCCGAGGTGACCCTCGTGGTGTCCCAGGGCAAGGAGCGCTACGACG
>Ga0299913_10000744_pt1 | contig 21987 bp, 17 predicted proteins | sample RVTome_9_FD_201360 | JGI IMG/M metagenome (GOLD analysis project Ga0299913, IMG submission 201360) | Soil microbial communities from uranium-contaminated site in the Upper Colorado River Basin, Wyoming, United States - RVT155D38 (version 2) ... | reverse complement strand
GTGAGGGCGACGAGGTCCTCGGGCTCGAGGTTGAGGACGTGCGTCTTGCCGCACGCCCGCGCGAGGGTCTGGGCCTCGAGGGTGAGGACGCGCAGGTAGTTCGCGATCCGCCGGCCGCCGAGCTCCGGGTCGAAGCGGGCCGCGAGCTCGTCGTCCTGCGTCGAGATGCCGACCGGGTCACGGCCCGCCTGCCAGTCGTCGTAGTAGCCGGCCGAGGAGCCGATCTTCGCGTACTCGCGCTCGTACTCGGGCGAGTTGTCGCCCATCGCGATGAGCGCCGCGGTCCCGATCGAGACCGCGTCCGCCCCGAGCGCGAGCGCCTTCGCCACGTCGGCGCCCGTCCGGATCCCCCCGGAGACGACGAGCTGCACCTTCCGGTGCATGTCGAGCTCCTGGAGCGCGTCGACCGCCAGCCGCACGGCGGGCAGCGTCGGGATCCCGACGTGCTCGATGAAGACGTCCTGCGTCGCGGCCGTTCCGCCCTGCATCCCGTCCACGACGATCACGTCTGCGCCGGCCTTCACCGCGAGCCCGACGTCGTAGTACGTGCGCGTCGCGCCGACCTTCACGAAGATCGGCTTCTCCCAGTCGGTGATCTCGCGGAGCTCGCCGATCTTGATCTCGAGGTCGTCCGGCCCCGTCCAGTCGGGGTGGCGCGAGGCGCTGCGCTGGTCGATCCCCTTCGGGAGGTCGCGCATCTCGGCGACGCGGTCGGAGATCTTGTGCCCGAGCAGCATCCCGCCGCCGCCCGGCTTCGCGCCCTGGCCGACGACAACCTCGATCGCGTCCGCCCGGCGCAGGTCGTCCGGGTTCATCCCGTACCGGGACGGGAGGAGCTGGTAGACGAGGAGCTTCGAGTGCTCGCGCTCCTCCGGCGTCATGCCGCCGTCGCCCGTCGTCGTCGACGTGCCGACCTCGCTGGCGCCGCGGCCGAGCGCCTCCTTCGCCGGGGCGGAGAGCGCGCCGAAGCTCATCCCCGCGATCGTGACCGGGATCTTCAGATGGAGCGGGGTCTTGGCGTGGCGCGTGCCGAGCACGACGTCCGTGTCGCAGCGCTCGCGGTAGCCCTCGAGCGGGTAGCGCGACACGCTTGCGCCGAGCAGGAGCAGGTCGTCGAAGTGCGGCACCCTCCGCTTCGCCCCGAACCCGCGGATGTCGTAGATCCCCTCGCGCGCCGCGCGCTGGATCTCGGCTATGACCGGGCGGTCGAAGAGGTACGACTCCCGGAGGTTCCAGGGGCGGCCGTTCCCGCCGTTCTCATCGGCCATCAGTAGGCCGCCGCGTTGTCGACCTTGAACGTGTAGAGCTGCCGCGCCGAGCCGTAGCGGCGGAACCCGGCCGGGTCGGCGTCGTCGATCCCGGCGGAGGCGAGCAGGTCGCGCAGCTCGGTCACGTGCTCCCCGCGCATCGGCTTCTCGACGCAGTCCGCGCCGAGGCTCGCCACCTCGCCGGCGACGTAGAGTCGCGCCTCGTAGAGCGAGTCGCCGAGCGCGTCGCCCGCGTCGCCGCACACGACGAGCCGCCCACGCTGCGCCATGAACGCGCTCATGTGCCCCACCGACCCGCGCACGACGATGTCCACGCCCTTCATCGAGATCCCGCAGCGGGAGCTCGCATCGCCCTGGACGACGACGAGCCCGCCGCGGCCCGTCGCGGCCGCGTACTGGCTCGCGCTGCCGTCCACGAGCACGCGGCCGGACATGATGTTCTCGGCGAGGCCCGGGCCCGCGTTCCCGTGCACGCGCACGGTCGCGAGCTTGTTCATCCCGGCGCAGTAGTAGCCCACATGGCCGTCGATCTCGACCTCGAGCTCGGCGTCGAGCCCGCAGGCGACCGCGTGGGCGCCGTTCGGGTTGACGACGCGCCAGTGCCGCGGGCCGTCGCTCCCGGCGAGCTCGTGCAGCCGCCCGTTCAGCTCGCGGAGCGGCGTGACCGCGAGGTCGACGACCTCGACGGCGGTGGCTTCGGGGGCGTTCGCGGTCACGAGACCGCCGCGCGCTCCCAGGCGTACGGAACCGCGGGCGCGGGCTCCCACATCCGCGCGGAGGCAGACCCGGGGAGCACGGCGATCGCGCGCCACTCCGACGCCATCGCGACCCATTCGTCCGTCTCCGCGAGCACGGCCGGCTTGCAGGCGATCGGGTCGCGGAGCACGGCGAACCCGTCGAACGTACCGACGAGGAACGTGTAGAAGCCGTCGAGATCCTCGAGGCAGCCCTCGAGCGCCTCCTCGAGGGACGCGCCCTCGCGCATCCGCCACGCGACGTAGCCGGCCGCGACCTCGGTGTCGTTCTCCGTCTGGAACTCGATCCCCTCGCGGCGCAGCCGCTCGCGCAGCCGGTTGTGGTTCGAGAGGGAGCCGTTGTGGACGAGGCACACGTCGTGGCCGGTCGAGAACGGGTGCGAGCCCGCGGTCGTGACGCGGCTCTCGGTTGCCATCCGCGTGTGGCCGAGCGCGTGCGTCCCGCTCACGTTCTCGAGCGCGAAGCGGCGGACGAACTCCTCCGGCCGCCCGGTCTCCTTGTAGATCTCGATCGCGCGCCCGGCGCTCATCACCTGGAGCTCGGGATGCGAGGTGCGCACCCAGGCCTCTACCTCGTCCGCCTCCGCCTCGACGGCGAGGACGGCGTGGCTCGCGCGGACGCTCACCTCCGGCGATCCGCCGAACGCCTGGCCGAGGCCGGCGGCGACGGCGTCCCAGTCCTCGAGCCGGTCGGCCGAGAAGAGCGTGACCTTGCTCGAGCCCGCGGGGGCGGGATCGCGGTAGATCGCGACGCCCGCGCTGTCGGGGCCGCGGTCGCTCATCTGCGCGAGCATCGCGGCGAGGTGTGCGCCGAGCTCGGCCTCGATCTCAGCTGACTTTGCGAACAGTCCGACGATCCCGCACATATGTCCTCAATCTACATGCCGGTTGCCGTGTAAAAGCCCATGTTTCCGACGATCTTGCGATCAGCGGTATGGAGGTTTCCTCCACTAGAACCGCGTCAGGTACTCGCGCACCTCCCAGGCGGAGACCTGCTCGTGGTAGCGATCCCATTCCTCGCGCTTCACGCTGATGAAGTAGTCCGCGTAGTCCTCGTCGCGGCCCCGCCCGAGCGCGCCGCGGATGACCTCGTTCTCCTTCAGCTCGTGCGTTGCCTCGAGCAGGTTCGCCGGCAGCGTCCGCAGCCCGCGCTCGCGCAGCTCCTCGTAGGGGATCGAGTAGAGGTTCTCGCTGTTCGGCTCGCCGGGGTCGAGGGCGTTCTCGATCCCGTCGAGGCCGGCGGCCAGCACGACGGCGGCCGCGAGGTACGGGTTGCAGGAGCCGTCGATCGTCCGGTCCTCGATCCGCCCCGGGCCGGGGATCCGCAGCATCTGCGTGCGGTTGTTGTAGCCGTAGCTCACCCAGACCGGCGACCACGTGGCGCCGGAGCTCGTCGAGCCGAGCTTCAGTCGCTTGTAGGAGTTGACCGTCGGCGCCGTGACCGCGCTGTACGCGCGCGCGTGCTTCAGGAGCCCGCCGATGAACCGGTACGCCGTGTCGGAGAGACCGAGCCCGCGCGGGTCGTCCTCGTCGAGGAAGAGGTTCGTGTCCCCGTCCCAGAGCGACATGTGGAAGTGGCAGCCGTTTCCCGTCAGGTGGGAGAAGGGCTTCGGCATGAACGTCGCGAGCAGCCGCCGCCCGGCCTGGCGGCCCCACTTCTCCGCGAGCTGGTGGACCATGTAGCGGAAGAAGATCGCCCGGTCGCAGCTCGTGAGGGCGTCGTCGTACGTGAAGTTCTGCTCGAACTGGCCGTTCGCGTCCTCGTGGTCGTTTGCGTAGTTCCCCCAGCCGAGCTCGTTCACGTAGCGCGAGACCGTGGTGAGGAACTCGTAGTGGCGGGAGAGGCCGTTCAGGTCGTAGCAGGGCTTCTCGAGCGTGTCGAGGTCGTCCGCGACCTTGATCGACCCGTCGTCGGCGAGCTCGACGAGGAAGTACTCGAGCTCGAGCCCCATGCGGAACTCGAAGCCCTTTTCCCGCGCGCGCGCCATCTGACGGCGGAGGATCGTGCGCGGGTCGTACGGCCACTCTTCGCCCTCGACGTGAATGTCGCACGCGAAGCGGGCCACGGTCGGCTCCCAGGGAACCGGCGTGAACGAGCGGAGGTCGGGGATCGCGGCGATGTCCGGGTCGGAGGGGAACTGGCCGATGTCGCCCGCCGCGAAGCCCGCGAACCCAGCGCCCTCGTTCACGAGGTCGTCGAGGTGCGCGGCGGGCACGAGCTTCGCGCTCGGGCGCGCGTGCATGTCGACGAACTGCGCGAAGAAGAACTCGATTCCCCGCGCCTGCGCCTCCTTGCGGATGTCCTCGATCGTGGGCGCTCCGGCGGCGACGGCCATGTGTCCTCCTCCTGGATCGGGTCGGCCCGGCTGACGATAATCGAGCCTCGCGGCCGGGACGATGGCCGCTCGCTACATCAGGTCGCGCCGGATTGTGTCCCCCGCCACCTCTTCGAGGCGGGCGATCTTCACGGCGATCTCGACCATGAGCCAGTCGTCGCGGCGCAGGTCGATCCCGGTCAGCTCGCCGATCCGCCGCAGGCGCTGCCGGAGCGTGTTCGGGTGGATGTAGAGCGCCTCCGCGGTCGCGCTGATGTTGCCGCGGCGCCGGAGGAACTCCTCGAGCGTCTTGAGGAGTGCGGTCGAGCGGCGCCGGTCGTACTCCGCGAGGCGCGAGACGGCGTCGCGGTGGCGGTCGCGCATCCCCGTCTCGAAGGACATGCGCAGGAGGTACTTGTACGGGCCGAGCTCCTCGTACGTCATGACCGCGGGCTCGCCGCGCACGACCGAGCTGCCGAGCAGCGCGTGGGTCGCCTCCTCGAATCCGGCGGCGAAGGTCTCCGCGCCGCGGCAGACATTCGACAGGCCGACGGCGGTCCCGGAATCCCGCTCCGCGTCGCGGACGGCGGCGACCAGGCCCTCCTCGCCCGCGACGGGGACGCGGAGCAGGCCGCGCAGGGCGTCGTCGCGGCGGTCGAGGAGCGAGCCGGGAGCAAGCCGGTGGAGCGCCTTCTCGAGCGCGTCGTCAGGCGGCGACGCGACGAGCACGAGATGCGGCTTCGCGAGGTCGACGCCGAGCCGGCCGGCGCGTCCCTCGACCCCGGGGCCCACCCGGCCGCGCGCGAGCGAGTCGAAGAAGTCGCGGATCCGGTTCTTCTCCGTCAGGCGCTCGATCAGCTCGATCTTCTTCAGCGCTACGGCGGTCTGGTTCGCGGCGGCGCGGGCAAGGTCGACGGCGGAGGTGCCGTCGGCTCGGAGCAGCCCCAGCAGCTCGTCGTTCGCGACGAGCGGGACGGCCACCGAGGCCGAGCGGCCGCTGCGGGCGAGCTCCGGGCCCAGCTCTGCCAGGCCGACCGTCGCCGGCGCCTCCGCGCCGGGCGGAGCCGACGCACGGAGGTGCAGCTCCTCGGAGCCGGCGTCCAGCAGGTAAAGGTTGCAGGAGCGGGCGCGCAGGAGCGACAGCGCTCGCTCGCTCACGGCGGGGAGGAGCTCCTCGACCGTCTCGGCCCGGGCGATCGTCTCGCCGAGCTCGGTCAGGTGCTCGAGCTCGTCGACGCGGCTCCGCATCTCCTGGTAGAGGCGGGCGTTCTCGATCGCGCCGGCGACGAGCGAGGCGCTCGAGACGAGGAAGTCGATCTCCGGCTCCGTGAACTCCCGCGGCGCCTCCGTGTGGAGGGTGATGACGCCGACGACGCCGCCGTCCTTCGCGGCGATCGGGACGGAGAGGAGGGACTGGAAGCGCTCCTCCTCGAGCTCGGGCACGTGCTTGAAGCGGGGGTCGTCGAGCGCGTTGTCGAGGATGAAGCCCGGCTCGCGTCGCTCCGCCGCCCACCAGGCGAGCCCCTCGCCGCGCTCGAGCGCGATCCGGTCGACGAAGCGCCCGTACGGATCTGACGCGGCCTTGAGGACGAGCCGCTCGCCGCCGTCCTCGAGCAGGTACACGAAGGTCGCGTGGACGGCGCTCGCGTCCGAGAGCAGCGCGACGACGGCCTCCAGCACCTCCTCGAGGTCGAGCGACGACCCGACCGTCGAGATGATCTCCGTGAGGATTCGACCCTCGTCCGCGTGCGCAGGATGCGTTGCGATGAGGGAATCGTAGACCCCGCCTCGCCGTGGGACTAGCGCATGCCGCCTAGAATCCGCCGGTGGACGGAGTGCGCGCGGCCGTGTTCGACGGCCCGGGCCGGGTGAGCGTCGAGGAGCTCGAGCTCGAGGCGCCGCGGTCGCGGGAGGTGCTAGTCCGGCTCGGGGCGAGCGGGGTCTGCCACTCCGACCTCCACGTCATGGACGGTGAATGGCCGCGACCGACGCCGGTCGTCATGGGTCATGAGGGCGCCGGCGTCATCGAGGCGGTCGGGGCGGGAGTCGCCGGCGTCTCGGTCGGCGACCACGTCGTCCTCTCGTGGTTCTACGCGTGCGGCCGCTGCGGGCACTGCCTCGCCGGGCGCGCCTGGGCCTGCAGCGGGACGCGCGCCGGGCAGTGCGTGATGGACGACGGCACGACGCGCTTCCGACGGCCGGCGACGGGCGAGGACGTCTTCACGTACCTCGCGGTCGGTTCGATGGCGGAGCGGTCGGTCGTTCCGGCCGCTGCGGCGATTCCGGTCCCGCGGGAGGTCCCGTGGGAGGTGGCCGCATTGATCGGCTGCGCCGTCACGACCGGAGTCGGCGCCGTCTGGAACACGGCGCACGTCGAGCCGGGCGCGTCGGTGGTCGTGCTGGGCTGCGGCGGCGTCGGGCTCTCGGTCGTGATGGGCGCAGCGCTCGCCGGGGCGCATCCGATCGTCGCGGTGGACGTCTCGGAGGAGAAGCTCGCGCTCGCGGAGGAGGTCGGGGCGACGCATGCGGTGCGCTCTGCGGACGAGGCGCGCGCCTACGTCCCCGCCGGCGCCGACTATGCGTTCGAGGCGATCGGGCTCGTGGAGACGGTAGAGGCGGTGCCGTCGCTCCTTCGCTCGGGCGGCGTCGGCGTGCTCGTGGGGCTGACGGCCGCCGGCGTTCGGGCGTCGTTCGACGTCTACTCCTTCGTGGACGCCGGGAAGACGCTCGTCGGCTCGATCTACGGCGAGGCCGTGCCGGCGCTCGACTTCCCGCGAATCGCGTCGCTGTACCTGGCCGGGTGTCTCCCGCTCGACCGGCTCGTCTCACACCGGATCGGCCTGGACGAGGTGGACGAGGCCTTCGCCGCCATGCGCCGGCGTGAGCGGGCCCGCTCGGTCGTGGTCTTCTGAGGGTCGTCAGGCGGGTAAGAGTTACTCGCGCGCGCGTCAAGACCGGGTCCCGACCCGCCCGCCTACCGGCTCCAGCCTAGCGCCGAAAAACGCGCGTGTGGCGCGCGGAACGTGCCGGAAGCGTGCCGGCTCATCCACAGGCGCGGCGCCTCGCTGTCAGGCGTCCCGCAGCTCGGCGGCCACCTCGGCGCCGACGCGCTTGACGATCTCCGGGATCGCCCTGATGTCTCCGAGACTCGTGCGGAAGTTGACCACGCACGCGCGGAGGAGATACGTGCCCCGCACGACGGCGTTCGACAGGAACACCTCTCCACCCGACTGGAGTCGGCCGAGCAGCTCTTCGTTCAGACGGTTGAGCAGCGCCTCGCCGGCGGGCGTCCCGGCCTCCACGCCGGGCGGGACGTAGCGGAACGTCGTGATGCTGAGGCTCGTCGTCCACGCTTCGAGCTCCGGATCCGACCCCGCGAGCCGGTGCAGCTCCTGCGCGAGCTCCACGTCCTGTGCGATCGACCGCGCGTAGCCGTCACGGCCGGCCTGGCGAAGCCCGAGCCACACTTTGAGCGCCCGGAAGCCGCGCGAGTTCTGCGGGCCGAAGTCGACGTAATGGATCGGCGCGTTCTCGCCCTGCTCGAACCGGAAGTACGGCGGCCGGTACGTGAAGGCGGCGCGCAGCGCCTCGCGATCCCGGACGAGGACGCAGCCGACCTCGAGCGGCGCGTAGAGCCACTTGTGCGGATCCATCGCGAGCGAGTCGGCCCGGGCGAGCGCGCCAAGCTCGGGCGGGGCGTCCGAGAGGACCGCGGCGGGCGCGCCGTACGCGCCGTCGACGTGGAACCAGATCTTCTCAGCGTTGCAGAGGTCGGCGAGGTCGTCGAGCGGGTCGATCGCGCCCGTGCTCACCGACCCCGCCGTGCCGACGACGAGGAGCGGAAGCGCGCCCTCCGCCCGGTCGGCGGCGATGCGCTCGCGCAGCGCCGGGACGAGCATTCGCTGGTCGTCGTCGGTCTCGATCCAGCGCACTGCATCGGTGCCGAGCCCGAAGAGATCGGCCGCCTTCTGAATCCAGGTGTGCGTTTCCGCCGAGACGTACACGCGAAGCGGAGCCGCGTCGTCCGCCGCGAGGCCGACGGTGCGGACGTCCCACGAGGCTCGCGCGGCCCTCGCCGCGAGAAGGCCGACGAAGTTGGCCATGTTGCCGCCGCTCACGAGCAGCCCACCGCAGTCGGTCGGGTAGCCGAGGAGCTCGGCGATCCACCGAACCGTCTGCGCCTCGAGCTCGGTCGCGAGCGGCGCGAGCGGGAAGCCGCCGACATTCGGATTCACCGCGGCGGCAAGGAGATCGCCGAGCGCGCCGATGGGCGCGGCGGACGAGGTGATGTACGCGAAGAACCGCGGGTGGCCGTTGAGCGCGGAGTGGTCGAAGAGGAGCCGGGCTGCGTCCGCGAGCAGCTCATCGGGTGGCGCGCCTTGCTCGGGGAGACCGTCGCCGCCGAGGGCCCGCCTGATCTCGAGGGGCGACTCACTCGTGGTGACGGGCCGCTCGGGAAGCGTCTGCAGGAAGTCCGCGATTGCGTCAACCGTCTGGTGCCCGAGCCGCCGGAACTCGTCGGGTTCGAGCTCGACCGATGCCCGTCGCTTGGCGAGCTCCTGCGGCGCGTCCATTGCGCGACTCTAGCCGTGGGCCCAGCAGCGCGTAAGAGTTACTCGCGCGTCGAGACCGGGTCCCGACCCGCCCGCCTACCGGCTCCAGCCTACCGCCGAAAAGCGCGTGTGTGGCACATGCGAGTGTGTCGATTTCGTGTCGATTACCGGGTCGCCGGCGTACGGATCGCGATGCGCGAAACGGGGCTCCGAGGGCACCCTTTTCCGCCCGTCGGCTCGTGGTGAGAGCTACCGAGCCGCCGGCCGTAGTGCCGAGCGCACCGGCTCGATCCTGATCGCGCAGACCTTGTACTCGGGGATCCCGATCAGCGAGTCGGTCACGTCGTTCGTGAGGAGGTTCACGCGCGCCTCCTCGAAGTGGAGCGCCATCCAGACCAGCCCGGGGTAGACGCGGTCGCCGACCGCGGCGCGCGCCTCGATCGAGCCGCGTCGCGAGGTCAGCCGGAGCCAGTCGCCGTCATCGACGCCGAGCGCGGACGCGTCCTCCGGGGAGATCTCCACGAACGGCTCCTCCTGCTTGTCCGTCACCCCGTCCTCGCGCATCGTCATCGTTGCCGAGTTGTAGTGGTACAGCGTCCGTCCGGTCGAGAGGACGAACGGGTACTCCGAGTCCGGCTCCTCGATCGGCGGCTGGTACTCGACGGGATAGAACTTCCCGCGTCCGCTCGGGCGCGCGGGCCGCGGTGCGTGAAGGTAGGCGGTGCCCGGGTCGTCCTCGTCCAGGCAGGGCCATTGCAGGCCGACCTCCTCGAGCCGGTCGTAGCGGATGCCCGACCAGTTCGGTGCGAGGTCGGCGAATTCGTTCCACACGTCCTCCGCGCCCGTGTAATCGGGCCACTCGGCGCCGAGCGCCCGGGCGAGCTGCAGCACGATGTCGAGATCCTCCCTCGCGTTCCCCGGCAGCGGCACGGCGCGGCGCACGCGGTTCACACGCCGCTCCGTGTTCGTGAACGTCCCCTCCTTCTCGGCGAAGCTCGACGCCGGAAGGACGACGTCCGCGTACTTCCGTGCGGACTCGTTGAGGAAGATGTCCTGGCAGACGAGGAAGTCGAGCCCGGCGAGCCCGTGCTCGACGTGCGCGGCGTTCGGCTCGGTGTGCGCCGGGTTCTCGCCGATCAGGTAGAAGGCGCGCACCCGCCCGTCCTGCATCCCCGAGATCATCTGGTCGAGCCGGTAGCCCGGCCGCTCCGGTACCTCGACGCCCCATGCCTCGGAGAAGCGCCGCCGGATCTCGGGATCGTCGAGCGGCTGATACCCGGGCAGGTACATCGGGTTCGCGCCGGCGTCGTTCAGGCCCTGGACGTTGTTCTGGCCGCGCAGCGCGTTCAGCCCGGTCGACTCGTAGCCGAGGTGCCCGGTCATGAGGACGAGGTTCGACAGCGACCAGATGTTGTCGACGCCGCACGCGTGCTCGGTGATCCCGAGCGTGTAGAAGATCGCCGCGTGCCGCTCGGACGCGTACGTCCGGGCCGACCAGCGGATGTCCTCGGCGGGGACGCCGGTCACGCGCTCGGCCTCCTCGGGCGTGTAGCGGGAGGCGATCTCCCGAACGGCGTCGAAATCCTCCGTGTACTCGCGGATGAACTCCTCGTCCTGCAGCCCCTCCTCGAGGATCGTGTGCATCATCGCGTTCAGGAGCCAGACATCGGTGCCGGGCCGGAGCTGCAGGTGGCGGTCGGCGAGCTTCGTCAGCCAGATCTTGCGGGGGTCGGCGACGATCAGCTTCGCGCCCTTCCGCACGGCCTTCTTGATCCGCAGGGCGAGCACGGGGTGCGCCTCCGTCGTGTTCGAGCCGATCACGAACAAAACGCGCGCGTTCTCGATCTCAGGGATCGAGTTGGTGCTTGCCCCTCTGCCCAACGACCTGACCAGGCCGTAAAGAGTCGGAGCGTGTCAAGTGGCTTCGCATGAATGGACAGAGTTCGTCACGAGCGCCGTCCGCGCAAGCTTCTGGATGGCGAAGTTCTCCTCCATCGTGAGGCGCGCGGACGCGAGGACGCCGATCGACTGCGCGCCGTGCTCTTCCTTCACGCGGTTCAGCCCAGCGGCCGCGGTCTCGAGCGCGTGCTCCCAGGTCGTCGGGTGGAGCTCGCCGTCCTCGCCGCGGACGAGCGGCTCGGTCAGACGGTCCGGGTGGTGGACGAAGTTGAAGGCGAAGCGGCCCTTGACGCAGAGGTTTCCCTCGTTGGGGAGGTACGTCGGGTCCGACGTGACCTTGACGATCCGCTTCGTCTCCGGGTCGACGTTCAGGTCGATCTGGCAGCCGACGCCGCAGTAGGTGCAGGTCGTCTTTACCTTCTCGAGCGTGCGCTCGGGCCGGGTCGTGCCCTCCTCGAACTTCTCGTAGATCGCGCCGGTCGGGCAGACGGAGAGGCAACCGCCGCAGAGCTCGCACTCGGTGTCGAGCCAGGAGTAGCCGTGCGTCGGGACGATGCGTGCGTCGGGCCCGCGGCCCTCGAGCGAGAGCGCGGAGCACTGCATGACCTCCTGCGTGTAGCGGACGCAGCGGTTGCAGAGGATGCACGCGTCGGGGTCGTAGCCCATGAAGCGGTTGCGGTCCTCGTACGGCTCGCGCTTCGCGTCGGGAAGGACGAACGGCGTCTCGGCGCCGACCTCCTCCGCGTAGTCGAGGAGCTCGTTCGGCCGCCCGCCGGGACTCGGGTTCAGGTGCTCTGCGAGGAGCATCTCGGTCAGCGTCTTTCTGTACTGCGGGACGTCCGAGTTCGTCGAGACGACGAGGCCCTCGGCGACGCGGGTGGCGCACGCAGGGAGCGGGCGCGGCGACCCTTCGACGCCGACCACGCACATCCGGCACCCGCCGTACGGGTCGAGCTTGTCGTCGTGGCAGAGCGTCGGGATGAAGACCCCGTGGCGCGCGGCGGCGTGAACGAGGAGCTCCCCCTCCGGCGCCGCGACCTGCTGTCCGTCGAGCGTGAACTCGACCGTCCTTGCCATGCGCCCATGGTAGCCCGGTTGCGGGCGGCGGTTCAGGGGTGGCGTGGAGCCGTGGAGGTACCGCTGTTTTCGCCCCAAGCTCGTCGAGGACGACGTCGTCCCGGCCACGAACGCGCTCGTCCGCCGACCCGTGGCGGACGCCGGGCGGAGGCACTCGGCGTGAACGCGTGCACGGCGATCACGGCCGGGGACGAGCTCGTCGACGCAAATCGACACATTCAGGTCACACACACGCGCGCTTTCTCCCGTTAGCCTGGGCGGCGGCAGGCGGGAGGGTCGGGCCCTCAATTAGACGCGCGTGTGATCGTCTAGGTCACGCGGGTGCGCTCGGGGTCGACGTCCCGGAAGAGCCCGCGCTCGACGACATCCGAGAGCCGCTCGATCGACTCCTCGACTTCGGCGAAGCTCGTCGCGAGCGGCGGGAAGCCGAAACGGATCGTGTCCGGCCCGCGGAAGTCCGGGATCACCGCGGCGCGCTCGATCAGCGTCCGACAGATTCGCCATGCCTCCTCGCGGTGCCGGAACGCCAGATGGGCGCCGCGGTGTTCCGGGTCGCGCGGCGTCCCGAGCTCGAGCCCGAGCGGGGCGAGCCGCTCGTCGAAGCGCTCCACCCCGAACGCCGTGAGCGCGCGCGCCTTCTTCGCGATCGCGCCGATCCCGGCCTCGGCGACGAGCTCGACCCCGGCCTCGACCGCGACAAGCCCGAGAATCGGCGGCGTTCCCGCGAGGAAGCGCGCGATACCTTCCGCCGGCTCGTAGGCCCGCTCCATCGCGAACTGCTCGCGCTGCCCGAACCACCCCTGGATCGGCGAGCGCAGCTCTTCCTGCAGGTCGGTTCGCACGGAGAGAAACGCCGGCGCGCCGGGCCCGCGCAGAGGTACTTGTACGTGCAGCCGACCGCGAGATCGACTCCGTGCTCGGCGAGGTTGATCTCGACCGCGCCGGCCGAGTGGCTCACGTCCCACAGGATGAGCCCGCCCGCATCGTGCGCCGCGGCGGTGATCGCGGGAAGGTCGGCGAGCGCGCCCGAGCGGTACGAGACGTGGGAGAGCGTGACGAGTCCGACGTCGCCCGCGGAGCAGGCGGCCGCGACCTCCTCCGGGGTCGGGCCGGCGATCGGATCGGGGTCGAAGAGCCTGACCTCCGCGTCGAGCCCGGCGAGCACGTAGCGGTCCGTGGGGAAGTTCGTCCGATCCGTGACGACGACGCGTCGCGTCGGGCGGGCCGCGAGCACCGCGCGCACGAGCTTGTAGAGGTTCACCGTCACCGAGTCGGCGACGAGGGTCTCGCCGGGCCGGGCGCCGAGCACGTGTCGCCCCAGCAGGTCGCCGACGTCCGCCGGGAGGTCGATCCAGCTGTGCCAGCCGCGGACGAGCTCGGTTCCCCACTCGTCCACGAGCGCACCGAGCCGGTCGCGCGTTCGCACCGGCAGCCGGCCGAGCGAGTTGCCGTCCACGTAGAGCGGGCCGCCGGGCTCGAGCTCGAACTCCGCGCGGAAGCGGGCGAGCCCGTCGTCGCGGTCGAGCTCGGCGGCGCGCGCGCTCACGCCCGTGCAGGCTCGCCGAGCGGCGCGAAGAGCTCCGGCCACCAGCGGAAGGCGTTTCGCACGGGAAACGGTGCTCCCTGGCCGAGCCCGCAGATCGAGGTCGCCACCATCGCGTCGAGCCACTCCTCGACCTGCTCGCGCGACATCGCCACACGCCCGGCCTCCAGCTCCTCGAGGACATGGTGGAGGGCGCGGTTGCCGATCCGGCACGGGGTGCACTTCTGGCACGACTCCTCGGCGAAGAAGCGGATCGTCTCGGCGAGCAGCCGCAGCGGCGGATACGACGCGGGGAAGACCTGCAGCCCGGCCGAGCCGACGCCCGTGCCCCACTCGCGCAGGTCGTCGCGCGCGAGCGGTACGTCGAGCGCGTCGGGCGGGAGGATCCCGCTCGCAGCGCCGCCCGGCACGATCGCGCCGATGGGCTCTGTCGCGCCGCCCGCGTGGCCGTCGACGAGCTCGCGGATCGTCGAGCCGTTCGGCGCCTCGTAGCATCCGGGCCGGGCGACGGCACCGGAGACCGAGAAGAGCCGCACGCCCTGCGCGCCGCGCGTCCCGAGCGCCGCCCAGGCCTCGCCGCCCAGCCGGAGGACGGCCGGGATGTGTGCAAGCGTCTCGACGTTGTTGATGAGCGTCGGGCGGCCGAGGTAGCCGACCTGGCTCGGGAACGGCGGCTTCAGGCGAGGCATCCCGCGGCGGCCCTCCATCGATTCGAGCATCGCCGTCTCCTCGCCGCAGATGTACGCGCCGGCGCCGATGACCAGCCGGATCGCGAGGCCGTCGAGCAGCCCGGCCGCGCCGAGCTCCTCGAGCGCCGCCTGCAGCCGTACGCGCGAGTGCGCGTACTCCTCGCGCAGGTAGACGAGGCCCTCGGTCGCCTCGGCGAAGCGCATGGCCACGAGCATCCCTTCGAGCACGAGATGCGGCCGGCGCTCCATCAGGTAGCGGTCCTTGATCGTGCCGGGCTCGCCCTCGTCCGCGTTCACGATCACGTACCGCGGGCCGGGCTCGCGCGCGACCGCCTCCCATTTCACCCCGGTCGGGAAGCCCGCGCCGCCGTAGCCGGCGAGGCCGGACGCCTTGAGCTCCTCGACGATCCTCTCCGGAACGGGGAGATCGCGGAGCGCCACGAGCCCTCCGCGGGCCTCGTAGTCGGCGAGCGTCGCGTCGGCCTGCGCGAGGTCGACCGAAGGCCCGCTGTTCGTCGAGTGCGCGAGGTCCGGCTCGACCGTGTCCCCACGCAGGAGTGCGGGCGCGAGGTCGCAGTGGCCGAGGCATTCGACGCCGAGCACCGGGACGCCGGCGGGCGCACGTTCCTGCTCTCGGGCGAGAAGGTCGCGCGCCCCGAGGCAGTCGCAGACAGGGCCGATGCAGACGCGGACGGCGTTCGTCGGCACGCGCAGGAACGAGTAGAACGAGACCACCTCGTGCACCTCGCCGCGCCGGATGTTCATGCGGTCGGCGACGGCGTCGGAGAGCTCGGGCGTGATCGGCCCGACCTCACGGCGGACGCGGCCGAGGTTGTCGAGGAGGCGCGTCCTCTCGGTCGGCAGCTCCTCGAGGAGCGCTGTGAGCTTGAGGACGTCGATGGATCGATTCTAGGCTTCTCTCTCATGCGGGACGAACTGCAAGAGCTTGCGGCCGAGCTGGTCGCGATCGAGTCGGTCAATCCGGACCTGGTCGCCGCCGGCGCGGGCGAGGAGGCGATCGCCCGGTTCGTGGCCGGTTGGGCCGAGCGCGCCGGACTCGAGGCGACGCTCGAGGAGGTTGCCCCGGGCCGCTGGAACGCGCTCGCGGTCGCGCGCGGGTCCGGCGGCGGGCGCACGCTGCTCCTGAACGCGCACATGGACACCGTCGGGACGGCCGGGATGCAAGACCCCCTCGAGCCGCGCGTCGAAGGTGGCCGCATGTACGGGCGCGGGGCGTTCGACATGAAGGCGAGCCTGGCGGCGATTCTCCTCGCGGCCGCTCGGGCCCGCGAGCTCGGCCTACGTGGCGACGTGGTCGTGGCGGCGGTCGCGGACGAGGAGGTGGCGAGCGTGGGCTCCGCCGCCGTCGCGCGCGCGCTGCGTCCCGACGCGGCGATCGTGGCGGAGCCGACCGAGGAACGGCTCGCGCTCGCCCATCGCGGCTTCGTCTGGCTCGAGATCGAGACGACCGGGGTGGCCGCCCACGGCTCCCGACCGGATCTCGGCGTGGACGCGATCGCAAAGACTGGGCGGATCCTCACCGGGATCGAGGAGCTCGATCGCTCGCTCCGGCAGGACGTGTCGCACGCGCTGCTTGGAAGCGGGTCGCTGCACGCCTCGCTGATCGAGGGCGGTGCCGGGCTCTCGACGTATCCCGACCGGTGCGTCGTCCGGGCCGAGCGCCGGACGATTCCGGGAGAGACGCGCGAGTTGGTCGAGGCCGAGCTCCGCAGCGTGATCAAGCGGGCCAAGGAGGCGGATCCCGAGCTCCGCGCCGAAGCGCGGGCGATGTTCGTGCGCGAGCCGTTCGAGCTCGACGGCTCGGCGGAGATCGTGGACGTGACCCGACGGGCAGCGGCCGGGGCGCTCGGGAGGGAGCCCGACGTGGTCGGCGTGCCCTTCTGGACCGACGCGGCGATCTTCGCGGCGGCCGGGATCCCGACGGTCGTGTTCGGGCCGGTGGGCGAGGGCGCGCACGCGGACGTCGAGTGGGTCGATCTGGACTCCGCCGCCCGCTGTGCGGGGGCGTACCTGGCCGTCGCCGCCGAGCTCTGCGCGTAGAGCGGCCGACGCGGGCTCCGGCTCGTCGCAGAATCGTAACGATCGCGTGACGCTCTCGGCTTGGTCCGTGCGCTTCTCGTGCGGACTTCTTCGATAGCGTCATGGGTGGGCGGGGAGGGGGTGGGCCCGTTACCCGCGCGTCTAACAGAAGAGCCGCGCACTACGCTTCGGGCATGACGGTGCCGCCTCCGCACGCCGCCGGGAAGGTCGACGTGCTCCGCCTGCCGGCAGGTCACACGGAGGCCGACGAGGTGGCGGCCGAGGAGCCGCTCGAGATCCGCGTGAACGGGACGCCGGTCGCGGTGACCATGCGCACGCCCGGCCACGACGAGGAGCTCGCGCTCGGCTTCCTCCGCTCCGAGGGGATCGCCGCGCTCCGGGCGGTCCCGCCGGCCGACCTCGCGGCGAACACGATCGACGTTCAGGCGCCCGGATTCGATCCCGAGTCGCTGCGGCGAAGCTTCTACACGACGTCCTCGTGCGGGGTGTGCGGGAAGGGGGCGCTGGAGGCGGTCGCCGTCGAGGCGCCTCGCGTGGAGAGCGACCTGCGCCTGCCCGCGGACCTGGTGGCCGGCCTGCCCGACCGAGTCCGCGAGGGCCAGGCCGCGTTCGCGGCGACCGGGGGCATCCACGCGACCGGGCTCTTCGACGAGGCGGGGGAGCTCCTCTGCCTGCGCGAGGACGTCGGGCGGCACAACGCGATGGACAAGACCATCGGCTGGGCGCACGGCGAGGGCATCGTTCCGCTTGCGCGCCACGTGCTCTGCGTCAGTGGACGCCTCTCGTTCGAGCTCGTGCAGAAGGCGGCCGTCGCGGGCTGTCCGGTCCTGGTCGCGGTCGGCGCTCCCTCGACGCTGGCCGTCGAGCTCGCCGCCGACCGCGGCATCACGCTTTGCGGCTTCGTCCGCGACGGGCGGGTCAACGTCTATTCGGAGCCGTGGCGGATCTCGCCGAGCCCGTGACGGGCATCCTGCTCGTCGGCGGCGCGAGCAGGCGGTTCGGGTCGCCAAAGGCGCTCGCCGAGCTGGAGGGCGAACCGCTTGCGGTGCGCATCCATCGCACGCTCGAGGAGGCATTCGAGCACGTGATCGCGGTGGGGAAGGCGGTGGACGCGCTCCCGCTTCCCTTTCCCGTCGAGGACGACGAGAGCGAGCTCCGGGCGTCGCTCGTCGGCCTCGTCGCCGGCCTCCGGCTGGCGCCGACCGACCTCGCGGTCGTCGTGCCGACCGACCTCCCGTTCGTCACGGCCGCGTACCTGCGCGGGCTCGCGGCGGCGGCGGACGACGCGGCGGCGGCCCATCCGGAGAGCGGCCCGCTTCCCGGCGCCTACCGGAAGGCGGCGCTCCCGGTGCTGGAGCGGCGGCTGGCGGCCGGCCACCTTGCCCTGCGCGCCGCCGCCGCCGAGCTCGGCGCGCGCGTCGTCCCCGGCGACCCCCAGCTTCTGCGCAACGTCAACGCGCCGGCGGATCTGCCGTAGCCGCGAGCCCGAACGGCGTCCCCTCGGAGTCCCGGCAGATGGCCCACCGCTCGCCTGGATGCACGATCTCACCGCCCAGCTCGCGCACGTGCTCGAGGGCCGCGGCCAGGTCGGGAACGCCGAAGTACGGGAGGGCGACACGGTCGCCGGGCCCGTGCCCGCGCTCGTGGACGCCGAGCGTGAAGCCCGCGTGCTCGCCCTGCCAGCCCTGCCCCTCGCCCGGCTTGCGTGGCGCGAGGCTCAGTCCGAGGAGCTCCTCCCAGAAGTGCCGCGCCCGCGCAGGGTCGTCGGCGGGAAACTCGAGGAGAAACGGGGGCGCCACACGGCGGACGCTAGCCGACCGGGCGGAGCGCCGGCACGAGACGGACGAGCCCGGGCCCGAAGCGCTCGTCGAGCGCCGCCTGGCCCTCGCCGCCGGGATCGGAGACGACCTGGATCTCCGCGGCGAGGCCGAGCTCGCCCTCCCAGGAGGAGAGCATCCGGAGCCCGAGTCCCTCGAGGCTCGCCTCCGCCTCGGCGCGAATCCGGCCGGCCTCGGCCGCGCTTGGCACGGCTCGCTCGTCGACGCAGAGCGGCCCCGCCCAGCGCGTCCGGATCTCGGCCTCGTGGCGCGCGGCGTCGCGCGTGAAGACCGCGACGTAGACGACCGGCAGGTCTTCGTCGTACTCGCCCTCCGCGGGCGCGCCGAGGTGGTACACCCACGACGCGGCGTAGTCGGGCTGTCGCGTCGCGTATCCCTGCGCCGGGCCGACGTCGTTTTGCGAGCCGGCGCCGGGCTCGGCGGCGACCCAGCCGCCCTCGGGTTCCGGGCAGGGCGGCTCGAAGCGGTCGTCGTCCGGCTCGGGCGCCGGGCGGGCCGGGCCCGTCGCCGAGACCGCGAACGTCGCGCCGTCGAGTCTCCCGACCACGTGGAAGTCTCCCCAGGTCACCCCGGCCGCGGTCTCCTCGCCGTCCACAGCGTCCCAGCTCCAACCGGCGAGCGGAACGTCGCCGCACTGGGGCGGGTACGACTCGCGAATGCCGCCGAGGCACAGCATCGGGCCCGCCCCCGGCGCCTCGAGGACGGTCGCGGTCGCCTCGTAGAGCACGGACTGCGCGGCCGGAGGAGGCGCGGGCGGCGGCGGCGCGGCGGCCGGCGGCGACGGAGCCTCACCGGCTCCGCAACCGGCCGCGAATACGGCCAGGCCTGCGAGGAGCGACGCGAGCTTCACACCCCTTGGACGGCGCCGCGCGGCGGAAGTTCCTACGACGCGACGCTCGCGAGGGCCCGCGACGTGAGGACGCGCTCCCGGTCGGGCCCGGTCCCGACCATGCAGATCTCGACGTCGAGCGCCTCGGAGACGAACTCGACGTAGCGGCGCGCCGCGGCCGGGAGCGCGTCGAGCGACGCCACGTCGTCGAGCGGCTCCTCCCAGCCGGGCAGCGTCTCGTAGACAGGCCGTGCGTGGTGGAAGTCGCTCTGGTGCGCGGGGAACTCCTCCGTCTCGCTCCCGTCCGGCAGCCGGTACCGCACGCACACCGGCAGCTCCGCGAACGCGGAGAGCACGTCGAGCTTCGTGATCGCAAGCGCAGTGAGGCCGTTCACGCGCACGGCGAAGCGCAGGGCGACGAGGTCGAGCCACCCGCAGCGGCGTTCCCGGCCGGTCGTCGTCCCGAATTCGGCGCCCAGTTCGCGCATGCGCGCCTGGTCGGGCCCCTCGATCTCGGTCGGGAACGGCCCCTCGCCCACGCGCGTCACGTACGCCTTGGCGACGCCGAGCACGTTGCCGATCCGTGTCGGCCCGATTCCGGTGCCGGTCGCCGCGGCGCCGGCGGTCGGGTTCGACGAGGTGACGAACGGATACGTCCCGTGGTCGACGTCGAGGAGGGTCCCCTGGGCGCCCTCGAGCAGCACGCGCTTGCCTTCACGCAGCGCCCGGTCGACGAGCAGAGACGTGTCCGCGACGTAGGGGCGCAGCCGCCCCGCGTACTCCTCCATCCGGTCGGCCAGCTCCTCGAGCTGGAGCGGCGGCGCGGCGTGGATCCGCTCGAGCAGGACGTTCTTCTCCGCGAGCGCGGTCTCGACCTTCTGGCGCAGGATCTTCGGGTCGAGCACGTCCTGCACGCGGATCCCGATGCGCGCTGCCTTGTCGGCGTAGGCCGGCCCGATCCCGCGCCGCGTCGTGCCGATCTGAAGCTTCCCGAGCCGCCGCTCGCTGACCGAGTCGATCGCCACGTGCCACGGCATGATCAGGTGCGCGTTGCCGGAGATCCGCAGGTCGCCCGTCGGGATCCCCCGCTCCTCGAGCCCGTCGATCTCCCGGACGAGCTGGCCCGGGTCGATCACGCAGCCCGGCCCGACGACGCAGATTCGCCCGGGGTAGAGGATCCCGGACGGGATATGGTGGAGCTTGAACGTCTCGCCGTCCCGGACGATCGTGTGCCCGGCGTTCGGGCCGCCCTGGTAGCGGCAGACGACATCCGAGTGCTCGGCGAGGAGGTCGACGATCTTGCCCTTGCCCTCATCGCCCCACTGGGCGCCGACGATCACGGTCGCGGGCATCGGCTCTGAGCTTAGACGCGCCGAAGGTCGTCGACCGCGCTACGCGCCTTCCATCGGCATGCTCGTCGGCGCGGAAGTCAGGCCGCGGCGAGATCCGCGAACTTCGCGTACTGCGAGATGAAGGAGAGCTTGACCTTGTCGGTCGGGCCGTTCCTGTGCTTGGCGACGATCACCTCGGCCACGCCGGGGTCGGGCGAGTCCTCGGGGTTGTAGTAGTCGTCGCGGTAGATGAACGTCACGATGTCGGCGTCCTGCTCGATCGAGCCGGACTCGCGGAGGTCGGAGAGGATCGGCCGCTTGTCGTGGCGCTGCTCGACCGCGCGGGAGAGCTGCGACATCGCGATGATCGGCACCTCGAGGTCGCGGGCGAGCACCTTGAGCGAGCGGGAGATCTGCGAGACCTCCTGGACCCGGTTCTCCGGGTTCGTCCCGGAGGTCATGAGCTGGAGGTAGTCGACGACGATCAGGCCGAGGTCGGGGTGCTTCGACTTGAGCCGGCGGGCCTTCGAGCGGATCTCCATCATCGTGATCGAGCCGGTGTCGTCCACGTAGAGCGGCGCCTTCGCGAGCCGGTCACAGGCTGCGGTCAGGCGCGGCCAGTCGTCGGCGGCGAGCCGGCCGGTGCGCAGGCGGTGCAGCTCGACCTTCGCCTCGGCGCACATGAGCCGCTGGGTCACCTCGGCCTTCGACATCTCGAGGGTGAAGAGCGCGACCGGCTGCTGCGTCCGCACGGCGACGTTCGAGGCGAAGCCGAGCCCGAGCGCGGACTTCCCCATCCCGGGGCGGGCGGCGACGATCACGAGGTTCCCCTCCTGGAACCCGGACGTGATCCGGTCGAGGTCGCGGAACCCGGAGGGCACGCCGGTCACGTCGGCGCCGAGCTCGTAGAGGTGCGTGATGCGCTCGAAGCTCTCCTTCAGGAGGTCGGCGATCTCGCTGAACTCGCTCGACGCCCGCTCCTGCCCGAGCTCGAAGACGATCTGCTCGGCCTGGTCGACGAGCAGGGCCGCGTCGCCGGGGCGCTCCCAGCCGAGCCGGGCGATCTCGCCCCCGGCCTGGATGAGCCCGCGCAGGATCGACGTCTCGTGGACGATCTGCGCGTAGTGGCGCGCGTTCGCGCTCGCGGGGACGAGCGTCGCGAGCTCGTGGACGCGCGCGCTGCCGCCGACCGCGTCGAGGTCGCCGCGCTCGTCCAGCTCGTCGACGAGCGTGATCGCGTCGACCGGCTCGCCCTTCCCGTACAGGGAGAGCGCGGCCTTGTAGATCTTCGCGTGGCTCTCGCGGTAGAAGTCGCGCCCGTCGCCGTCGAGCACCTCGCTGACGGCGCCGATCGCGCCCGGAGACAGCATCATCGCGCCGAGGACGGATTCCTCGGCGTCGAGATTCTGCGGGGGGACGGGGGCGGTCTGGACGGCCTGGCTCATCGGGGGAGCGCCCCATTAGACAGGACTCCGACCGCCGTGTCACGCCCGTTCACGGAATCGTCCTTCCACAGGCAAAAATGCGCGAACTGCAGCCATTTCAGAACCGATGTTCGCAGGGTGGCCGGACGGTATCCGCCAAACCGGTCGCCGGCCTGTGGAGAGCTCCGACGCTCGGAGCGGGAACTTTGTCGTGTGCGCCCACAGGCCCGGCCGGCCTGGGGACGACGGTGTGGAGGGCGCGGGCTAGGCCCGCGGCTCGTCGTCGGACACGGCCTCGGGTGCCACCTCGGCCTCCGGCTCCGCTTCGGCCTCCGCCTCCGGTTCCGCGGCTCCGGGCTCCGCCTCCGGCTCCGCGGCTCCGGGCTCCGCCTCGTCGACCGGCTC
>Ga0299913_10000743_pt1 | contig 22001 bp, 17 predicted proteins | sample RVTome_9_FD_201360 | JGI IMG/M metagenome (GOLD analysis project Ga0299913, IMG submission 201360) | Soil microbial communities from uranium-contaminated site in the Upper Colorado River Basin, Wyoming, United States - RVT155D38 (version 2) ... | reverse complement strand
ATGTGTTAGGCATGCCGCCAGCGTTCAATCTGAGCCAGGATCAAACTCTTCAGTTTAAAGCTTTGAGCTTTAGCTAAAGAACGCGATCCCCAAAATTACCAAGAATTGAAGTATTTGGTTCTCACGTTTGATTCCGCCTCAAGGCAAACTCCAACGCGAGCACCCACACAAATTATCTGATTAAATTGTTAAAGAACGATCGAAACACAAATGAAAACAAGGGGACAGACACATCGTCCGGCACCGTTTGTCAGCGCCTTCCAGGCAGGTGCCTGTCCCTTTGGTTCGGAGGTAAATCCCGTTTCCGGGCAGACCGGTAATTATACAGGCGAACAAGGTCCAATCACAACAGCGAATTCGCTGCATGTAGTGCTGAATGGACGGTTTGTTGGTCTCAATCGGGGTCTGGCTGAGAGGCCACCGTTCCCTCAGCGAGCGGGGCATTATAACGGCCGAAGACCTTGCGTCAACTACTTATTTCGATCGGCATTTTCGTGCCGTTTCAGGGGCTGCCGGACCCTGAAAACGGCCGCATTTTTCAGTCGGATCTGCCACCTCAGGTGAGACGCACCCTTCTGAACCTCCGCTTCCCCACCTGGTAGACATGGGTCGAACCTGCCGCAACTTCGAGTCCCCTGTCTTCGACCCTCTCCCCGTCAATGCGCACGGCACCTTGCCCGATCAGGCGAAAGGCCTCGGATGTGCTGCCGACGAGGCCCGCCGCCTTCAGGATATGAGCGATCCCGAGCCGCCCGTCCTTGCTTGCCACGGACACCTCCGGCATCGACTCCGGCATCTCCCCCCGGCTGAACCGGGCGATGAACTCGTCCTTCGCCCGCGTCGCTGCGTCCCGGCTGTGGAACCGGCCCACAATCTCCTGGGCCAGCTCGAACTTGGCGTCTCTGGGGTTCAGGCCATCGCCGACAGCGGCTCTCAACGCCGCGATGTCGTCGAGGCGCCGAAAGCTCAGGAGTTCGAAGTATTGCCACATCAGCTCGTCGGAGATGGACATTATCTTGCCGAACATTTCTCCGGGCGACTCGGTTATACCGATGTAGTTGTCGAGGGACTTCGACATCTTCTGGGTGCCGTCCAGCCCCACGAGCAACGGGGTCGTCATCACAACCTGCGGCTCCTGGCCATAGTGTTGCTGCAGTTGCCTGCCCACCAGCAGGTTGAATTTCTGGTCTGTCCCGCCGAGCTCGACGTCCGCTCGCAGTGCGACCGAGTCGTAACCCTGCACCAGCGGATACAGGAACTCGTGTATCGCGATCGGCTGGCCGCTGCGATAGCGGTTATTGAAGTCATCGCGCTCGAGCATCCGTGCCACGGTGTGCTGCGCGGCTATCCGGATGAGTCCGGCAGCATCGATTTTCGACATCCAGGTCGAGTTGAACTCGATCCGGGTGACTTCCGGATCGAGTATCTTGAATATCTGTGCTTCATAAGACGCGGCGTTGGCGGCTATTTCGTCTTTGGTGAGAGGAGGACGCGTCGCATGTCTGCCTGACGGGTCGCCGATCATGCCGGTGAAATCGCCGATCAGGAAAACCACCTCGTGACCGAACTCCTGAAACCGGCGCATCTTGTTGATGAGTACCGTGTGCCCGACGTGCAGGTCTGGCGCAGTCGGATCGAAGCCTGCCTTGACGATCAGTTGGGTCTTTTTGCTGAGTCTCTCGGAAAGGCCGTCGACCGGTAGAATTTCTTCCGCACCCCGGGCGAGTTCCTTCAGCTGCTCTTCTGTTTCGGTCATTTCACTGTTTGCCGTTTGCTGCCAGACAAGCCCGCGCACTGTAGCATTGCAACGTACGTGGTGAAGCCCCCTGGTGACCCCGCCCGCGAAATGTACGCAAGCGTGAGAGAAACTGCATCGTAATGGCGCTTGAATCGCGCCGTTTTTTGCGTCTTTGGGCTTCGCTCACCTCATCTTTTGGAAAATAGTTTAACGTTATGAGTTTTAACAGCTTTCTTTGACGTGTCAGGCACGTCGCTGTAGAGTAGCGGCATCCAGCGACAGGGGGGCGCTCAAGTTGAATCGTCGGGTTAGTCCACTGCTTCACGATTACAAACCGTCGGTCAGTCCACAGACGCGAAAAGCGCGAAAACTACAGTGGTTCGCCGTAGGACTCGGTTTGCCGCTGGCCGCTCTTCTGGTGCTGACGCTCTCCACGGGAAAGGAAAAGGACGTAAAGCCATCGCCGGCGGATGCCTACGTGGTGACTGCAGCGCGTAGCGAGGTTGCAACCCTGTCCACGGCCGAGGACCTTGCTCCGATAGAGCTTGCAACACAGAGGCGCCTGCCCGAGATGAAGCCGGTGTCGCAATACGACTCCCTCGAGTTCAGGATACAGTCCGGCGATACGCTCGATCGGCTGTTTCGCAAGCACAACCTGGACCTCGGTAATCTTGCCGCCATCGTAGGCCTGCCGGAGGCCGGTAAGCATCTTCGATTGCTGCGTCCCGGCGATGCCTTTCGCATTGAGCACAAAGGCGGCAAGCTGGTAAGCCTGTATCGCGAACTCGGCCTGACCAACGCGCTGCTGGTGTCGCGCAGGGAATCCGGATATTTCGCCGAGATCGTCGAGCGGCCGATCGAAGTCCAGAAGCGGCTTGCATACGGTCGCATCGAGTCGTCCCTGTTCGAAAGCGCCGCGTCCGCCGGCATGCCCGACAAGCTGATCATGAACCTGGCGGGCATCTTTGCCTGGGACGTCGACTTCGTCCTCGATATCCGCAAGGACGACGATTACTACATCCTCTACGAGGAGATCTACCAGGACGGAAAGTTCGTCACCCCCGGCCAGATCGTGGCAGCGGAATTCAATAACAACGGCAGAACTTTCCAGGCGATCCGCTACGTCGACAAGGACGGACGGGCGGATTACTTCACGCCGGACGGCCGCAGCGTACGCAAGGCATTTATTCGCGCGCCGGTCGATTTCACCCGTATCAGCTCGAGTTTCAATCCTCAGCGCAAGCACCCGATTCTCAATACGATTCGCGCTCACCGCGGTGTGGATTATGCGGCGCCGGGTGGCACTCCCATCAAGGCGGCGGGTGACGGCAAAATCATCCACCGGGGCCGCCATGGCGGATACGGCAATGCTGTCATCATTCAGCACGGCGGCAATATCACTACGCTGTACGCGCACATGTCGAAGTTCCACGCGGCGGCAAAGATGAACGGTCGCGTCAGACAGGGAGACGTTATCGGCTACGTCGGCGCCACGGGGCTCGCCACGGCGCCTCACCTGCACTATGAGTATCGCCTCAATGGAGTGCACAGAAATCCGCGGACCGTTCAATTGCCTCAGGCCGACCCTATCAGCGAAGAGTACAAGGCAGATTTCCTGGCGGCCGCCGAGCCCATTCTGGACGAGCTTCTGCAATACAAGAGAACGCAGCTTGCCCTGGCCTCCGACTGACGCCACCTGTCCGTCGCCGGGCGGCCGCACCACCGGTCTCGCGTAGAAATGCGCAGATGAAAAACCTCTACATCGGCCTTATGTCCGGCACGAGCATGGACGGAATCGACGCCGGCCTCTTCGAAATAGGTGAAGCGGCGACCTGCACAACGAGGGCAACGCTGACACAGGAGTACCCGGTCGACCTGCGCACCGAGCTGCTTCACGCGAGCCGCAACCCCGGCGACTGCGATGTCGATACGATCGGGCGTCTCGACAACTGGGTGGGCGAATGCTTCATGCAGACGGCCGAGGCGCTGATTGCGCGGAACAATGTCGACAAGAGCCTGATCCGGGCGATCGGCAGCCACGGACAGACAATCCGGCATCAACCGCGCTCGGCCCGGCCGTTCACCTTGCAGATCGGCGACCCCAACGTGATTGCGGCCGGTACCGGCCTCACGACCGTCGCCGATTTTCGCCGGCGCGATATGGCGCTCGGAGGGGAAGGGGCTCCACTGGCGACCGCGTTTCACAAGTGGTTTCTGGCCAGTCCGGAAGAGAGCCGCGTGGTGCTCAACGTCGGGGGCATCGCCAACATTACCGTACTTCCAGCCGTCAACGGTCTGGTGTTCGGCTTCGATACGGGGCCCGGCAATACTCTTCTCGATGCATGGATCCAGTCCAGAAAGGACAGCAGGTACGATAGCAACGGCCTCTGGGGCGACAGCGGCCGGGTCTCGGCCGAGCTGCTCGCAGCGCTGCTCGACGACCCGTACTTCCGCTCGTCACCACCGAAGAGCACCGGTTTCGAATACTTCAATCTTGCCTGGCTGCAGAAGGGAATTGCCAAAGCGAGCAAGCTCGAGTCCATCTGGGACGAAGACGTACAGGCGACGCTGACTGCGTTGACGGCGACAACGATCGCGGACGGTATCCGGAAATATGCGCCCGCGACACGGCGTGTCCTCGCCTGCGGTGGCGGTGTACACAATGCCGGCCTGATGCGCCGGCTGAAAGGAGAGCTGCCTTCGGTTGTCCTCGAATCGACCGCCCGTTACGGCATCGCACCTGAGTGGGTCGAGGCAGCCACGTTCGCATGGCTCGCCAAACGCTGTCTCGACGGGGAGCCGGGCAACCTGCCAAACGTGACCGGCGCGACGCGCCAGACCGTGCTCGGCGGTGTGTATTACGCACCGGATTTCGTGTGACGGAGCGCATCGCCCGCCGCCCGTCGCTGCATTAGTATACCGTCAGGACCATTACTCCAGGCAGTATCCGTGGACGCTTCCGCCGGCTCGATTTCCGATCCCTACATCAATCGGGAACTCAGCTCCCTCGAGTTTAACCATCGGGTCCTGGACCAGGCGGCGGACCTTGCGAACCCGGTCCTCGAGCGCCTGCGTTTTCTCTGTATATCCTGCACCAATCTGGACGAATTTTTCGAGATCCGTGTCGCCGCGCTGAAGCAACGACTGGAACTCGGCGCACCCGCGCCAGGACCCGACAGGCTGACGCCGCGACAGTTGATGGACGAGATCCGCAGGCGCTCGCTGCTGCTGGTCAACAGCCAGTACGAACTCCTGAACGAAACTATCTTCCCGGGACTGGCCGAAGAAGGTATACGTTTCCTGCTGCGCACCGACTGGACCAAAGAACAGCGGCGCTGGCTCAAAGGCTATTTCGACGACGAGGTCGTACCGGTACTTACGCCGATCACTCTCGACCCCTCCCGCCCCTTCCCGCGCATGCTCAACAAGAGCCTCAACTTTATCGTTCGACTCGACGGAAAGGATGCATTCGGCAGACTGCGGCACCGGGCAGTCGTACAGGCGCCACGCTCCCTGCCGCGGATCATCCGAATGCCGGAACCCTTAAGCGAACCCGGCCACGAAGATTACGTATTCCTCTCCTCTATCATTCATGCGCACGTTGCGGAGCTTTTTCCCGGCCTTAGCGTTGAAGGCTGTTACCAGTTCAGAGTCACACGCAACAGCAACCTGTACGTCGACGACGAAGAAGTGGACGATCTCATTGTGGCGTTGCAGGGACAGCTTGCAGCCAGCCGTTATGGCGCCGCCGTTCGCCTCGAAGTGAGCAAGGATTGTCCAGAGGATCTCTGCCGGTTTCTGCTGGACCACTTTGCGCTGGACGCGACGGATTTATACAGGGTAGAGGGTCCGGTCAATCTCAACCGACTGGCCACGATCTGCGACAAGGCCCGACGGCCGGGACTTTGCTATCCGCCATTTGCGCCGGGATTGCCGTCAGCCCTGAAAACCGAAGAAGACATATTTTCGGTGCTGCGAAAGGAAAATCTTTTGCTGCATCATCCGTACCAGTCGTTCGGACCCGTCGTTGACTTCATAGCATCCGCCGCGGCGGACCCGGACGTCCTGGCTATCAAGCAGACGCTGTATCGAACGGGCGCCGAGTCGCCTTTTGTCGACCATCTCGTAAAGGCCGCCCGGGCAGGGAAGGAAGTCACGGTCGTGGTCGAGCTCATGGCGAGATTCGACGAGGCCGCCAACATTTCCGTCGCCACGCGTCTGCAGGAGGCGGGCGCGCATGTGGTATATGGTTTGGTCGGCTACAAGACACACGCAAAAATGGCGCTGGTGGTGCGGCGCGAAGAGACAAAACTGCGTCGCTACGTGCACCTCGGCACCGGCAACTATCATCCGGCCACCGCCCGGCTTTACACGGACTACGGCTTCATGAGCTGCAGCCGGCAACTTGGTGAAGACGTGCACAACGTCTTCATGCAGCTGACCAGCCTGACGTCCAGCAAGGAACTGCATCGAATTCTCATCGCGCCGTTCAATCTCTTACAGAATCTGGTGCTGCGCATCGAGCGCGAAATCGAACACGCAAAAGGTGGCAGCCGCGGACGCATCATCGTGAAAGTCAATGCACTGATAGAACCGCAAATCATCGACGCGCTCTACCGGGCTTCAGCCGCGGGCGTAAAAGTCGACTTGATCGTCCGCGGTATCTGCTCCCTGCGGCCGGGAATTCCCGGCCTCTCCGAGAACATCCAGGTCCGCTCTATCGTCGGTCGTTTCCTGGAACACTCCCGCGTCTACTACTTCCACAACAACGGCAAGGAAGAATTCTTCTGCTCGAGCGCCGACTGGATGGACCGAAATTTCTTCCGCCGGACGGAAACCTGCTTCCCGATCCGTCAACGGCCGCTCAAGGAACGCTTGAAGGCTGACCTCGAGCTGTTCCTCGCAGACAATTGCCAGGCCTGGCGTATGAACGGCGACGGCAGCTACGAAAAATTGCAGCCGGGCGACGAGAAACCGGTATCGGCACAGCACACGCTGCTGGCGGAGCTGTCCGCCGCCGGCTGATTGCCGAGATGCTGACGGGGGCGATCGCGTCATTCATGAATGGCACGAGTTATCGGCGGAGAGTCGGGCGGTGGGAGGGCTGGATCGTCACAAACAGGGATGTTTGTGCGAAGCCCCCATGGATGGGTTCACGGCGTTCCTGACAAGCCCTCCCACCGCCCGGCTCTCCGCCTGGCAGTGTTTCAAACACTTCATGAATACCCTAAACGAAGCGCAATTTGAACCCTGCCTGTCGAAGATACGCCCGCTCCCGGCGTAAATCTGCCAGGGTCAGGGGATTCTCGTGCAGCCAGCCCTTTGGAAAGACGAGCTTCATGTCTTTTTTGCCGACGGTGAGCCGCACCGGCGGCAGATCCGCGGTGCTTCGGCTTCGGTGCAGCAATACGGCGAGCCGCAGCAAGAGCGCCAGTCTTAATGCCTGGTCGCGCCATGACACCGGAAGACTTCGCCCGTAACGCAGGTTGACTTCGCGTCGCTGGTTCGCGATGAGATACGCCAGCGCACGCTGCTCAGCATGGGGAAAACCGGGCATGTCGGCGTTCTCGGCGATGTATGCGCCGTGACGCTGAAAGCCGTCGTGAGAAATATCGAGACCGATCTCATGCAGCGTGGCCGCCCACTCCAGAAGACGGCCCGCTAGGTCCGATTCCAGCTGCCAGGCATGCGCGCATTGCATCAGCAGCAGCCGCGCAGTGCCTGCAACCCGTGCCGCCTGCGCGGAGTCGATCGAAAAGCGCCTGGCCATCGCCCGCACGCTGCGGGCACGAGCATCCTCATGCTGCAGTCGACCGAGGTGGTCGTAAAGCAGCCCTTCGCGCAGCGCCCCGTCCGACGTGCGCAGTCGTTCCACACCTAACACGCCCAGCAATTCAACGAGGATCGCGAGACCACCCGGCCATACCGGGGCGCGTGGCTGCTGAAGCCCCGGCAAGACCAGGTTCGAGGTGTTATCGAATTTCAGAACCTTCTCGATGATTTGCTCGAGCACCGCCGGTGTCAGGTCATTGACCTCGATGAGGCCGAGTTCCCGGGCGACGGCTGCCGTCGCCAGTATCGTACCCGACGTTCCGATGGCCTCGATGTCCGCAGCGTTACGGAAAAAAGTCTGGACAGGCGTAATTTCGAGGCGGGCCGCCAGGCGCGCGTGTTCAAAGTTGCGCCGGCTGATTTTGCCGCGGCGAAAGAAGCTTTCGGTCATCCCGACGCAGCCGAGATGCAGGCTCTCGAGGGCTTTCGGCTTGGCCCCCTGGCCGAGAATGAGTTCGGTGCTGCCGCCGCCGATATCCATGACCAACCGCGTGCCTTCGTACGACGGCAAGCTGTGCGTCACGCCGCTGTATATCAGCCTGGCTTCCTCGATGCCGGATATGACTTCTATCGGGTGACCCAGCGCCTCCTCTGCATCCTTGCGAAAGGCCTGACTGTCGCTTGCGCGCCTGAGCGTGCTGGTGCCGGCGGCACGCACGGTAGAAGCACGCATGTCTCGAAGCCTTTCTCCGAAGCGGGACAAGCACAAGAGCGCGCGCTTCCTTGCGGCCCTGGACAGCTGGCCGTTCTTTCGCAAACCCTCCGAGAGGCGGACGGTTTCCTTGAGCCGATCGATGATCGCGAGCTGGCCATGCCGCAGTTCGCCGACGATCATGTGAAAGCTGTTGGACCCGAGATCGACTGCGGCGATGACTTCAGGCGCAGTCTGCTGCTCGAACTCGTCAACTACGTCATCTGCGGGGACGGTTCGTGGTTGAATGGCCGGTCTCGCGAGTTACTTCGTCACTGTTCGTGCGCCGCATCTGGCCCGGCGGCGACGTTACGCCGGGCGATCTAGACGCTGAACGAGGAGCCGCATCCGCAAGTCGTGCTGGCATTGGGATTGCGGATGACGAACTGGGCGCCCTGCAAATCTTCCTTGTAGTCTATCTCCGCGCCCATCAGGTACTGCACGCTCATGGGATCGATGACGAGCGTCACACCCTGGTTATCGATACGGCTATCGCCCTCTTCGATTTTTTCGTCAAATGTAAAACCGTACTGAAATCCCGAACACCCGCCGCCGGAAATGAATACCCGCAACTTGAGTTCCGGATTGTCCTCGTCCTTGATCAGCTCGTTGACCTTCTTCGCCGCGGCATCGGTAAAGACGACGGGAGGCGGTCCGCCCATCGAGCCGATAACAGGTGTCTCGTTCTGCATCTGGTTACTCATCGTCGGTTTCCATCGGTGGCCCGTTTCCGTACCTGCCTGTTTATCCGCCTCTTTCCGGATCTCGTCTAGCTCGCGCGATCAGGAGCCGGTGGCCGCACTTACGCCGCGCGCGGCCTTATTGGTGGGGGTGTTCGGGCCGGAATCAAGGCGCCTGGTCTCGGGCGGCTCCAGGCGGGCCGGATTGCGCGGCTCCAGGCGATCCGTCTGGTCCAGCATCGGCACCTTGCCTTCCGGCTTGTGCACCAGTTTACCGTTGATTTCGGCGCCTATCGCCATCTCGATCAGATTGTAATACACGTTGCCGATGACACGGGCGGTCGGGCCGAGTTCCACCCGCTGGCTGGCCACTACGTCGCCTCGAACGATGCCGTAGAGCACGACAAACGGCACCGTGACACCGCCTTCCACACTGCCATCCTCCGCAATGCTGAGGGTGGAGTGGCTATTGGGGTCTGCGCTCACGTTTCCCCTGACGACACCGTCCACGTGACACCGTCCGCAGAAAGCCAGGTCTCCGTTCACTTTCGAGTTCGGACCGACAAGCGTATCGATACGAGTATCCATCTGCAATTTTCGCCCAAACATCATCTGCTCCTTCTCGTCACTCCGACATGTGCGATCTCGTGCCGGAAGCCGGCGACTTCAGCGTAACGTCCAAGTAACTGCAAGCGCCCACAGTGTCCTGGGGAATCTCTGACCCAGGAACACTAGCCCTGGCCAGTCTGCCATAGAAAGCTTTGCTTTACGCTCGCGACCGACTTCGTCGTCGAGCGAACCTCGATATGGACTTTCTCCGGCGCAAAACCTTCCGGCAGAATCAATTGCCGATCGAAGTTCTGGAAATAGCGGAACGAAAACGGCCAGTCGCCATCCTCGTCCTCCGGCACGAGTTGCTCCAGGGTGTACGTCACCATGGCACCATCCTGCGCCCCTTCCAGACTGAAGGCGACATCCCCCTTCACACTTCGCTCATGCTGCATTACCTGAACCAGCACGAGGTTCAGATGGTATTCCCGGGCGTTCTTGCCCTGGGTAAGCTTCAGTTCCTGCACTCGCAGACCGCGACCGCCGTCGTCCGGCGAGATGATGCCGCGGTAGAACGCTATGGCATCCCGCTGCTCCTGAATTTTCTGCTGCAGGCCGGTCAGGCTTGCCTCGACCTCCCCGTATGCCTCGCGATCAATCGCACGGTGTGTTTCAAGCAGCCGGATCTGCTCCTTCAATGCCAGTGCTTCCTCGCGCAGATCCTGAAGCCGATCCTCGTACGCGTTCCTTTCGACCAAGGCGTCGATAACATTATAGGCTGCCTGGATGCGACCCAGCTCGAAGACCAGGTAGAGGGCGAGGAGCACGGCGATCCCCACACCGATTCGCAGCGCGGGGCTTTGCCCGGCGCCATGTGCCCGCTTGCCTGGCTTGTTCGCCACCGCTACCCGTCTCTGGCATTATGGATTCATCATGGTACGCGGCGACCGGCGTAAACAAAAGTGCGGCAGATCACGGATTTACCTTTGATATCAGCAGGAAACCCGATGACCCTCCGGCCCGTCCGCGCATTCTGAAGTTTCCGGCATCCAGCCTGGGGTCCCGATGCAAGCGACAGCGTATTACCTCTGGTTCAAGGCGCTGCACGTGGCATTCATGGTGATGTGGTTTGCGGGACTCTTTTACCTGCCGCGGTTGTTCATCTATCACGCCGAGGCTGACGACGCCCGCGACCGCGGCCGCTTTTCCCTCATGGAGAAGCGCCTGTACGCCATCATGACGATTGGCGCTGCGCTTACCGCTTTGTTCGGCGTTGCGCTTCTCTGGACGAATCCGGGTTTGCTGTTTCGCGGGTGGTTCCAGGTCAAGCTGCTGCTACTGGCCGGAATGCTGGGATACCACGTCTATTGCAGGCGCTTGATCAGGCGGCTTCAGAATACGGCGACGGTGGAGGCTACCGGCGGGTTGCGGTGGTTTAACGAGATTCCGGTTTTGTTTCTGCTGGGGATTGTGGTGCTGGCGGTTGTCAAGCCGTTTTGAGGAGCGCGCGGTCGCCCGCCATGGCCGCTTAGCGGGCAACCGCGCCCCGTCAGGCAGACTGCCCTGCGCGTGCTCTTTCGAGGTCCTTGTCGAACACGGCACGCCAGCGGTTGGGCCACCACCGGGGCCTCGGTGGCAACCCGTCGGGAAATACGTGTGGTCCCAGTTCGTGCAGCGCGCTCGCATAGACGCGCCGCTTGAAGTAAATGACCTCGTTCACCGGCTTCCAGAAATCTACCCAGCGCCAGCGATCGAATTCCGGGCTGTCGCATTTATCGAAGCAGACGCGGTCCTCCGGACAAAGCAGTTTCAGCATGAACCAGCGCTGCTTCTGTCCTATGCAAAGCGGCTTGCTGCCACGCCGGACGTACCTGTCCGGCAGCCGGTAACGCAGCCAGTCACGCGTTGCGCCGAGGACTTCGACGTCCGGCGCATTCAAGCCCACCTCCTCGTGCAGCTCCCGATACATTGCTTCCTGCTCGGACTCGCCCTTAAGCATGCCCCCCTGCGGAAACTGCCACCCTTTATTGCCGATGCGCCCGGCCAACAGCAGCTTGCCGTCTGCATTTGCGAGTATTATGCCGACGTTCGCCCGAAAGCCTTCGGAATCAATGTGATCAGTAATGTCACTCATGGGACGGGCGAATTGTCCGATATTCCGGCGGGCGGGCAAAGAGGAACGAAGCCCCGGCTTCGAGCGGCTAAGAGTGGAGCGAGGGCCGGTGATTCTGCGACGACGATCGGGGTTGCTGTTCGGCGGGTTGATAGCCATATCCGCGGCTTCCATGGTCGCGGCACTCGCGTCAGGCAGCGCCGACGTGGGCTTCGCGGCTGCCTGGCAGGCGCTTATCGGAGTTGCGCCGGACAATATCGAGAACCTGGTGTGGCAACTGCGAATGCCGAGGGCGCTGACTGCCTTCGGCGTCGGGGGGCTGCTGGCGGTTGCCGGGGTCCTGATGCAGGTGCTGCTCCGCAATCCGCTGGCCGAACCTTACATACTGGGGAGCTCCGGCGGGGCCGCTGTTGCTGCGCTGCTCGCGATGATGCTGGGGCTCGGCAGCGCCCTGATCGACACCGCCGCTTTCGCCGGCGCGATGGCGGCGACCATACTCGTGTTTTCCATCGCCCAGGGCAGCGGTTCCTGGGCTCCGGCCCGGCTGTTGCTGACGGGCGTGGTACTCGCAGCCGGGTTCAGCGCCGCCACTACCCTTTTGCTTGCCCTGTCGCCGGACCAGAACCTGCGGGGAATGCTGTTCTGGCTGATGGGCGACCTGAGCTTCGCCTATTCGCCCGGACGCAGTCTGTGGCTGCTCGCCGCGATTGCGCTGGCCGGCACACTTGCTTCCCGGCACCTGAACGTTCTGGCTCGGGGAGAACTCCAGGCAGCGATCGTCGGGCTTCCTGTCGCCGGTTTCCGCCTGGGGATTTTCACGGTGACGTCGCTCGCCGTTGCCGTTTCCGTGACCACGGTCGGCGTGATCGGGTTCATCGGGCTCGTGGTTCCGCATCTCGTCCGCCTGATGGCCGGCAGCGACCACCGTGTGGTGCTGCCTGCGTCCGCTCTCTCCGGCGGCAGTCTGCTGGTCATTGCCGACACCCTCGCCCGTACGGTGATGGCGCCGCGCCAGTTGCCGGTCGGCGCTTTGACGGCGGCGATCGGCGTGCCGCTGTTCCTTATCCTGATGAGCCGGAGCCGTCGCTCCGGCTGACCGGCCCGTTACCCCGCATCCGTCACCGGTTCACGGGCTCTCGCTTGTCCTTATGTACCGCACAGATGACTGCCCGATCTTACCCGCGGATCGGTGACGGATGCGGGTCAAGCCTGGGAAACACCACCATGTGCGCCGTTTCGAGCCGGATGCCGATGGACTCGCCCACGGCATGGTTGTGGTGACTCGGCACCGATGACAGCAGGCGGGCGCCGCTCGGCAGGCGCAACTCGTACAGAAACTCGGAACCCTTGAACAGCTTCTGCACGACTTCGGCCGTCAGCGGGCTGTCGTCGTCATGCACCACGTCATCCGGGCGCAGGAGCAGGTCCACTTCGGCCCCCACCGGAAACGACGCGGTCATGCTGCCGGTGGCGCTCCCCGTCTCGATCTCGACGGTGTCCGCCGCACTGACGCGTCCCGGCATCCATACACCTTTGCCGACGAAATCCGCGACGAAGCGGTCCGCAGGCCGGTGGTACAGGCGATATGAGGTGTCCCATTGCAGCAGACGGCCGTGATGCAGGACGCCGGCGTCGTCCGCCATCGAGAACGCGTCATGATGGTCGTGTGTGGCAATAAGCGCTGTGGCGCCCAGAGATTTCAGAAGCTCCCGCATCTCCTGTCCCAGGCTCTGGCGCAGTCCGGCGTCCAGGTTCGAGAACGGCTCATCCATGAGCAGCAGGTCGGGCCGAGGCGCCATGGCCCGCGCAATGGCAACCCGCTGCTGCTGCCCGCCTGACAGCTCGTGAGGGAAGCGCCGCGCGAAGTCCTTGAGCCCGACCTGTTCCAGGAACTGCATCGCCCGGGCCTTGCGGTCTGCCGACGGCATCCCGCGCAGGCCGAACTCGACGTTCTTCATTGCAGTGAGATGCGGCAGCAGCGCATAGTCCTGGAATACCATTCCAATCCTGCGTTGCTCTGCGGGAACGTGGCGGTCCGCGCTGCTGAGCGAGACTCCGGCGGCGACGATCTCGCCGCGGGTCACGCGCTCGAATCCCGCGATACAGCGCAACAACGTCGTTTTACCGCAGCCGCTTGGGCCCAGGATGCAGCCGATATGAGCCCGCTCGAGTTCGAACGACACGTCGTTCAGGACCGGTTCTGCGCCGTAGGCGCAGGCAACATGGGAGAGCATCAGCATCAGCGGCGTTGCCTGCTGAGCAGAATGACCGGGAGGAGCCCGACGACGACGATGGCAAGCGCCGGCAGCGCCGCACGATGCCACTCGCCTTCCGTGGTCAGCTGAAATACTTTCACCGCGAGGGTGTCCCAGCCGAAGGGGCGAGTCATCAGTGTGATGGGCAGTTCTTTCATGATGTCCACGAAAACCAGCAACAGAGCGGTGAAGATCGCCGGACGCAGAATAGGCAGGTGCACCCGGCCGAGCAACCGGAGGCCGGACACACCCATGCCCCTCGCCGCTTCCTCGACGTCGGGGCGAATCCTCTGCAGCGCGCTTTCGACGGGGCCGTGCGCGACCGCCAGGTAGCGTGCAAGGTAGGCGAGAAAAATCACCGCGAGCCCGCTTTGCAATGCCACGACGTGGCCGGTCTCACTGCCCAGGTACTGGTTCAGCACCCTGCTGAGCCAGGCAACCGGGACAAAGAAACCGACCGCGAGCACCGTGCCCGGAATCGCGTATCCGAGTGTTGCAATCCGTGACAGGCTCCTGTTCACCGAACTCGGCGCCCGTCGGACGGTGACGCTGAGCAGTATGGCCACCGTCGTAATCATCAGGGCGGCGCCGGTCGAAAGCATGAGTGTATTCGCTGCCAGCTGCCAGTACCCCGTGTCGAACTCGGCTGCGAAATTTTCCAGGCTCCAGACGACGATCAGCGACACCGGCAGGCCGAAGGCGATCACGAGAATCGCCGTGCAGTAGAACGTTACGGCAGCGGCTTTGCCCGGTGGAAGCGCGATACGCCGCTGCCGCGTGTTGCCCGGCGGCGTGTATCGCGACTTGCCGCGAAATCGCCGCTCCAGCAACAGGGCGGTAAGCACGAGTCCCACCAGAACCAGCGACAACTGAAGCGCGGACTGAAGCGAGAAAAGGCCATACCACGCGCGATAGATCGCGGTCGTAAAAGTGGTGTAGTTGAAGAGCTTGACCGTGCCGAAGTCTGCAAGGCATTCCATCACCGCAAGGCTCAAGCCCGCCACGAGCCATGGACGTGCCATGGGCAAGCTCACCTTGAAGAATGCCTGTACCGGCGGGTAGCCGAATCCCCGCGCCACTTCCATGCCGCGGATGCCCTGCGACGCGAACGCCTCACGAACAATGAGGTATACGTAGGGGTAGAGCACGAGGCTCAAGGTGGCGACCGAGGCGCCGCGCGGCCCGAGGTCCGGAAAGCGGGCCGCACCGAAGAGGTCGCGCCATGCGCCCTGCACCGGCCCGGTAAACTCGAACAACGCAGCGAATGCAAAACCGAGCACGTAGCCCGGCATGGCCATCGGCAAAAGCAGTGCCCAGTTGAAAAATCGCCGGCCCGGAAACTCGCAAGAGGCGACGAACCAGGCCAGCGAAACCCCGAGTATGGCCGTGCAGAGCGCCACGCCCGCGACGAGCCAGACCGTATTGACGAGCGCTTCCGGAAGTACGTAACGCGCAAGATGCGGCCAGACGCCTTCCGAGGCGGAAAAAAAGGACGAGAGCGCAACCAGAAGCGGCAGCGCGGCAACAAGCGCCACCAGCCAGACGATCAGGCCGGGACCTGCCGCTCCGGCCCGGCTGGGGCGTCCGGATCGAGCTGCGTCCGCGAGCTGCATACGGAACCGGGACCGGCTTTCAGGATCAGGAAGGAATCAACGATAGCCGGCCCGGTCCATGAGCCTCACTGCATCCGCCTGGTAGGCACCCGCCTGCGCTACGTTCATGGGACTCGGCTCGAACGTACCCCACGCAACCACCAGGGGATGCGCGTCGACGGCCGGGTTTGCCGGATATTCCATATTCTCGCCGCCGAACAGTTCCTGTGCCGCCTCGGAGGACATCCACTCGAGCAAAGCCCGGGCGCCGTCGGCGTTTTTCGCATGTCGCGTAACCCCCGCTCCGGAGACGTTGACGTGTACGCCACCCGTTTCCGCGGCCGGCCAGAAGATAGCGACGGGGATATCCGGTGTCTCTTTCTGCAGGCGACCGAAGTAATAGGTGTTGACGATGCCCACATCGCACTGCCCGGCGGCGATAGCCTCGATCAGGCTGGTGTCATTCGAGAAGACATCCGTTGCCAGGTTGGCGACCCAGCCCCGCACGGTTCTTTCCGTCTGTTCCTCGCCGTAATCCGCGATCAGCATCGCCACCAGGGACTGGTTGTAGACCTTCTCCGAGGTTCGGAGACACAACTTGCCCCGCCACTTTTCGTCGGCGAGCCCTCTGTAGTCGGTAAGCTCGGACCGGTCGACGTCGCGCGTGTCGTAGACGATGGTGCGAGCGCGCACCGACAGGCCGAACCACATGTTGTCCGGATCGCGGAGATGCGCCGGGATATTGGATTCGAGCAGTTCCGAGTAGGTCGGTCGCAGCGCACCCTTCTCCGCGGCGTACCACAGGTTGCCGGCATCGACCGTAATCAGCAGGTCAGCGGGCGAAGTGCTGCCTTCGGCCAGCAGCTTCTGAATGAGCGGCTGTTCGCTGTCGGTGGTATAGCGGATCGGTACACCCGTCTCCGCGGTGTAGGCGTCGAAAATCGGCCGGATGAGCTGCTCGGCCCGGGCCGAGTACACGACCACCGCCTTAGCCTCGCTCTCCGGGGGATCCGGACTGTCGCTGCCGCAACCGCCGAGAAACCACATCAGGATGACGGGTAGCAGCCGTAGCCGCCCCGCGTTCGCCGCCTGTCGCATGTTCAGTGACCCCTCCCCGGACCGGGGATTCTGCGTTAAATGATAATGGTTCTCATTATCACATATGGCCACCGGTGTGGCCATACGGTCAGCCGGGACTGACGGAGATGCAGTTGCGGCCAGCCGACTTCGCGCTGTAGAGCGCAACATCGGCCCTGGCAATGAGACTTTCACCCAGCGTTTTCATGTCGAAGTCGCTTTCCTGCGGCGTCGTACTGGCAATGCCGATCGATGCGGTGATCGTCAGTTCCCTGCCGTCCCCGAATACGACGGGGCTTGCCGACACGGCATGGCGGATGCGTTCCGCCAGCAGTCTGCCGGCGTCGACCCCGGTATGCGGCAGCAGGATGACGAACTCCTCGCCACCATAACGCGCCGCAACGTCGCTGCCCCGCACCTGCGATTCGATGCGATGCGACAGTTCGCGCAGCACGTCGTCACCGGCAGCATGACCGTAGGTATCGTTGACCTGCTTGAAATGGTCCAGGTCGAGCATGAGGCATACGAGGCTCTCTTTATCGCGCCGCGCCCTTGCCATTTCCTCGGTGAGCCGCAGCTGCAGATAGCGCCGGTTGTGCCATCCGGTGAGCACGTCGGTAAAACCGCTCCGAAGCAGGCGCGCGCGATTGACGACGTTCTCCAGCGCAAAGGATGCGATGCTGCCGAGATGCGAGAAAAAATCCGTTGCATGAACCGCGGTAAAGCGGTCGGCTTCAGCGCTCCCGAAATTGATGCTTCCGAGCAGAGTTCCCTTGTGCATCAGCGGCAGCATCGCAATACTTGCCAGCCTGTTCGCCCCGTCGCCACCGTTCTGGAAAATGAGCTGATGATCGGCCTTTCTATAGGGGCCGAGCCAGGGTTTACGCAGCGCAACGTATTGCGGTGCGAGCCCCGACATGGATTCCACAAACCTGAGCCCGGGCAGATCCTCTTCAGTGGTGCCGGCGGCCATCAGCAAATGCCGCACGTCGTGATCCGGATCGCAAAGCACCACCGTCACCGTCTCGAGACCGTAGCTTTCCTTGAGCCCGGTAAGAATCTGCCTGAACAGCGCGGCGAGATCGGCCGCCTGCAGAAGGTCGAGCTCGCGCCGCTGGGAAACGTGCAGAATCTTCGTGTTCCTCGCGACTTCCTTCGTCAGACGGCTGAGCTGACGACGCGCGCGGGTCAGTTCTGCGGAAAGCTCTTCGTAGGGACCCCTGGCAGTCGATCCCGTCATAGCCTCTCGCCGCCACCCATTGCCATACCCATAGTCGATGTCCAATTGCGCAATGTCCAATTGCCCGATGCCCGCTTTTACCAAAAAGGCGTCGCCGAGTCGCGCGACCGGGCAACAGATTCCGACGAACGGCAAAAGGAGCTGCGACGATGGCCGAGTCCAGTCGACTTCGGTGCGCGGACGATGGGCGAAGGCGCCAAGTCGAGTCCTGCCGGGCTCCTACCGCTCGCTGCCTTCGGTTATCGTCACCGCCCCCCACAGTCCTTCAGGTCGCACCAGACAGAGGCGACGCGGTTCGGACTGGCGTAGTCGCCCGCAGTGGCGGCTCCTACAGCGGCTCTCTTGTCACCGTTGCAGGGAGGCGGGTTGCGAGATATTCGCGGCCTTGTTCCATCATGTGAACGAATCCCGCCTCGTCGCCGTCAGCAACGAGTCTGCGGATCCGGGTGACCGATTCGCACAGCGCATCCAGCGGGCCCAGACCGAACCTGTTCAGATTCTGTATCTCGAAATAAAGATGAGGGTTGTCCTGTGCAACCGCCGCCGACACCAGCATTTGCGCATCGAAAGTAGTCGACGAAAGTCTTGCGAGTTTCGGCGCGGCCTCGCCGCTTTCCGCAAGCGCGGTAAAAAACGCGATATTGAGCGCATGCGACAGCCCCAGCACGTAGGCGATCAGCCGATCGTGATCGTCGAGACCCATGTCCAGTTGCTGCACCATCGTCGAGGCGAAAAGCTCCTTGGCTCGCGCCGTCGCCTCCGGCCTTCCGACGTCGACGAAGATCAGGTGGCGGCCCGAGAGCAGCTCGGTATCCGGTCCGTACATCGGGTGCAGCGACGTCACGCTGCAGCCCGACTTCACCAGCGCTTCGAGACCCTCGCGGAGCGGGGTCTTCAGGGATCCGATGTCGAACACGAGGCCCCGCGGTGGCTCGGAAGCGAGTTCAGTCAGGATGCGTCCCGAGACCGCAAGCGGTGTCGCGACCACGATGACGTCGTGTTCGACCCCCGCCTCGCGCCAGTCGCGGAACCTGCCCGGGCCGGGTGATGCGCGACTGTCGGCAATGCTGATGTTGTAGCCCTGGGAAGCGAAGAAGTCGACGAACCATCCGCCCATCTTGCCGGCCCCGCCGATAATGAGCGCGGTCTGGCCGTTGCCTTTTCCCTCAGCCGCTACCCGATCGCGTTCCTGGCTCGTCAGCGAGGCGTGGATGAGCGAACGCAGGATTCCTTCGGCAAGCTTCGGATCGAGCGAAAGCGACTTCGCGTACTCGCGGGCGGTTTCGAGCACGATTTTTTCACGCTCGTAATCCCGGGTCGCATGCCCGGTCATGAGCTTGTTGCGCCCGATTTCGCCGACGATGCGCTGGCGTTCGGCCACCAGTTCGAGCAGTCGCCGATCAATTGACGACAGCTCGTCTCTTAGCTCGTTCAGGTTCATTGATGGCTCGGTGGCATGTTGTCTGCTGCCGTTTTACAGGACAGCAACGACAATCGGCAAGCGCACGCCCGGGGCGGTCAAACTTTCCCCTGTAACGGTCCTGCCCGAACCGCCCGGCGGGGGACTTGCCGGTCCGGCCTGCCCCTACCTTCAGTGCGGCAATCATGCGAAACTTTCACTTCTCGTAAGATCGTCAACACTCTATCGGGACGCTTCAAAATGAAAACGCGCGCCGCGGTTGCCTGGGAAGCAGGCAAGCCCCTCGAAATCGAAACTATCGACATTGACGGTCCCAAAAAGGGCGAGGTGCTGTTGCGCAACGTCGCAACGGGCGTCTGTCATACCGACGCGTTCACGTTGTCCGGCGAAGACCCGGAAGGAATCTTCCCGGCCGTGCTCGGTCATGAAGGCGGCGCGATCGTCGAGGAAGTCGGTGAAGGCGTAAAAAGCGTCAAGACGGGCGATCACGTCATCCCCCTCTACACACCCGAGTGCGGCGAGTGCAAGTTCTGCAGATCGGGAAAGACAAATCTGTGCCAGGCCATCCGTGCAACACAGGGCAAGGGCCTGATGCCCGACGGAACCTCGCGATTCTCCAAGGGCGGCAAACCGGTATTTCACTATATGGGCACCTCGACGTTCAGCGAGTACACTGTATTGCCCGAAATCGCGGTCGCCAAGGTCAGCGCGAAGGCACCGCTGGAAAAGATCTGCCTGCTCGGCTGCGGCATCACGACAGGTATCGGCGCCGTTCTGAATACGGCAAAGGTCGAGCCCGGTGCGACCGTCGCGGTATTCGGCCTGGGCGGCGTCGGCTTGAGCGCCATCCAGGGCGCCTCGATGGCAAAGGCGAGCCGCATCATCGCCATCGACATCAATCCCGCCAAATTCGAACTTGCAAGGCAGATGGGCGCTACGGACACGGTAAATCCGAAAGATCACAGCGCGCCCATCCAGGAAGTGATTGTCGACCTGACCGGCGGCGGTGTCGACTACTCCTTCGAGTGCGTCGGCAACGTCAAACTGATGCGTGCGGCGCTCGAGTGCTGTCACAAGGGATGGGGCCAGTCCGTCATCGTCGGTGTTGCCGGCGCCGGGCAGGAAATTTCCACGCGGCCGTTTCAGCTGGTGACCGGACGTGTGTGGCGCGGCACCGCCTTCGGCGGCTGCAAGGGGCGCTCGCAGTTGCCGGGCATGGTCGAGCAGTACATGAACGGCGAAATCAGGGTGGACGAGTTCATTACGCATACGATGCCGCTTGAGGACATCAACAAGGCGTTTGATCTGATGCATGAGGGGAAGAGTATTCGGTCGGTCGTGCACTTTTAGTTGTCACTCGCGCGATAGGCGCATTGTTCATGAACGGGTAAGGCTGGTGGTTTGCGGGCTCTCGGCTGGGGGAGGGCGTTTCAGGAACGCCGTGAACCCATCCATGGGGGCTTCGCACGAACATCCCCCTCTTTCGGACAATTCGTGACGGTCCTGAAAGGGCCTCCCCCCAAACGAGACCCCGCCGAGACGCTGTGCGGTTCATGAACAATGCTGGCTCAACGTGCTCCTGCCCGGTGGTTGGCGCGTGACGCGGGTTGCGGTTGCCACTTCGTCGCGGCTTGCAGCGGATGCGGCTTCAGAGGTTGCGGGGCTTGGGGGTAACGCGGTCGATTGTGCGATCGCGGCGGCGTTGATGACGATGAACACGCAGCCGGGGGTCTGTGCCCTGGCGGGTGGGGCCTACGTTACGGTCTGGGCAGAGGGCGCTTCGCCGGTCACGATCGATGGCAATGTCTCCGTGCCGGGGGCGGGGAACGGCGGAGCTGTCGCGGTGGCCGGTGTGCCCTTGCACCTTGGTTATGGCGGTGGGGTCGATACGGTGGTCGGAGCGGCGTCGGTCGCGGTACCGGGGTCGCTCGCGGCTATCGAGTTGGCGTCGCAGCAATTCGGCGCCGTGCGCTGGGACGAGTTGCTGGCGCCCGTGATTCGAGCCGTCCGGCAAGGCTTTCCACTGCCGTCTGCCTGTCACTATTACCTTCGCTATGCCGGGACTCCGGTCTTCGGCCGCAGCGCGGAGGGTTTCAGAGCGCTGCATCATGACGACGGGCGCCTGCGCGAGCGGGGCAGCAGCATCCGCGTACCGCACCTCGCCGATTCCCTTGCTGCGATTGCGAGCGAGGGCAGCCGCATATTCTACGAAGGCGAAATCGGTGCACGCATCGCCAGGCATGTGCAGGACGGCGGCGGTGCGCTGACGCTTAAGGACCTCGGGACTTACCGGCCGGTCGTCCGCGAGAGCCTGCGTGTCGAACTGAACGGTTGGGAGATTGCCACAAACCCTCCGCCGGCCATCGGAGGCGCGACTCTGGCAGCAATGCTGCTCGCGTTTCGCGACCGAAAAATGCGTTGCTGGGAAGCGGAGTCGCTCCACTACCTGGCGCGCGTCCAACGGGCGGTCCTGACCTACCGCCGCGACAGACTCGACCTTGCCGACGACGTGCCTGCCGAGGCTGCCCGCTTGCTTGACCTGGCCCGCACGGGGCAGCTGGCAGGCGCCCCTGTCTCCGCTTCCACGGTGCACACCTCCGCTGTCGATGACACCGGGTTAGGCTGCAGCATCACGGCCTCATCCGGTTACGGCTCTGGCGAAATGCCGACGGGTACGGGCCTTTGGCTCAACAACTGCCTGGGCGAGCTCGAACTGAACCGCCGCGACCCCGACACCCTGTCCATCGGAGCGAGATTGCCGTCCAATATGGCGCCAACGGTAGCGCGCTCCCGCGGCAGCGTCCTGTCCACGGG
>Ga0299913_10000742_pt1 | contig 22021 bp, 26 predicted proteins | sample RVTome_9_FD_201360 | JGI IMG/M metagenome (GOLD analysis project Ga0299913, IMG submission 201360) | Soil microbial communities from uranium-contaminated site in the Upper Colorado River Basin, Wyoming, United States - RVT155D38 (version 2) ... | reverse complement strand
CCGAGGGGCTGCACGCCCCGCACGATGTCGCCGAGCGGGCCGCCCAGATTGCCCTCGTTCACGGCAAGCAGGAATCCACCGGCCACGACCAGCCCCACGCCCATGGTGAGCACCTGTGGTGGCTCCAGGTCGGCGGCATCGAGGAGGGCGATGAGTTCGACGAGCGCGAGGAAGACGATGAGCCCCACGAGCATTGAGACCCAGGGCTCGCCGAGCAGCACGACGGCCAGCACGATCGGCGCGAGCACGGCGGCGGCGATGAGGCGGGTGCGCAGCATCGGCTCAGGCTCCGAAGCGGCGCTCGCGGCGCGCGTAGTCGTCGAGGGCAGCGTCGAAGTCGTCCGGCGTGAAATCGGGCCAGAACTTGTCGGAGAAGACGAGCTCGGCATAGGCCGCCTGCCAGATGAGGAAGTTGCTCGTGCGCCGATCGCCGCCGGTCCTGACCAGGAGGTCGACGTCGGGTTGGCCGGCGGTGTACAGGTGCTCGGCGAGGTGGGCCTCGTCCACGTCCGCCGTGCTGGAGGCGCTCGCCACGAGCGCGCGCACGGCGTCGATGATCTCCGCTCGCCCCGAGTAGTTGAAGCAGATGTTCAAGGTCATCCGCGCGCCGGCCCGCGTGCGCTCCTCCGCGGCGCGGATCGAACGCTGGACGTCGGGCGGTGCCTCGTGCAGGCGTCCGATGACGTTGACGCGAACCCCCTCGGCGATGAGCTCGTCGGTATGTTGCCGCACCGCGCCGTCGATGAGGCCGAACAGCCCCGTCACCTCCTCATCGGAGCGGCTCCAGTTCTCGGTCGAGAAGGTGTAGACCGACAGCGTCCCGACGCCGCGGTCGCGGGCGCGACGGACGACCGGCCGGATGGCCTCCACGCCCTGAACGTGGCCGGCGATGACCGGCAGGCCGCGGGAGCGGGCCCAGCGCCGGTTGCCATCGGCAATGATCGCGACGTGGTGAGGGACGTCGGATGGAGGCAGCCTAGACCTCCATCACTTCTTCTTCCTTGCGCTCGGCGCGGCCGTCGACTGCCGCCACGAAGCTGTCGGTGAGCCGCTGCAGGGCGTCGAGCTCGCGGCGCTCCTCGTCCTCGGAAAGATCGCCGTCGCGCAGGCCCTTCTTCAGCGCGTCGGCCGCCTCGCGTCGATGGTTGCGGATCTCCACTCGGGCGTCCTCGGCGCGGCGGCGCACCTGCTTCACCATCTCGCGACGGCGCTCCTCGGTGAGCGGCGGGACGTTGAGCCGCACGACCGTGCCATCGACGTTCGGCATGAGGCCGATGTCGCTCTTCGTGATCGCCTTCTCGATAGCCGACAGGACCGATCGGTCCCATGGCTGGATGACGATGAGATGCGCGTCAGGCGTGCTGATGCCGGCGATCTGGTTCAGCGGCGTGGCGGTCCCGTAGTAGTCGACCGGGATGCGCTCCACGAGCGCGGTCGAGGCCCGGCCGGTGCGGATGCCAGCGAAGTCGCGCTCCATGGCCTCCACCGCCCGCTGCATCTTCGGCTCGATCTCGGTCAACGCCTCGTGGGCCATCAGCTCACCTCTCCCGTGATCAGGGTGCCGATCGCCTCGCCGCGCACCGCGCGGACGATGTTTCCCGGCTGCGTCATGTCGAACACGACGATCGGCATCTCGTTGTCCATGGCCAGGCTCACCGCGGTGGCGTCGAGCGCCTCCAGCCGGTTGGCGAGCAGATCGCCGTAGCTGATCCGGGGGTACCGCGTCGCGCCCGGTTCCTTCTCCGGGTCGGCATCGTACACCCCGTCCACCCGGGTGGCCTTGAGGATCACCTCGGCGCCGACCTCGACGGCGCGCAGCGTGGCCGCGGTATCGGTGGTGAAGTACGGGTTCCCGGTTCCGGCCACCAGGATCGCGACCAGCCCGCGCTCGAGGTGGTGCACCGCCCGGCGCCGAATGTACGGCTCGCAGACCTCGTTCATGGCGATCGCGCTCATGACCCGCGACCGGGTGCCGACCTGCTCGAGCGCATCCTGGATGGCAAGACCGTTCATGACGGTCGCCAGCATCCCCATGTAGTCAGCCGTCGCGCGATCCATGCCGCTCGCCGCCGCCGAGAGGCCGCGGAAGATGTTCCCGCCGCCGACCACGATCGCGATCTCGATGCCGCCCTTCCGCGCCTCGGCGACCTGCGCGGCGATGTCCCGCGCCACGTCCGGGTCGATGCCGAACTGGCGCGGGCCCATGAGCGCCTCGCCGGACAGCTTGAGCAGCACCCGGCGGTACGTCGTCACCTAGGCGGCCTCCTCGCCCGCCGGTTCCGCGGCCGTCTCGCCGACGGCCATGCGCGCGAAGCGGGCGACCTGGATGTTCTCGCCGAGCAGGGCAACCTTCTCGGTGATGAGGTCCGCGACCCGCTTGTCGGTATCGCGGTATGGCATCTCGAGCAGGCAGACCGTCTCGATCCACTTGTTCAGCTTGCCGTCGACGATGGCGGAGATCCGGTCGGCGGGCCGGCCCTCGCGCTCCGCCTCGGCGCTGAACTCGGCGCGCTGCGCCTCGAGCACGTCGGCCGGCACGTCGTCGCGGCTGACCCACCGTGGGCCGAGGCCGGCGACCTGCATGGCAAGCTCGCGGGCCAGGCCCTGGAAGTCATCGGTGCGGGCCACGAAGTCCGTTTCGCAGTTCAGCTCGAGCAGCACGCCGAGCCGCGCGCCATGGTGGATGTAGGAGGCGATCACGCCCTCTCGTGCGGCGCGGCCGGCCTTCTTCGCCGCGGTCGACAGGCCCTTCCCGCGCAGCCAGGCGATCGCCTGGTCCACGTCGCCACCGCTCTCCTCGAGCGCCCGCTTGCAGTCCATGATCCCCGCGCCGGTCTGGTCGCGGAGGCGCTTCACGTCCTCGGGCTTGATCATCGTGCTCACTGGGTTCATTCCTTCCGGGTTCACCTTTCCGATGCCGCCCTAGGCCGGCGTGGCATCGCCTTCGTCTTCGTCGCTCGCCTCGGCGGCCCGTCGCGCTCGGGCACGCCGCTCTTCCTCTTCGTCTTCCTCCGGCTCCGGCTCGAAGACGAGTGCTTCGCCGGCGGCCAGCGCGGCGCTGTAGTCCGCCTCGCCGGCGAGCTGGCTCTCGTCGATCGGCGGCATCGCCTCGGCCTGCTCGAACTCCTCGTCGAGCCGGGCCTGACGCTCCTGCTGGGCCTCGAGGACGGCATCGGCCACCTTCGCGCAGATGAGCTTCACCGAACGGATCGCATCGTCGTTGGCGGGGATCACCCAGTCGATGAGGTCCGGGTCGCAATTCGTGTCGGTGATGGCCACGATCGGGATCTCGAGGCGGCGCGCCTCGGCCACGGCGATCGACTCGCGGTGCGGGTCAACCACGAAGACGACGCCGGGCAGGCGTCGCATGCGGCGGATACCGCCGAGGGCGTGGTTCAGCTTCGCGATCTCCTCGTTCAGCTTGCTCGCCTCCTTCTTGGTGAGGCGTTCGAACTCGCCGCTGTCGCGCCGCGCCTCCAGGGCCTCGAGGCGCTGAATGCGGCGCTTCATGGTGGTGAAGTTGGTGAGCATGCCGCCCAGCCAGCGGTTGTTGACGAAGTGCTGGGCCGACCGCTCGGCCTCCGCCGCGACGGACTCCTGCGCCTGCTTCTTCGTGCCAACGAACAGCACGCTGTCGCCGCGTCGGATCGTGTCGCGCACGAAGTCGAGGGCATCGTCCAGGCGGCTCACCGTCTGGGCCAGGTCGATGATGTGGATCCCGTTGCGCTCGGCGAAGATGTACTCGCGCATCTTCGGGTTCCAGCGGCGGGTCTGGTGTCCGAAGTGGACGCCCGCCTCGAGGAGCTGCTTCATGCTGGTTGCAGCCACGTGCTTCTACCTCCGGTTGTGTCCTCCGCTCGCATCGCCTCTCGTGGTCGACCCGCGCCGGTGGGCGGCGGGCACCGTGGACCGCGAGATCCGCGAGCGTGTGTGATGGGAAAGACGCTCGGCCGTGATGGGCGCACGCGTGCGCCGCTGAGGCCGGCAGCGAGTATAGCACGCCGACCCGCCTGGCCCCTCCACCCCGCTCCGCAGCCGACCGATCCCGTCCGTGCGCAACGGTACCGAAGTACCCCGTCCCCACCCGCTCGTACCTTGACCGCCCCCCCACCGGTCCTAGCATCGGGGCTCCCCGACGGGTACCCGCCCGCCGGGCAGCCATCGAGACGACCAGCAGCGGGGACGTTCGACACCGATGCGAAACCGACCGCAGATCATCCTTCTCGCCGCGACGCTCGCTCTGGCCGGCGTCGCCGCGCCGTTCGGCGGCCGGGCGACCGCGGCCGACCGCTTCGTCACCGTCCGCCCCGGCGACACCCTCTCCGGCATCGCGGCCCGGCATGGCGTGACCGAGCAGCGCCTCATCCGCCTGAACGACCTCGCCGATCCGAACCGGATCTACGTGGGCCAGCGCCTTCGCCTCCGCCCGGCGGGCGGGCGTCCTGCCGCCGACCGCGCCGACCGGCGTTCGGAGCGCCGCGTGACGCGGCATCGGGTCGAGTACGGCGACACGCTCTCGGGCATCGCGCTCGAGCATGGCGTCACGGTCACCGCCATCGCACGGGCCAACGACATCGCCAACGTCTCCTTCATCCGCGCCGGGCAGGTGCTGCGCATCCCGGGCGCACGGCGGGACGGCCGACATGGGCGCACGCACCAGGGCCGCGCCGAGCGACCGCGCAGCTATGCCATCCACCGCGTCGCCTACGGGGAGACGCTCTGGAGCATCGCATCCCGCTACGGCAGCTCGGTGAGCGCGATCGCCGAGGCGAACCGGATCACCGATCCCTCGTTCATCCGGGCCGGCCAGGAGCTGCGCATCCCCGGCGTCAAGGGCGACCGGGCGGCACGCCGGCCGAGCCGCGGTGGCGCGCAGCTCGGAGGCCCGACTGGCCTCATGCCGTCCGGCATGGCGGCCGTCGTGGCCGCACGGCAAGGAATCGGACGGATCATCGTGGCAGAGGCACGGCGGCAGGGCGTGCCGCCCGCCTTCGCCCTGGCCGTTGCCTGGCAGGAGTCCGGCTGGCAGCCGCGGGTCGTCTCCTACGCCGGCGCCATCGGCGTCATGCAGCTGCTGCCGTCCACCGGCGAATGGGTGGGCGCCACCATGCTCGGCCGTTCGGTGAACCTGTGGGATGCCGAGCAGAACGTGCTCGCTGGCGTGCGACTCCTCCAGCACTATCTCGTGCGCTACGGGGGCGACCGGTCGCTTGCGCTGGCGGCGTACTACCAGGGGCAGTCGGCGGCCGACCGATACGGCGTGTTTCCCGTGTCACGGCCGTACATCGCCTCGATCCTGCACCTCCAGGATCTCTTCGCGGGCTGACGCGCGGGCGTGACGTTCACCACGCGTCGATCCCGGGCAGGCGGCTGAGTCGCCAGCGTCCGCCGCCGGCCGGTTCGACGGTCACCAGGTCGGTTCGCAGGGCCGCCTGGCCGCGTGCGCCCTCGGGGCCACGGGCGTACTCGACCAGCGCCGCGCGCAGGCGAGCGACGCGGCGCTGATCGACGCTCTCGACGGCCGACCCGCTCCGCCGGCTGCGTCGCAACTTGACCTCGACGCCGACCAGCGCCCCGGTCGGATCGCGGAGGACGACGTCCAGCTCGCCGGCGCCGCAGCGCCAGCGTCTCGCCAGCACCCTCCATCCGCTGGCGACCAGCCAGCGGACGACCGCCTCCTCGCCGCGCTGCCCGAGGGTGTGATTCGGGTGGGGCACAACCCCTCCTTGCCGATGTCGGGAGGCAGCCCTGGTCAGTCCTTCGGCTCGAAGTCCTCTGGTTCGAGGTCCTCGGGTTCGAAGTCCTCCTCGTCGAGGATCGGTCCTTCCATGAACAGGTCGAGGCTGAGCTGCTCACCGGCGAGGAGCATGCGGATCGGCGCGAACGTGCGCCGGTGCCAGGCGCACGGCCCCTCGGTGAGGAGCGCGTCCAGGTGGCGCTGCGTGCCGTATCCCTTGTTGCGGGCGAAGCCGTAGGCCGGGTAGCGCCCGTCGAGCTCGGCGCAGATCCGGTCCCGGGTTACCTTGGCGACGATGCTTGCCGCCGCGATCGAGGCGCTGATGGCGTCGCCGTCGATGATCGCGCGCTGCGGGAGCTGGACGTCGCGCAGGCTGAGGGCATCGATGACGAGGTGGTCGGGCGGCTCGGGCAGGCGGCCCAGCGCCTCGGCCATCGCCAGCTTCGTGGCCTGCAGGATGTTGATGCGGTCGATGACCTCGACCTCGACACACCCGACGCCGACCGCCTCGGCCCGGTCAAGGATCCGCCCGTAGAGGGCCTCGCGCCGAGCGCGGGAGAGGACCTTGCTGTCGCGTAACCCCTTGATCCGATGTCGCTCGGGCAGGATGACCGCGGCCGCCACCACCGGGCCGGCCAGCGAGCCGCGCCCGACCTCGTCGATGCCGGCGATGCGCCGGAATCCGGCGAGGCGCAGCTCGCGCTCATGGCGCATGTGCGCGTCGCGCGCGCGGGGAGTGCGGCGCCGGTGACGCCGCGTCTCGACCGATCCCTGGGGGAGATCGGTCACCGGATCAGCGGCGTTCGCGGAGGGTGGCGGCCTTGCCGACCCGGTCGCGGAGGAAGTAGAGCTGCGCGCGTCGAGCAACACCGTGGCGGACCACCTCGATCTTCTCGATGCGCGGGGCGTGGACCATGAAGGTCCGCTCCACGCCGACCCCGCTCGCGATGCGGCGCACGGTGATCTGCTGGTTCAGGCCCCCGCCGCGCAGGCGCATGACGGTCCCCTCGAAGACCTGGACCCGCTCGCGGTTGCCCTCGACCACCTTCACCGAGACGCGGACGGTGTCGCCGGAAGCGATCTTCGGCACGTCGGTGCGGAGCTGCTCGCGCTCGAGCTCCTTGATGGCATCCATGATGGGGCGACCTCGTTATCACGGGCTTACCCGCGGCTTATCGGACCTGCTGGCGGCCCCGGCGCGACGGGCGTCAGCGGCCGAAGCGGGTGGGGCGTGAAGAACGCGACCGATCGGACCGGCCGCGACCGGCGGAGTATAGCAGTGGCGGCGGAACGCCCACAACCGGCCAGGGGAGATCGGCTGCGCGGGGTCAGTCCCGGCTCAGCTCGTCGAGCATCCGCCGGTCCTCGTCGCTGAGATCGGCCGCCTCAAGCAGATCTGGACGCCGAAGGAGCGTTCGGCGCAGGGACTCGCGGCGACGCCAGCGCGCGACCTCGACATGATGGCCAGAGAGGAGGACGGCGGGCACGTCCATGCCGCGGAACGACTCCGGGCGCGTGTAGTGCGGATGCTCCAGCAGACCGGTGGCGAACGAGTCGGACTGGTGCGACTCGGCCTCGATCACCCCGGGCACGAGTCGCGCGACCGCGTCGATGACGACGAGCGCCGGCAGCTCTCCGCCGGTCAGGACGTAGTCGCCGATGCTCACCTCGCGATCGACGAGGCTGCTGCGTGCCCGTTCATCGAGGCCCTCGTAGCGCCCGCAGACGAGCGCGAGGTGCGCCACGCCGGCGAGCTCGCGCGCGAGCCGGTCGGTCAGCCGCTCGCCCGCCGGGTCGAGCAGGACGACCAGGGCGCCCGCCTCGCGCAGGGGTTCGATGGCGGCAGCGAGCGGCTCCGGCCGGAGGATCATCCCCGCTCCCCCGCCGTATGGGTAGTCGTCGACGCTCCGATGTCGCCCTAACCCATGCTCCCGCAGGTCGTGGACGTCGACGCTGACGAGCCCCCGCTCGAGGGCGCGCCCGATGATCGAGGTTCGCAGCGGCACCTCGAACAGCTCCGGAAAGAGGGTGACGACGTCGATGCGCACCGTCAGCGGACCTCCTCGGGCTCCCAGCGCACCGTCATCCGGCCCGCCGCAACGTCGATCTCGCGCACCACCTCGCGCAGCGCCGGAATGAGGATCTCGCCGCCTGGGCCGTCGATGCGGTACACCTCGTTCTCGCCGGCACGGAACACCTCGACGACGGTGCCGAGCTCGGCCCCCGATTCATCACGGACTCGGAGGCCCACGATCTCGTGCCAGTACCAGCTGCCCGCCGGCAGCGGCTCGGCATCGACCTCGAGGTAGCGGCCGGCCAGCGCTTCGGCCGCGTCACGGTCGGCGATGCCATCCAATGCGACGACCGGCACCCGGCCCCCGGACTGTACCTCGGTCACCCGCCGCGGCCGCTCCTCGCCCTCGAGGAAGAGGCTGGCGCCGACGACCAGGCGCCCCGGCGTATCGGTCAGCGGCTCGATCCGCACGGCGCCCGCGAGGCCCTTCGCCCCAAGCACGCGCGCCACGGCCAGCCGTTCAGTCGTTGCTCTCGATCTCCAGCTCGACATGGCGCCCGTCGCGAGTCGCGGCCACCCGCAGCAGGGCGCGGATCGCGTTGGCGATCCGGCCGTCACGGCCGATGACGCGGCCCATGTCCGACTCGTCGACGGTCAGGATGAGGGCCACCTCGTCGTCGTCCTCCTCGACCTCGACGCTGACCGAGTCAGGGTTGTCGACGAGGGCCCGCGCGATGTACTCGAGGAGCTCTTTCACTCGTCGGCCGCCGCAGCGGCCGGGGCCGCCGCCTTCCGCGTCCGGGGCTTGCTCGCCGGCTTCGCCGCGGCGACCTTCCCGGTCTCGGCCCCGTCGCGCGCCGGCTCGGCGAGGCCGGCCTGGCGCATGAGCTTCACCACCGTGTCCGACGGCGTCGCGCCCTTCGCGATCCAGGCCTTGAGCTTCTCGCCGTCGATCTGCACGGTGGCGGGATCGGTGAGCGGGTCGTAGAAGCCGAGGATCTCGAGGGCACGGCCGTCACGCGGCCGGCGGCTGTCGATGGCGATGACCCGGTAGCTGGGCCGCTTCGTGGCCCCCACCCGGGTAAGCCGAATCCGTACTGCCAAATCGTTCGTCCTCTCTGTCTCGTGACCCCGCGGCGTGCGGGGCGGTGGTTCGAATGGTCGTGTCCGTCCCTCAGCGGAGGGTCAGCACGACGTGGAAGTCGCTACGTGCTTCGTCGGGGCGGGCGGGAACCGTCATCGCCAGCGCACCCGCCTGGAGCAGGATATCGCGAGCCTCGCCGGTCACGCCAAGCTCATCGCCCGCGGCATCGACGAGCGCCCCGACATCGAGCCACAGCTCGTTTCCGCCGCGATCGCCGGCGAGCTCCCACGAGGTCGTGTAGCGGCGGTCCGCTGCCAGGCTCTCGCCGCTCGCCCGCGCGGCAAGCGCCGCGCCCACGTCCTCTGCGCTCAGGCCGAGCACGACCACGCCCTCCGCGATCGCGTACGAGATCGTGCCCAGCTCGCGGACCGCCACGCTGGTGACGGTGGCACCGGCGAGCTCTTGCGTGTCAGAGGCCGCCCCGCGCTCCTCAAGCGCGGCGCGCATGCGCTCGAGGGCGGCCGCCGCGGCATCGACGTCCGACGGCCGCAGGAGGAGCTGGCCGGCCGGCAGCGCGCCCTCCAGGCCCGAGATGGCGACCGCGGTCTCCCAATCGAGCAGTGGGAGGACGTCGGCATCCAGGTTGATGCCCAGCCCGAGCGCGGCGATCGCGCGGACCTGGGTAAGCAGCCCCACGATCTCCTCGCCACCCTCCGCCGTGCCGATCTCCTCCTCGGCGGCCCGAAGCGACTGGCTCAGGCCGAAGACGACGAGCTCGGCCTGGGTCGAGTCGGGCATCCACTCCGCGAGGCTGGATGGCTCGCTCGACAGCGCGAACGCCTCGTACGCCTGCTCGGAGGCCGCATCGGCGTCGAACGGGGCGGAGCCCTCGAGCCGAAGCCCGTCGGGCTCGACGAGCAGGGCGAGGCTCGCCGTGCGATACCCACCCAGCTGCTCCCCGAAGCCCGCGGACGAACCGAATGCCTCGAGATCCACGAATATCGAGGCGAGATGGTCGGCCGCCACGTCGTCCATCGCCCCGCGGAACGTGGCCGAGTCCGCCAGCGACTCGACGCGCCCGGCGTCGGCGTCGAGCGCCCCACGCACGGCTTCGGCGCTCGAGCCGACGAGCAGAATGTCATCCAGCAACGCCCAGCTGGCATCGGGCGTGACGGAGAGCATCACGCCCTCGTGATCCTCGGACTGGACGGCGAGGGCGAGGTCGGCCGCGATCCGCTCGAGCGCAGCTTCCGCTGCGGCGCGCTCCTTGACGTCGACCACGGCGAGCACGTCGGCCTGCTGCGGATCGACGCCATCGGGCTGCACCGACAGGGCGACCTGGTCGCCCAGCCAGGGGCGAACGTCGGCCTCGTAGTCGATCCCGGCCTCGTTGAAGAACCGCGCCGTGATCTCGTGGATCTTCTGGTCGAGCGACGCGCTGTCCGCGAATCCCGGCACGTGGCTCATCAGCTCACGGAGGTTGAACTTCTGGCCGGTCGATGGCTGGAGGTAGAGCGTGGCGTACACCGCGGTATCGGCCGGCACGGCGTGCGCGGCACGATCCGACTGCGCCGCGAATATGAACAGGTACCCGCCGACGACCGCCGCCGCGGTGAGCGACAGCAGCGTGGTGAGGGCGACGACCAGCCGATGCACGCGCTAGCGCTCGATCAGGCCGCGCAGGCCGCCGCCCATGCCGCCGAGGTTCGGGATGCGCCCGCCGCTGATCTGGCGCATGAGCTTCTGCATCTCGGCGAACTGCTTGAGGAGCCGATTCACGTCGGCGGTCGAGGTCCCGCTGCCCAGCGCGATCCGACGCCGGCGGCTGGCCTTGATGATGTCCGGTCGACGCCGCTCGTCGGGCGTCATCGAGTCGATGATCGCCTCGATCCGGGCCAGGTGGCCGTCGTCGACCGCCTGCTGGGCGGCACCGGCCATCTGCCCGGCGCCGGGGATCATCTGCATGATCTGGCCGATGGGACCCATCTTCTTCACCTGGGTCAGCTGGCTGCGGAAGTCCTCCAGCGTGAAGCGCGACTCCATCATCCGCTGGGCGACCTGCTCGGCCTCCTCCTGGTCGACGGTCTCCTGCACGCGCTCGACGAGGGAGAGGATGTCGCCCATGCCCAGGATGCGCTGGGCGAGGCGGTCCGGGTGAAACGGCTCGAGCCCGTCGGTCCGCTCGCCGGTGCCGATGAAGGTGATCGGCAGGCCGGTCACGCTGCGGATCGACAGCGCCGCGCCGCCGCGCGCGTCGCCGTCCATCTTCGTCAGCACCAGGCCGGTCACCGGCAGCCGGTGGTGGAAGGCCTCGGCCACGCGCACCGATTCCTGGCCGCTCATCGCATCGACCACGAGCAACGTCTCGGCCGGGGTCACCGCCCCGGCGATCCGCACCAGCTCGTCCATCATCGGCTCGTCGACATGCAGCCGGCCGGCCGTGTCGATGAGGACGAGGTCGAGGCCTCGCTGGCGGGCCGCTTCGACCCCCGAGCGAGCCACCTCGAGGGCCGGCGTACCGGTGGGCCGGGTATGGACCTCGATCCCGGTCTGATCACCCAGCTGGACGAGCTGGTCGACCGCGGCGGGGCGGTACACGTCGGCGGCCACGAGCAGCGGCCGGCGTCCGTCCTTCCTGAGGCGCACGGCGAGCTTCGCAGCGGTCGTCGTCTTCCCGGAGCCCTGGAGCCCTACCAGCATGAGGACCGATGGGCCTCCGCCGAGCGCGAGCTCGCGTCGCTCACCACCGAGGACCGCCACGAGCTCGTCGTGGACGACCTTCACGACCTGTTGGCCGGCATCCAGACCGGACAGCACCTCCAGTCCGAGGGCCCGCTCCCGCACGCGCGACACGAACTCCTTCACGACCTTGAAGTTCACATCGGCTTCGAGCAGGGCGAGGCGGATCTCGCGCAGGGCGACGTCGAGGTCAGCCTCGGTGATCTTCGCCTTCCCACGCAGCCGCTGGGTGATCGACTGCAGGCGCGCAGACAGGGATTCGAACATTCGGTGAACCGGGTACGGGGATGTCGGCTCGCTCGGAGCGGCTGCCAATTCTAGGGCGCGGCGCGCCCCCCGGCAATGCGGCGCCTCAGGACAGCAGCCAATCGATGTATGCGTCGGGGTCGAACGGCGCGAGGGCGTCGACCTCCTCGCCGATGCCGGCGAACACGATCGGGACGCCGAGGCGGTCTGCCGCGGCGACCGCCACGCCACCCTTCGCCGTCCCGTCGAGCTTGGTGAGGACGATGCCGGTGACGCCTGCCTCGCGGCTGAACGCCTCGGCCTGGGCGAGGCCGTTCTGACCGGTCGTCGCGTCGAGGACGAGGAGCACGTGGCGCGGCTGGTCGGCCAGCCGCCGGCGGACGACGTTCACGATCTTGGTGAGCTCGGCCATGAGCTGCGTCTTGTTCTGGAGCCGGCCGGCGGTGTCGATGATCACCGCATCGGCTCCGCGGGACTCGGCGGCGGCGACCGCGTCGAAGGCGACCGCCCCGGGGTCCGCCCCCGCGCGCTGGGCGACGACGGGCAGGCCGAGCTCGTCCCCCCAGATCCGGAGCTGCTCGATCGCCGCCGCCCGGAACGTGTCGCCGGCGGCGAGGATGACGCTCCGCCCCTCGCGCGAGAGCCGGTGGGCGAGCTTTGCGATGGTGGTGGTCTTGCCGGTGCCGTTCACCCCCACCACGAGGACCACCGCTGGGGCGGGGCCCAGCTCCCAGCTGCCGGATCCACTGCGCACGAGGCGGTCGCGGAGCTCGGCAGCGAGGGCCGACCGCGCGTCGTCCGCCGAGCGCCCGGCGCGCTGGCGCGCGGCGTCGACCATCTCGATGGCTGCCTCCGGACCGATGTCGGCGGCGATGAGCGCCTCCTCGACCTCCTCCCAGGTCGCCTCGCCGGCCGGGCCGGCGAGGATCGCGCGCAGGCGCGCGCCGAGGCCGCCCTGACGTGGCCGCAGCCCCATCCCCGTCGGCCCTCGCGCTGGGCGGGGCATCGTCACGCGGTGGCCTCCACCGGGATGTCGGCCAGCCGCAGCGACACGATCCGTGAGACGGCGGCATCGGTCATGGTCACCCCGTAGATCGTGTCGGCCACCTCGATCGTGGCCCGGTTGTGGGTGATGACCACGAAGTCGATCGCCTCGCTCAGCCTGCGGAGCGCGTCGGCGAAGCGGCCGATGTTCGCCTCGTCGAGCGCGGCGTCCACCTCGTCGAGGATGCAGAACGGCACCGGGTTCACGCTGAGCATGGCGAACAGCAGCGCCACGCCGGTGAGCGCCCGCTCTCCGCCGGACAGCATGGCCAGCCGCTGGAGCCGCTTGCCGGGCGGACGCACGACGATCTCGATGCCCCCGGGTGCCTCGCCGTCAGCGCCGTCGCCCAGGCTGAGCGACGCCGATCCCCCGGCGAAGAGAAGCCGGCAGAACTCGTCGAACTTCTCGCCGATGGCGGCGAAGGCGGCGTTGAACTGCTCGCCGATCTGCGCGTCCAGCGTGGCGATGAGCTCTTCGGTCGAGCCAATGGCGCCGGACAGATCGGTCTCCTGGCCGGCCAGCTCGTCGAGCCGCGCCGACAGCTCGCGGTGCTCCTCGACCGCGAACGGGTTCACCGAGCCGATCTGCGCCAGCGTGCGGCGCACGCGCCGCAGCTCGGCGTCGAGGGCGGTATCGTCGAGGTCTCCGATTCCCTCCCGCGCCGCCGCCTCCGCGGTTTCGTCGGCGGGCGACGGCGCGTCGCTGCTCGCGCCCGATTCCGCCTCCGGCAGCGAGTCGAGCGCGAGCTCGCGTTCCCGCGCAAGGGCGGCGAGTGCCTCCTCATGGCGCGATGCCTCGATCGCCGTCACCTGGGACGCCCGCTCCAGCTCGCCGAGCCTGGCGATCCCGCCCCCGGCGCGTCGCTCGAGGTCGAGCAGCTCCGTCCGCGCCGCCTGTCGTCCCGCTTCGGCCCGGGACCGCTCGCCGGCCGCGGCCTCGTCCGCGGCGCGGGCGATGGCGAGGGCCTCGCCGGCTGCGGCCGCATCAGCGCCGATGGCGGCGAGGGCGGCCGCCCGAGACGGGGCCTCGGCCGCGAGCTGCGTCCGCCGCGCCTCATGGGTGGCGCGCTCGCGTCCCTGGCCGACCTGCCGCTCCTCCCGGCCGCGCGCATCTTCCCGGGCGGCAACCCACGCGTCGCGCGCGGCATCGGCTTCGGCTGCAATCGCCACGCGGCTGTCGCGGGCGTCGGCCGCGGCGCGCTCGAGGTCGGCGAGCTGCCCTCCTGCGGGCCCGGGGTCCGGCGGGGCCAGGGGTGACCCAACGGGCGCGGATGAGGCCAGTCCCTCGAGCTCCTCCTGGAGCGTCGCCACGGAGGCGATGGCACGGCCGCGGCGCAGCTCGATGTCGGCCAGCGTCGCCTCCGCGGCGCGCAGGTCGGCCTCGGCTTCGCTCCGCTCCGCGCGCGCGTCGTCCGCACGACGGGAGGCGTCGCCGACCGCGGCCAGCTCGCGCGCGGCGGCGGCGGTCGCCTCGGCTTGGTCCCGCTCGGCGCGGTCGAGCGCCTCCGCAAGCTCGCGACGGCGTGCGTGCCGCCGCGCGCCCTCTCCCCCAGCGGCGTCCGCGCGGCCACGCACCGACACAAGGCCGCGCCCGTCGGCGAGGTCCCCGCGTGGCGTCACCGCCTGCCACCCGGCCGGCAGTGATCGCCAACCGGCCAGCAGTGCGGCGAGGTCCGGGGCCACCACCGTCCGGCGCAGGAGCCGAAGGCCAGCCCCGGACCCGCCAGCCCACTCGGCCAGCGTGCGCTCGGCGCCGACGGCGATCAGGGCCCGCTCACGGTCCGCGGCCTCGGAGCCGTCATCGTCGCCGGCGGCCGAGAGCAGCCGCGCCGCACCGCGTGCCTCGGCCAGACGTTCGACGAGGTCCCCGTCGCGCCACACGAGCGCCTGCTCGAGCTCGCCACCGATCGCCGCCTCGATCGCTGGCCACGCGGCGTCCGGGGCCTCGAGGCTGTCAAGCAGCGTCGCCCAGCCCGCCGCCGTGAGCAGCGAACCGAGGCGGGCGCCGTGCTCCGCGCGCTCGTGGAGCGCCTCGAGCTCGCCGCGCATCGCCCCCACGCGCTCGGCGAGCTCCGACGACCGGCGCCGCGCGGCGTCGGCGCGCGGCTGTGCCTCGCCCACGTCGTGTCGTGCCGCGTCCTCCCGGGCACGCGCGGCGTCGGCCCGCTGCCGCGCCACGCCGGCGGCACGTTGGGCCGGCGCGATCGAGCCCTCCGCGTCCGCCAGCGCCTGCCGGGCGGTGGCCAGCTCGTGCGCCAACTCGTCCCGTCTCGCGCCGAGCCGGGCCTCGACCTCGCTTCGCCGTGCGTCGGCGGCGATCCGCTCTCCCTGGCTGCGCCGGGCCTCGGCGACGGCCTCCTCAGCGGCGAGCAGCCGCGCGTCGGCCTCGGCCAGGCGCTCGGACGTGCCCCGCCACGCGGCCTCCGCCTCATCGGCGCGCCCGCGCGCCGGATCGACATCGGTGTCAACCCTGCCGCTCGCCAGCTCGGCGAGCGCCTCCTCGATCCGGGCCAGCTCAGCCACGGCGCCCTCATTGGCGCGGCGCAGGTCACCGGCGCGGGACTCGATCGACTCGAGGCGGCTTTCAGCGCGGATGAGCGCTTCCCGGGTCGCCTCGCGTCGCTCGGTCGCCTCGCGGGCGGCCTCCTCGGCCCGCCAGTAGCGGTCCTCGGCCGCCGCCGTCGCTTCGCGGCCTGCCGAGTGCTCGGCGCGCAGGGCCTCGAGCGCGGCCTCGGCCGCCGCGGCACGCCTCCGCGCATCGCCGAGCGCCGAGCGCGCGGCGGCCTCGCGGCGCCGATGCGATGCGGCCACGAGCGCGCGCGCGCGCCGCCCGAGGGTGTCGTGCTCCTGCTGGTGCTTTGCCTGGAGCGCAAGGCGCCGGACCTGCGGCCGGAGCTCGCCAGCGAGGTCGCTGATGCGGGTCAGGTTCTCTCGCGCCCGGCCGAGGCGGGCGAGCGCCTCGTTCTTGCGGACCTGGAGGCTCTTCACGCCCGCCGCCTCCTCGAACAGCTGGCGCCGCTCCTCGGGGCGCAGCGAAAGGGCGGCGTCCACGGTCCCCTGCCCCACCACCACGAGCTCGTTCGCACCGAGACGACCCTCGCCCAGGAGCTCCACCACGTCGCGCAGGCGGGCTCGGGCCCCGTTGATGAGGTACTCGCTCTCGCCCGAGCGGTAGGCGCGGCGGCCGACGGTCACCTCGGCGAAGTCGATGGGCAGCCAGCCATCGGCGTTGTCGAGGGTGAGGACCGCCTCGGCCATGCCCTGCGGCTTGCGCTGCTGGGATCCGGCGAAGATGACGTCGTCCGCCCGGCGCGTGCGCAGCGACCGGTTCGACTGCTCACCGAGCACCCAGCGCACCGCATCGGCCATGTTCGACTTGCCCGAGCCGTTCGGGCCGATGACGGCATTCACGCCCGGCTCGAACACGAAGCGGGTGGCGTCGGCGAACGTCTTGAAACCGTGGAGCCGCAGCTCCTTCAGCCGGCTCACAGCGCCGGCTCCTCGGTGAGCGGCGGGCGGTGGGCGTCATCCATGGCGAGCGAAGCCGCGTGCTCCTCGGCACGCTGGCGACTCGACCCGCTGCCCTCGGCGATGCGCCGCCCGTTCACGAGCACGGCCACCCGGAATCGCTGATCGTGCGGCGGCCCTTCCGTCTCGAGCAGCTCGTAGCGCGGCTTCTGGCGATGGACGCGCTGGCTCCACTCCTGGAGGCGGCTCTTCGCGGATTTCAGCGCGGTCCGCTCTGGGCCATCGAGCTCCTCGACGAACAGGTGGAGCAGCCAGCGACGCGTGGCTGGCACGCCCTCGGCGAGGTAGACCGCGCCGGCGACCGCCTCGAACAAGGCGGCCAGCAGCGACGGGCGGGTGGCACCGCCCGCCTCCGACTCCCCGCGACCGAGGAGGAGGTATCGGTCCATACCCGTGCGCAGGGCCATGCGCGCCAGGGCGTCGCGGTTCACGAGCCCGGCGCGGCGCGCGGTCAGCAGCCCTTCGTCCTCGTCGGGATAGCGGTCGTAGAGGAGACGGCTGACGACGAGACCGATGACGGCATCGCCGAGGAACTCGAGGCGCTCGTTATGCCCGGCGACGAGCAGCTGGTTCTCGTTGAAGTAGGAGCTGTGGACGAACGCCTGGCGAATGGCCTCCGGGTCCCGCAGGGCGATACCGAGTCGCTCGCCGAGCTCGTCGAGACTCGGTCGGTCCATGCGGCCCCGCTCGCTACTGCTGGTGCTCCTCGATGTACTCGACCGCGTCGGACACCTTCTGGATCTTCTCGGCGTCCTCGTCCGAGATCTCCATCCCGAACTCCTCTTCGAGGCTCATGATGAGCTCGACCAGGTCGAGCGAGTCGGCGTTCAGGTCGTCGACGAACGAGGCCTGCGGCGTGACCTCCTCCTCGTCAACGCCGAGCTGCTCGACGATGATCTTCTTGAGTCGGTCGAAGGTGGTTCCGTCGGTCACCCGTCTAGGCTCCTCTACCCGATGCTCCACTTCCCGTTGAACGCGCGACGCTGCCCAGGACGCCGTTCACGAGACGTCGGGCGGCATCTCCAGCGTACGTCCGGGCAAGGGAAACGGCATCGTGGATCGTCTCCCCGTCCGGGGTCGCGGCGGAGTATAGCACCTCGTACAGGGCGCTCCGCAGGATCGTCCGCTCCACGCGACCGAGCTCGGTGACGGGGATGGCGGGCGCCAGCCGGGCGATCTCGGCGTCGATCTCCGACCGGTGCCGGATGACCCCCTCCACCAGCTCACGGGCCCGATCCGCCGTCTCCCGCCGAAGGCCCTTCTCCGTCGCCAGTCGCTCGAGCGCCGGCAGGGCCTGCTCGGGCCGGAACTCCTCCTCGAAGAGGGCCAGCATCGCCAGCCTGCGCGCCTGGAGCCCCGGGTCCGTGGCGGCGCGATGCCGGGTCGGTGGCACGCCGTCAGGCTTCCGGCTGCGCGGGCGTGGTGACGGCGCGAGTGCCCTCCGCTAGCGTCTCGCCGGCGTCGTGCCGCGCGAGGGCCGGATGGGCGCGTGTCCACTCGGCGATGAGCCCGGGGATCCCCTCGGCGGCCGCCTCCGAGCCGACCCGAATGGCGTGCTCCACCATCCGTGCCTTGGCGCGGCCGTGGGTGACGATGCTCACGCCGCGCACGCCGAGCAGCGGTGCGCCGCCATAGCGCTCGAAGTCAAAACGGTGCTTGAGGCGGTCGAAGCCGGGCTTCAGCGCGAGGAGGGCGAGCGGCGCCACGGCGCCCTGCTGGAGGTCGCTCCGCAGCGAGCGGAAGATGTAGCTCGTCAGCCCCTCGAACAGCTTGATGACCACGTTGCCCACGAAGCCATCGCACACGACCACGTCGGCGGCATGCGCGATGAGATCGTTGCCCTCCACGTTGCCGACGAAGTTGAGGTCGGCCTCGCGCATCCGCTCGTTCGTCGCCCGGGTGAGCGCATTGCCCTTCTCGTCCTCCTCGCCGATGTTCAGGAGGCCGATGCGCGGGCGCGGCACCTTGAGGACGTGCTCGGCGTAGATCGAGCCCATGACCGCGAAGTGAACGAGGTTGGTGGGGTCGGAGTCGACGTTGGCGCCGACGTCGAGCAGCATGATCGGGCCGGTGGCGGTGACGAGGTGGGCGCCGAGCGCCGGGCGGTCGATGCCCTCGATGCGGCCGAGCCGGAAGACGGCGGCGGCCATGGTCGCGCCGGTCGACCCCGCGCTCACGACCGCCTCGGCCTCCCCGTCGCGCACGAGCTCGGTGGCGACCCGGATCGAGGCCCTGCGCTTCGCGCGGAGCGCGGTGGCCGGCGACTCGCCCATGCCGATGACGTCGGGGGCGTCGACGAAGGAGACGCTCGCGGGGCGACCGTGGCCGTACTCGGCGATCTCTGCCTCCATGCGGGGCAGGTCTCCGACGAGGATGATCTCGTCGGCGTTGGCGGCCGCGTAGTTGATGGCGCCACGGACGACTTCGCGCGGAGCGAAGTCGCCGCCCATCGCGTCGACCGCGATGCGCATCAGCGGGCGCGGGTCAGCGTGCGCCGCCCTCGGCCGGCGTGCTCGACTCGACCGGCAGCACCTCGCGGCCGTCGTAGTAGCCGCAGGTCGGGCAGACGTGGTGGGCACGCTTCAGCTCGTGGCAGTGCGAGCACTCGACGAGCGGCGGCGCGCTGATCGCCAGGTGAGCGCGCCGCTCGCCCTGGCGGGCCTTGGATACCTTGCGCTTGGGAACGCCCACGCGTGTTGACTCCTGGTTTCGGCGGGTTCGGTCTGGGACGGGACGTCGCAGTATAGCGGCCATCGCCACGAGGTGGCGAGGCGAGGGTCAGTTCCGGTCGCGGTCGAGGAAGCGGGCCAGGCCGGCCAGCCGCGGGTCGACGTCGTCGGCCGCGTGGGTCGGATGCCCGGGGCCGAGCGGCTCGCCGCAGTCCGGGCAGAGACCGGCACAGTCCGGCCGGCACAAGGGATGCATCGGCTCGGTGAGCGCAAACTCCTCGCGGAAGACGGGGGTGAGGTCCAGCTCGTGGTGCTCGTCGATGGTGCGCACCGACTCGTCGCGGTCGGGATCGGGCAGGACCGAGCCGCTCTCCGCGTCGACGCTGGGCAGGTACTCCTCGCTGACCTCGATCCTGGCCGCCTCGACGTATGGCTCGAGGCAGCGCCCGCACGTGCGTCGCACGTCACCGGACAGCGAGCCCCGCACGAGGATGCCGCGGTTGGTGCGCTGCATGCGCAGGAGCCCGCTGATCGGGCCGGCGAGCTCGACGTCCGGGGCGAGCGACAGGTAGCGGTCGCGTAGACGGTGCTCGCGAACCGCGCCCGGCGGTTCCCGCAGGAGCCCCGCCACGTTGAACGCGGTCATGGACGTGGAGCGGCTTCGGTCGCCTCCTGCTCCGGCTCCCCGATGGGGACGCCGTCAGTCGCCGGTCGCGCGGGCCGGTGCCGCTCGTCGAGCATGTCGATTCCGCGCTTGATGCTGGTCAGGGCCTTGATGCACTCGCCCTCGAGCCGGATGAGGACGCCTGCGGCGTACTCGTCGGCCCCGCGGCGCACCTCGGCCGCCTCTTGGTTGGCGGTGTCGAGGATCTCGCCGGCGCGCTGCTGAGCCATCCGCACCAGCTCGCGCTCCTCGAGCATCTGCGCCGCCTGCTCCTGGGCACGGGCGATGATCGCATCGGCCTCTTCGCGCGCGCGCTCGGTGATGCGGCCGGCCTCCTCGGTGATGCGGCGCGCCTCGCGCACCTCGTCGGGCACCGAAACGCGGAGCTGGTCGATCAGCTCGAGGACCGCTGCCTGCTCGAGGACGACGTTGTTCGTCAGCGGCAGCTTCTTGCTGGCTGCCACGAGGCTCTCGAGCCGTTCGACGAGGAAGATGATGTCCGTGGCCGTGATCCTCCGTCCGTGGGCGGGATTATAGACCCGGGATCGAGCGAATCCGCGCCGCGCCGCTCAGCCGCGGAAGCGCTCGCCAAGCGCCAGCGCCACCGGCTCCGGCACCATGCCACGCACGTCCCCGCCGAACTGGGCCACCTCCTTGGCCAGGCTGCTCGACACGAAGCCGAACTCCAGGGCGGTCATGAGGAAGACGGTGTCGACGCTGCGCTCCAGCTTCCGGTTGGTGTGCGCCATCTGGAGCTCGGCCTCGAAGTCGCTGATCGCGCGCAGGCCGCGAACGATGAAGCCGGCCCCCTGCCGTGCCGCGAACTCGACGGTGAGGCCGTCGAAGCCCTCGACCTCCACGTGCGCACCGAGATCGGCCACGGACTCGCGGATGAGCTCCACCCGTCGCTCGATCGGGAAGAGGGGCGTCTTCCTCGGGTTGTGGAGGACGCCGATGACGAGCCGGTCGAAGAGCGACGCCGCGCGACCTGCGACGTCGAGGTGGGCCATGGTCATCGGGTCGAACGAGCCGGGAAAGACGGCGACGCGGCTCATGGCTCCTCCACGTCTCGGACCAGGAAGGTGAGCGCTGTCTCGCCGAAGCGCCGGTCGCGCCATCGGGCCAGACCCTCCGGGGTGGGCACCTCGGTCCGCCAGAAATGCTTCACCACCACGCTCGCCCGCGGCGCCAGCAGCGGAGCGAGCCGCTCGAGCGGCGCGAGGATAGCATGGTCCTCGTAGGGCGGATCGAGGAACGCCAGGTCGTAGGGCGGCTGGCCGGGAGCGTTCGCCAGGAACCGAATGACGTCCCCGCCATGGACCGATGCCGCGCCCGCCAGCCCGGTACGCTGCAGGTTGTCCCGGATCGCGACCAGCGCGTCCCGACCGCGCTCCACGAAGGTCGCGTGCAACGCTCCCCGGGAGAGCGCCTCGATGCCGAGCGCCCCGCTGCCCGCGTACAGGTCGAGCACGTGCGCGTCCGGCACGCGCTCCCCGAGGATGCCGAACAGCGTCTCCTTCACCCGGTCGGTGACCGGGCGCGTGGCACGGTCGCGCGGAGCGCGGATCGGCACCCCACGCGCGGTGCCGGCGATCACCCGCATGTCACGCGGCCTCGCCCTCGTCCCCCGCCGCGGCGAAGTCGGCGCGCAGCCGGGCGAGCGCCGGCCTGCCGGCGAGGGTCGGGTCCCCGCCAACGAGCTGATCGGCCAGGTCGCGAGCGCGCTCGGCGAGCGCCACGTGGCGCGGCTCGAAGAGCGAGGCGACGCGGAGCGGCGGCAGACCCGACTGGCGGGTGCCGAGCAGGTTCCCCGCGCCGCGCAGGGTGAGGTCGGCCTCGGCAATGGCGAAGCCGTCAGACGATGAGGCAACCACGTCGAGGCGGCGCCGGGCCAGCTCGTCGGTCGCATCCGAGAGGAGGATGCAGAACGAGCGGTGCGCTCCACGGCCGACACGCCCGCGCAGCTGGTGGAGCTGGGCGAGGCCGAAGCGTTCGGCGTCCTCCACGAGCATGACGCTCGCGTTGGGTACGTCGATCCCGACCTCGACGACGGTGGTCGCCACGAGGAGGTCGATCTCGCCGCCGGCGAAGGCGGCCATCGTCGCGTCCCGCTCGTCGGCCCGCTGCTGGCCGTGCACGAGCCCGATGCGGAGGCCCGGCAACCGGCCGCGCAGGCGCTCGACCTCCGCCTCGGCCGATGCCACGGTGAGCGCCTCGCTCTCGGCCACGAGCGGCACGACGACGAAGGCCTGGCGCCCGTCGGCCACCTCGGCGGCGAGGAAATCCTCGATCCGCG
>Ga0299913_10000741_pt1 | contig 22031 bp, 33 predicted proteins | sample RVTome_9_FD_201360 | JGI IMG/M metagenome (GOLD analysis project Ga0299913, IMG submission 201360) | Soil microbial communities from uranium-contaminated site in the Upper Colorado River Basin, Wyoming, United States - RVT155D38 (version 2) ... | reverse complement strand
TTCGTAGCGCATCCGGAGCATCACCGCGCCGCCATGGAGCATCGCGCGAGCTATCTCATTCACGCGGAAGATGGGCGCGACCAGCTCGACTGGACCCCAGATCATTCGCGTCGCGCCCGAGGCTTCGCTACCTGGGCGGCCCTACGGGAGCTCGGACGCACTGGCCTAGCGGATCTCATCGAGCGCTGCTGCCGTCATGCCCACGATATTGTGACCCGTATCGGCGCCTTGCCGAACGCACGCGCCATATGCATCCCGCTGATCAACCAGGGACTGGTACGCTTCTATGACGCCCGGCCCGGGGCCACCGAAGAGGATCACGACAACAGGACCGACGCCGTGATGGCGGCCATCAACGCCACTGGCGAGGCGTTCTTCACCGGAACCACATGGCGCGGCAGGCGCTGCATGCGAGTCTCGGTATCCAGCTGGCGCACGACGGCGGATGACGTTAACCGCGCCGTGGCCGCAGCAGCACGAATACTCGGGACAGTAGCGGACTAGCGAGCGCCTGTGCTCGGAGGAAAAGTAGCTCTGGTAGCCGGCGGAACCCGCGGAGCCGGACGTGGGATCGCGGTGGAGCTCGGCGCGGCAGGCGCAACCGTCTACATCACCGGCCGTACGACTCGCGGCCGGACGTCCGAGTACGGCCGTCCTGAGACGATCGAGGAAAGCGCCGCGTTAGCGACCCAGGCCGGAGGCGAGGGTATTCCGATTCGGGTGGATCATCTCGTGCCGGGTGAGGTCGAAGCGCTCGTCGCCCGAATCCGGACCGAGCGGGGAAGGCTTGACGTTCTGGTCAACGACATCTGGGGCGGCGAACACCTGTTCGAGTGGAACAAGGCGGTCTGGGAGCACAACTTGGAGAACGGCTTGCGGTTGTTGAGGCTCGCCGTCGACACTCATCTCATCACGGCACACTACGCGCTCCCGCTCATGATCACGAAACCTGGTGGCCTCCTGGTCGAGGTAACCGATGGAACGGCAGAGTACAATGCGGAACACTACCGCCTGTCGGTGTTCTACGATCTGGCAAAGGTGGCCGCCAATCGCATGGCCTGGGCACACGCCAAGGACCTTGCGCCCTACGGGGCCTCGGCGGTTTCCATTACGCCAGGGTGGATGCGGTCAGAGATGATGCTCGACAATTATGGTGTTAGTGAAGAAAACTGGCGCGACGCCACTGCCAGGTCTCCGCACTTCGCAATTTCCGAATCGCCGCGCTTCGTTGGACGGGCCGTCGTCGCCCTGGCCTCCGATCCCGACCGAGCCCGGTGGACAGGAGAATCGCTCTCCAGCGGTGGACTGGCCAAGGTTTATGGCTTCACCGACATCGATGGCTCCCAGCCCGACTGCTGGCGGTACATGCGGGAGGTTCAGGACCCGGGCAAGCCTGCAGACGCCAGCGGGTACCGTTGAGCCGCGGACGTGATGAACGTCTTCGGGACGGTGCGGGAAAGGGTCGCATTATGGACGGCGGCATCAGAGAAGAGGTGACTGCGGTCGCTCATGATTGGGATCAGGCGATGATCCGGAACGACGCGGATGCAATCGGTCAGTACATGGCGGACGACTGGATAATCATCGGTTCGGACGGCAGCGTCGGTGACAAAGCCGCCTTTCTACGACTGGTGAAATCCGGGACGCTGAGTCACGATATCATGGAATCCAATGACCTGCGCGTCCGCGTCTACGGCGAGACCGCCGTGGTCACGGCACAAGGTATATCCGGAGGGAAATACCAAGGGAGGGCGTTCCACGAGGTAGAGCGGTCGACCTGCGTCTTTGTCAGGCACCAGCGGACGTGGAAGTGCGTCCTGACACATCTCTCGCGAATCGAGCCGACGGAAGGCCCCTGATCCGGCTGAGGTATGCGTGCTCCGCTCGTGTCACCGGATGTTCCTTAGATCCGGCTCATGCGCGGTCGAACAGCTATACCGGAGAGTTCCATGCTGCGTCGTGGGCAAAGCCTATTCTACGTCATCGCGGCCGGCCTGATCGCCTTCGTGTTAAGCACGCTCGGGCGACTGCCGCCCCTTGTCGCGTCGCATTTCGATGCCGCAGGGGTCCCGAATGGCTGGTCCAGCCGGCCAACGTACGCGCTGCTGCTCATAGCCATCGGCGTCCTGCTTCCACTTGGAATCGCGGGTCTCATCGCCGGTCTGACGCGGAAGGGGCCTTCGCGTCTCAACATTCCCGCTAGAGAGTACTGGACCCGGCCGGAGCATAGTGGAGAGGCCGTGCTACGCGTACGAGGTTACATGTGGTGGCTCGCGTGTATCATGGCGGGCGCGGCTCTCTCCATCCATTGGCTGGTGTTGGCCGCGCATGCCCATCAGCCGCCCCGGCTGAGCACGAGTGCGCTCCTCCTCGTGCTCACCACAGTCGTCCTCGCGATAGGTGCGTGGACGGTTGGCTGGTATAGGTTGCTCCGGCGGCCCGGTCCTAGCTAGCCGTCGGCGCCCGAAGCAGCAGGACCAGTCAACTTGACAGGCGGTTCGAAGACCCGCATAACGGGAGGATGCAGCAGGGCGTGAAGCCGATTCGTTCGACCGGTGGGACACGGGAAAGGAGCTTCGAATGAATTATCTCTGGCGCTTCACCGTGGGCGCGATTGCCTGCATGACAGCATGTAGCCCGAGCGGCGATGATCCTGACGGGCGCGATGCGCCGAGCCGGGCCACGGCCGATTCGGAGCAGTGCGACATCCTTACTGCCGCCGACGTGCAGGCGGTCACCGGCACCAGTGTCGAGCGCATGGACCGTAATCCCGCCGTAGGGGCGGGTGGCACCTGCGTCAACTTTGCCGGAGCCGATGGTCAAGTGTATCTGGGCGTGAATCGCTTGAACAGCACGTCCGAGTATAGGGGTACGGTGGGCGCCGTTCCGGAAGACGTGTACCCGGACAAGCAGGCGCTGCCTGGGCTAGGAGATGAGGCGGTGTTGTTTAAGGGGCCTGGAGGGGTCCGTTTCCTGGTCGCCCGAAAGAGTACGTCCGGTGTCGTGCTCTTCCCGCTGGGTAAAGGGTACAACATGTCGGATCAACAGCTTCGCGATCTGGCGGCGAAGGCTCTGGCATCTGGCTCGTGAGCTTCCGGGTCGTCGCGGTCGACGATACCGCCGGCGCCCGCCTTTTCCGAGCTGCCGCCGAGTCCGTGTACCGGCGGGACCTCAATTGGATACCACCGCTTCCGGGTGAAGAGAGCGACACTTTTTCGCCCCGCCGCAATCCTGTTCTCGCGGGCATGGGCGTGCGGCGCTGGGTGCTGCTCCAGGGGGATACGCCTGCCGGTCGTGTCGCCGCCTTTGCACCGGCTCACCGGCCAGGCGTTGGCTACATCGGCTTCTTCGAGTCTCCCAACGACGGCCATGCAGCACACCTGCTGCTGCATGCCGCCGAGGAATGGCTTTGTAGGCAGGGACGCCGGGAGTGCTACGGGCCTATTGCCGTGATCCCACGTGACCGGATTGGATTGCTCGTGGAGGGATTCAACCGTCCACCGATGCTATTCACCCCCTACAATCCGCCGTATTACGAGGCTCTGCTGCAAGCGCAGGGATGGACACCGCACCGCTTGCTGCAGGCTTACGTCTGGGATGCCGGCTACCAGGACTCACGGGGCGTCCTGCAGCTGGCTGAGCGCGCCACTGCCGGTTCGCCGATACGTATCCGTCCGCTACGGCTCGACCGGTTGAAGGAGGAGACTCAGCTCATTGCCCGGCTCATCAACCAGACGCTGGCGGAAGCGTGGCACTTCGATCCGATAAGTGAGCCGGAAGCCGCCGCCATGGCTCGTCTGCTCCGTCCCATCCTCGATCCCTCGATTGCACTGGTGGCGGAAGATGACGGCGGAGCCTGCGCTGTAGCGCTTGCGGTGCCGGACGTAAACTGGCTGTGGCAGCGCGCCGGGGCACGGCTGTGGCCAATGGGCTGGGCCCGGCTGCTGCGGTGGCGCCGGCATATCCCCCAGGTACGCGTCATGGCGTTGGGTCTCGCACCACGGGTCCAGCGAACCGGACTGGCGGCGCGCATGATCACTCAGCTGCTCCGTGCAGGTCGCGCTCGCGGATATGTTCAGGGTGAGCTGTCCCAGATCTACGATAACAACGTGGGCATGGGTCGAATCCTGGACCGCATGCGCTTTCCGGTGGTGCGTCGGTATGCCATTTTCGCCCGGCGACTGGCCGGCTAAGCACGGATGACGCATACGGAGAAGGTGCACGTAATCCTCGGCAGCGCTGCCGCGCTCGCCGGAGCGTTGGCGCTGTGGGAGGTCTATCGGCCGACCAGCCGCGCCCGCCTATGCTGGCCGGTTCTTGCCTTCCTTATTGGTTTCTTTCTCTTCATCCCCGTCGAAGCCCGGAGCCGCACCTATCAGGATGTCGGTTGGTGGCAGGTTCTACTGAGCGCAGTCCCCGAGCATCCCACCACATGGATCCGCGACTGGCTTTACTATCTGCCACAGCGGCACGTGATCCAGCACAAGCTCGGCGCCCTCTGCATTATGGCCATCGGGATGATCGAGTTCCGCCGGGCCCAGGGCGGACTTCCCGGCCGCGGGCCTAGAATGGCACTCCCCTCGCTGCTTCTCGGCACCGCCATTGCCTTCGGCGTGCATGGTGGCACCGCGGCACACCTCAGTCATCCCGTTGAGCAGATCCATCACCAAGTCCTGGGCGCCGCATTCGCGGCTGCCGCCACCACCTTGGCTCTGTCACGAACCGGCCGGCTTCGCGCACACTTCTGGAAAGGGCTGTGGGCCGCGCTGGTTCTCGCCGTCGGTCTCGACATCGCTGTGTTCTACCGTCTCAGGCCCACCGAGAATGCCGAGGAGATCCACCATCATGAAAGCATTGGTCCTGGGATGCGGTGAAATGGCACAACCGGCCGTTACGGATCTTGTCAAACACGGAGTTTTTAATCAGATCAAGATTGCGAGCCGGCATCCTGCACGCGCGGAGGAGTTTCTGGCCACTCTCCCGCCCCATCATATCAAGCTCCAGGCTGTCCGGGTGGACGTGCTGGACCATCCCGCACTGGTGTACCTCATGCGCGGGTTCGACGTCGTCTGCAATCTGGCGGGACCTAACTACCGCAACGCAGTCGCGATCGCCCGTGCCGCGATCGCTGCCGGGGTTTCCCTGGTCGACGTTTCGGACGACTGGGCGGCAACACTCCAGCTACTCGAGCTCCACGCCGAAGCCGAGCGTGCCGGGATCACTATTCTCATTGGGCTTGGAGCCAGTCCCGGCGTGACGAACGTCCTGGCACGCTACGGCGCCGACCGGCTGGACCGGGTCGAGGAGGTGCGAACCTCGTGGGTCATGCGCGGCAGCGACGCCGGTGGTCCTGCGCTCGCCGCTCACCTGCTCTATTCCCTGCCGGATCGCGCGTTCGTTTTCCAAGATCGCAACATTAAAGAGGTGCGCCCCTTCGAGGACGGGAAGGAACTGATCGATTACCCCGAGCTGGGGCCGGTTGAGGTCATGCACATCGGACACCCCGAGCCGCTGACCATTGCCCGATTCATCGAAGGGGTTCACTACGCCGACGATAAGGCGACCTTCCTGCCAGTACAAGTCAACCGGATGATTGTGGAGCTGGGCCGCATTGCGCGCTCTCAGTTTCCGGTCATGGTGGACGGCCATTCAGTGGACCCCATGGAATTCGCCGCGATGTATTTCTACCAGACCTGCAAGGCCATGAGCGATGTACCGAAGACCGGCGCCCTCCGCACCGAGATCCGCGGTGAACTCGCTGGGAGGTCGGTCCGCCTGATCTACTCAGCCGCGGGGCGGATCGGCATCGGCACTGGCATTCCTTGCGCCATCGGTGCCCAGCTAATCGCAGCGGGCTCGATTAAGCGTAGGGGCGTATTTCCCCCAGAGGCTCGCGGCGTGCTCGACACGGAGCTGTTCCTCAGGGCGATCGAGATGCGAAACATCGGTGAGATTCATGAGGAACTACTCGACTGGCATCGTGAGGACAGCCGGATGCTGGCACTGGAACAGGCATGAGCCTCATTCGAGCGGCGATACCGTTCGTTCTCATTCTGGTCTCGCTCGAACTGTTGTTCGGGGCCGTAAGGAAGCGGACCGTGCACCGGCTGCCGGATTCGTTGGCGGACCTCGGGTGTGCCGTGATGAGCCAGGTACTTGGCCTAACCGTGACCGCGGTGACGATTGGAGGATACGCCCTCACGGTCGATGCACTTGCAACATACCGCTCCGAGGTCGCGGCTGGTCCGGCGGCCTGGGTGGTGGTGTTCCTGCTCGTGGATCTAGGCCAGTACCTCGTACACCGTCTCTCGCACCGGGTAAGCCTGTTGTGGGCGTGCCACGCCGTGCACCATTCGAGTGAGGAGTTCAACTATGCGGTTGGACTTCGCAACAGCAGCTTTCACGGCCTCCTGATCTGGGTGTTCTTCCTGCCACTGGCGGCCGCCGGGGTGCCCTGGCGCATGGTGGCAGCTTGTTATGGCCTGAATGTGCTCTATCAGTTTTGGCTCCACACCCGGCTGATAGGCCGCCTGGGGCCGCTGGAGGCGGTGCTCAACACGCCGTCTCACCACCGGGTGCATCACGGGACAGACGCTCGCTACCTCGATCGCAACTTTGGCGGCGTGTTGATCGTGTGGGACCGGATGTTTGGGACCTTCTCTCGTGAGGAGGAAGAACCACGCTACGGTATTCTCACCCCGCTGGGCAGCTGGAATCCGGTCTGGGCGAATTTCCAGGGTTTAACCCTCATTGCGGCGGCGTGGAAGCGCGCTCCGAATATGCAAGGTCGTTTGCGGGCGATCTTCGGACCACCGGAAGCCCTGGGCTGTGCCGGGCCAGCAGCCGTGCCCACCGTCCCAAGCCGGAGAGTCGCGCTCTACGCCGCCGCGCATCTGGGGCTCGCCATCGCCGTTACCCTCGGCATCGTGATGCCATCGAGCATTCCGGGTTTACTCCGACTCGGAGCGGGAGCACTCGTACTCGCCACCCTGGGCGCGGTGGGGGGACTCCTCGATGGGCGGCAATGGGCTCGGTCATGGGAGAGTGTGCGGCTGGTGGGAATCATCACGGCCGGGTTGCTGCTCCCAAGTGAGACGCCGGTGCGGCTCGGGATCGTGCTAGTTGGGGTGATGTCGATCTTCTGGTTGACCCGAGAAGCCCGGGTGCTTGCTTCACCGCCGGCAGGGCGCCCGGTGCCTGTGAGGAATGGATGATACGCAAGCTTGGTTCCGGCGAGTACCGCCTCTACTTCCGGAAAAAAGATCCGAAGACCGGGAAGCGGCACAACCTGGGCAGCTTCTAGACCTGAGCCGCTGCGGAGAACGCGGTTGAAGGTCGTAGAACTTGGTCGAACCCGCCCCAGCTCTGTGGCCGGTTGACCTAAGACGGCGGCCCTGTGAACCAAGTCTAACGATTCATTCATGTTCTCCTCACGGGCTCGGTCGTACTCTGGGGCACCGACCTCCGGAGCCCTGTATGCGGATCACCCGCCGTCTCGTTGCCTTCGCAGTCAGCGTCGCTACCGGCTGCACCCCCGCGCATGTCGTGAGCACGCCGGTCCCTGTGGCCGCTGCCGGGGACCGCATCCGCTACGCCGGCCCGTCCGACACTACGGACTTCATCACTGCCCGAATGATCTCACTCGACGTCGATAGTCTGGTCTTTGAGCGGTTCATCGCCGGCGACCCAACCGGGCGCTGGATCGTGGGATCGCTCCCAACTGACTCCATCGCACGCCTTCAAGTCCGGGTTGACCGGCGGGGCAATGCGGGCCGCGGCGCACTTATAGGCGGGCTTGTGGGCGGCGCAATCGGCGTGTTATGCGCCGCTGAGACGTCGTCCGGCTGGTTGGAACCGTCTCCGGAGGCCTGCTTCTTGGGTTATACGCTTACCGGGGCGGGCACGGGCGCGCTGATCGGCGCTCTGCGCCGTAGCGACGTTTGGGCACCCACTCCAGTGCCGAGGCGACGGCAAGAGCCAACACCGGTGCCGGCACCGGTGACCGTGGCGCCGGCCGGGTCGCCCTCGGATTCCATGTTCCCGACGAGCACAGAAGGCACGTACCCCGCGCGCTTCCGTCGAATGGAGTGACAAGCACATCCGGCGGCTGCCCCGTAATTGTGACTTTGATAGGGTGAGTTGCCTGCTGGGTGGCTCGTACCGGATGTTCGCTCCGGAGACTCGACAGGGCGGCTACAATATCCCTACTTTCGCAGTGATTGCGGTCCTTTTCGCCGTTGGTGTCGTATTGACCTTCAAGGCCTACTTGGGGGACGAGGCTTCATGACCTTCGAGCGTGGTCGTCTTTCGTTCTAATCGCCATTCTGCATGCCACGCGCCCAGCCGGGACGTTGCCCGGTCCTTGTTAGTACAACGACCCTCTTGGAAGGCCGGCTTCAATGAATCATCCACGCGCTACCGCTTCATCGCCCAACAGCGTGAAACTCGCGGCCGCGCTCTTTGTCGTATACGGCGTGGCCGTGGTGTTCAATGCTACTGCCATGCAGGGCTCCGCTAATTGGGTCGCGGCGGCCGACTTCCCGCGGGCGCTCATCCGTCTGCTCGGAACAATGGTGATCGCCTGGGGTTTGCTGCACCGGGCGCGCTGGGCCTGGTGGCTGGGGGTCGGCCTCGCGGCTGTCTGGCTCGCCGCAGGTGCCCTGGCCGTCCTCGTGTTCGAGCGTGGAGACGTGTACTGGTTGCCGCCGAGTGGGCTGCAGATCTTCTTGGTGGTCTCGCTGCTGTGTCTCGGTCTGTCGCTGGCGCTGCTCCTGTCCCCCTCGGCGCGGGCGGTGTTCCGTCGGCCCGTCACTTAACCCACAGGGTCCTGAGGGGCCTCGAATCTGTCTGCCGCCGCCACGCGGGCCATGGAAGGCCGGAGCCGGGTCGAAGGCACCGCGGAGATTCAGGAAATTCGGGTCTTCGGCGACTGGGCGTACTGCTGGAACCTTCTCGGGAGAACGCATGGAGCAGCACCCTGAAGGAGAGAAATCCATCCTTTGGCGCCGGCTCGATATGCCCGGGCACGACGCGGCCGCCATCCGTGAGACGGGTAGCGGCGCGAAACTGCGTGGGATGGCAGTCTTCCAGGATGAGAGTGGACCTACGGCCCTTCACTACAGCGTGCGCTGCGATGCGGAGTGGCGGACCACCGAAGGCACCGTCGAGGGCTGGTGCGGACCCCGGCCGGTTGAGCTCAGGTTTGTGCGCTCGCACGGCGGCGATTGGACAATGAACGGGGTGGCGTGTCCCGCGGTGGCGGGATGCGCTGACCTGGATCTCAACTTCACTCCCGCCACGAACCTGATGCCACTGCGGCGCCTGAATCTACCTCTGGGTCAAACGGCCGAAGTGCGCTCCGCATGGCTGGAGTGGCCTGAGTGCGCCCTCACTCTGCTGGTCCAGCGATACGCCCGCAAGTCGATGTTCGAGTACGACTACGAGGCCGACCTGCCGGGGACTGCCAGCTTCGCAGGGGTACTCCGAGTACAGGCGAACGGATGGGTACTCGATTACGCCGGATTGTGGCAAGCGGAGCCAGATGACACTCGAGACCTCGCAGGGTAAGTTCTTGGCTCATCCCACAGCATCCCCAGAGAGCGCCCTGCTGTTTTCTCCTCCGGAGGTCGTCATGCACTTTCGTGGCACATGTCTCATCGCTGTCGCCGCCGGGCTCCTCGGCGGATGCTATCATGCCACCATAGAGACTGGTCTACCGCCCTCCCCTCAGGTGATCGACCAGGGGTTCGCCTCCGGCTGGATTTATGGTCTGGTCCCCCCGAAGACCGTCACGACAGCCAGCAAGTGCCCGAGTGGGGTTGCGAAGGTCGAGACCGAGCTCTCGTTCGTTAACCAACTGGTGAGCCTCCTCACTCTGGGGATCTACACCCCGATGCACATCAGGGTGACCTGTGCGGCCGGTCCCTCGGCATCTGCGGGCGCGAGACTGTCCGTCGAGCAGGGCGCGGACACGTCGGCGATCCAGGGACGGTTTGCGATTGCCGCTGAACAAGCAGCGAGGCAACGCGTTCCGGTGCTGGTCCAGTTCGAGCCGTAGCCGACGTGGTCAGGCGAGTGGACGGTGAAGGGAGTCTCTGGACCGTCGCCCTTCACCTGAGGTAGACAGGCCCGATGCCCGGGGGTGCTTCCGATCCGCGAGTGTACTTTGCCGCCGAGCGGACCATGTTGGCGTGGCTACGAACCGGAATCGCAATTATAGGCTTCGGTTTCATTGTAGCGCGATTCGGTTTGTTTCTCAGGCTGCTTCACTTCGAGGCTGGCTCGGCGGCGAGCCACGGGCTGTCCCCATACCTGGGGGCGGCCCTCGTAGTACTCGGCGTGCTGGCGATTGCCGGGGGCGCGATTCAATACCGACTCTTTTGCCGGACCCTTCCATCTGCCGACCGACCTGTGTCCTCCAGCCCGCATTTCGTGCTCGGCCTGAGCTGGGCAGTAGTGCTGATCGGTGCAGCACTGGTGATCGTGCTGGTGGCCAACCCCTAAGCTTCCGTATTAGCCGGCCTGGGTGGGGGCCGACTCTTGCCTCGGCTGCCAGGATGATGCACAATAGGAACGGGCGGATGATCCACGCCCAACCTCGCCGGCCCTGCCCCAGCCCGGGTCCTCGGGAGGCAAAGGGGGGAACACTCCCGGATCCGTCTGGTAGGCCTTTGGGACGCCGCGGGCGTCGTCGCTGGGGGACGTGTCGCCTGTGGCCTGACCAAAGGAACGCGTCAATGCCTGCCAACAAGGATTTCAAGCGCCTGACTCGTGGGCGCATGCGGAAGACCGGCGAATCCTACACTACCGCCCGCGCTCAACTCCTCCAGCAAAAGACCGCAGCTGCCGTCCCCCCTCTCTGTGCGGATTATGCGAAGCTCGCGGGCCGGAGCGACGCGACGCTCAAGGCCAATACCGGCTGTACGTGGGAGCGTTGGGTCAAGGCACTCGACCAAGCAAAGGCGTACACCTGGCCCCACCGGGACATCGCGAAGCACGTGCGTGAGAAGTACAGGATGCCGAGCTGGTGGGCTCAAACCGTCACGGTCGGGTATGAGCGGATCAAGGGGATGCGGGCGATTGGGCAGCGCCGAGACGGGACTTTCGAAGCATCGAAGAGCAAGACGCTCCCGGTATCGCTCGCCCGGCTGTACGGCGCCTTTCACGACGCGCGGACCCGCGCCCGTTGGCTGCCCGGAGTGGAGTTGACGGTGCGGACCGCGGCGCGCGAGAAGTCGATGCGGATCGGCTGGCCAGACGGGACCCGTGTCGTAGTGGGTTTCCTTCCCCGCGGGGAGAAGAAGAGTCAGGTGGCGCTCGCGCACGAGAAGCTCCCCGATCGCGCCTCGGTCCAGCGCATGAAAGAGTACTGGGCCGAAAGGCTGTCGGCGCTGGAGGACGTGCTGGTGCCCGACAAGAGCTGAGGATTTTCTCCTGAGCATACTTGCACTGGGGGCCAACCGCATGGGGTCGGCGACAATCATTATCACTCGGTCCATGGCCCTGGCGAGTGTCGCCGCCGCAGCGGCTTTCAGACCGGACTTTGCGAGTGCTCAGGTCGATTGCACTCGAAGTCCGGTTTTGCCGGCGTACGCTCACAACGACTACCAGAATCCTCATCCATTAGAGGATGCGCTGACGCTCGGCTTTCGCGGTGTGGAAGCCGATATCTTGCTTCGCGGCGGAGAGCTGAGGGTGGGCCACGATGCGTCAGAGACGCGAGCCCGGCGGACCCTGGAGGCCATGTATCTGCGGCCACTGCGAGAGATCGCACAGCGGTGTGGCGATGTTCTGGGGGGCTCGATTCCCTTCCTCCTGAATATCGAGCTGAAGGAGCGCTCCCGCGCAGCCTATGATTCGCTCGTTATCCTGCTCAACCGGTATCCCGATCTCTTTGGTTCTGTCACAGGCGAGACTGTCGTGCCACCCGTGCAGGTGATCCTCGTGGGATGGTACCCGTTGTCAGACTCCATCCCTCCTCTTTTCGAACACCGGCTATGGCGCCAGCAACGCATCACGAAGCTGTCTGCGGCCGAGGGAACCCAGTCAGCGGCGGCTATCCGGTTGGTTAGCCTCGACTATGGAAAGACGATCGCGTGGTCGGGCCACGGGCTCCAGCCTCTACACGCCGAACGCTGGCTCACTCGAGTGCGGGCTGCAAAGGACGAGGGCGGAGACCGGCTAGCCCGGGCATACAATGTCCCTGTGAATCCAGCGGTATATCGGCTGCTGCTGGAAGGCGGTGTGGATCTCATCGGCACGAAGCGCTTGTGGGATTCCCGCGAGGTGCTGCTTACACTGGGTTTGGCCTTGCGCAGGTGATGCCGGTCTGTAAGGAACCCACACACCTCTGCTGATCGGCCGGCCGGCAGGCGAGCCTACACACGATGTTCCGACTAGGTTGAGATGACTTGGGCGAGTCGGCGATGCGTCGCGCGACTCTGTACCACCTCACACTGGAGCTATAGTATGCCCCCACGCGATTCTACCCCTGCCGAGCGTCAGATCCAGGTCCGGCAGGTCACTCATGTGCAGGCTTCCTGGACCGAACAGGACCGCGGCGAGCCCGGAGCGTTCACGTTGCAGCTGATCCTCGATCACGGGGCGGATGAGTACGTCTTGCGTCCGACCGCTGACGATGCGGACCTCCTGGTCAAGCTGCTGGCGCGCAGCAAGAACGCGACCTTTGATCTGGACCGAAAGGTCCTGGTATTCGCCAACCTCGCCATCGAGTAGGCTATTCGGTGCTGGCTTTCGGGTAGGCCGTGCGTTCGCCCAGAGACGATGAAGAGCGGAGAGGAATGCCTTTGAAACGCCCTACTGGAATATCGGTACTTGCTATCGTGCTCGGCGTATTGGCGATTGGGGCGTTTGTCCTCACGATGACAGCCGAGGTGCTCGCGGAGCTGGGCGTCAAATGGCGCCTGGTCCAGTTCACCGCCATGATGTACGGCCTGACTGCTGTTGTAGCAGCATATGGAATGTGGAGAATGAGACGCTGGGGCTACCTGGCATTTGTTGGTTGGGTGGCCGCAGTTCTCCTGAGCGGTTTATCGTGGCCTGCGATGTTTCCGGCGTTGAGAGCGCCCTGGTGGACTGCCCTGATCTGGATCGGTGTCGTTGCGGCGGTCATGATACCGCTGGCGCGTTACATCAAACGAGTAATTGCGCCCACAGCCTGACGACGGATGCACCTGCGCGTATACCTCCTCAACTGCATGGAATATTCGCTATGCGGCGGGCTGTTTCCGGCCACTAATTCGGCATTGTTCCAGGGTACGGCTGCGCTCGTCCTTGCGGCGGTACTATATAGAATCATCGCGCAGGGATCGGTCGGGTGGCTGATCTCGGAGCGGAACGACTGGCCTCCCGCAGGGCATGAAACGATGCCTGACCCGTCAAGCACGCAAAGGATGAAGGACGACCAATGGGCAGAACACGGTGGTTGGCGCTTGCACTTCTGGCTGTGGTCCCATTGGGGTGCTCCTCTCCATTCGGCGTCGATGAAAAGCGCGTTCTCGCAGGCGCTCGGCAACAATGGGCCGCACGGCCGTTCCCCGACTACATATTTGAGACACGACGTGATTGTTTCTGCCGGTCGGAAGAGATAGGACCGGCACGGATAACCGTGCGCCAAGGAGTGATCACGCACGTCACATCGATCGAAAGCGGCGAAGCGGTTGTGGCAGATGACTGGTATACGATCGAGCAGCTTTTTGAGCGGATCCCACAGCTTGCCGAGCAAAATGGAGTAGAGGACGTGGCGGTCGAGTATGACTCGGCGCTCGGATACCCTTCCTTGATCGCGGTCCGGTATGAAGAAGGTATCCTGGATGCCGGCATCCTATACGTGATCAGCGCCGTAGAGGCAGCTCCGTAGAACTTCGATAACTATATCAGGTCCTCTCCGGAGGGGCGCCTGGTCGAAGGGTTATGGCAAGGTTTGCATATTGGGGGAAGGTATGGACGAGGATCTGGGCTCGATGTCGCGAGATCAACTGATCGAGGAAGTGCAGAAGCTCCGCCGCGGCATTCGTATTCATCGAGACAGCACAGGTCATGAACTCTGCTGGCACCACCCTGCGTTGTGGGGCTTGCTTCCGGAAAAGCAGGATCCACTTCCCGTGGTACCGGACTGGCCGGCATTCATTCGCGGATGTGTGCGATACCGCCAGTCGCTGGACGAGCAAGCTCCCCGCGCACCACCCGCTCATGATCATGAAATACAGGCGGGCTCCGGCGACCTGCAGGCACTGCCGCAGAAGGCGATAGACGATCCGCGGCGCGGACCGGAGTCCGGCGGCCGGCAAATCAGGAGGTCGAAGAAATGAGCGATGTCGAGAGAGCCGACGCAATTCGAGGGAAGACTCTTCGATTCACCTGGACCAAGGGGCCGACCAAAGGCTCGACACACGAGCACGTGTTCCACGAAGATGGTACAGTCGAATGGCACGCTTCGGGTGCTCGGAAAGGCCCTGAAACCCGGCAGAAAGGTGCCGGTGCGACCGAACGGCCGGAGTATGCCGCCGTGAGCGTGGCGGAAGACGTCTATGTTGTTTCCTACCTGGCTGGATCCGGCTACACTCTCACTGTGGCGCTCAATCTCCGCGACCACGCCATCAAGGGCTTCGCGTCGAGCTCTGACGAATGGTATCCCGTGCAAGGAACGTTCGAGTTCACTTCTCCGCCTCGAGTGACGCATGGCTGAGCCAACCTGCCAAGAATGCGGTGCCGATATGGAGCCGGGCTTCGTGGTAGACCACTCATACGGCACCGCTGCAGCCTCGGAGTGGATCGAAGGACCCGTCGAAGCTTCGCACAGTTTTCGCTGCGTGGGTTGCGGTTACCTGGAGCTATACGCACGCTGAAGGATCGTTTGGCGCATACGGAAAAGCCGGAGAAAACAATGCGGAAATTCTACACCGATGGACAGCGTCAGCTGCAGGAGCAGTTCGAGACCACCAAAATGGCCGATCTACTGCAACAGGCCATCGTACATGCGGAAGTGCAGGATGCCGAGCGGGCATTCATCGAGAGCCGTGACATGTTCTTTCTGGCCACGGTCGATGGCCAGGGGCAGCCGACCTGCTCGTACAAGGGCGGTGATCCGGGCTTTGTAAAGGTGGTCGATCCAAAGACACTCGTCTTTCCCATCTACGATGGCAATGGAATGTTCCTGTCGCTGGGGAACGTGGCAACAACCACTCGAGTAGGCCTGCTCTTCATCGACTTCGAGACACCACACCGGCTGCGGGTCCAGGGCACAGCGTCAGTCGTTCGAAGCGGCTCCCTTCTGGAGCACTATCACGAAGCCGACGTCCTGGTACGGGTGACCGTATCCGAGATCTTCGTCAACTGCTCCCGGTACGTCCACAAGTATCAGCGGGTTGCCGCCTCACGCTACGTTCCGCGCGAGAAGTGTCAGACGCCATTTGCGGAGTGGAAGCGCATAGACGTGGTACAGGAGGCCTTGCCCCCGCGCGATGCAGGGCGGGCGGAAGCGGCAGGGGGAACGATCACTCTCGAGGATTACGAGGCCAAACTCGCCGCCGGGCAAGCTTGAGGCGCCGAGCGTCGATTGAGATGCTTAGTTCAGTAACCAGGAACGAACTACCTCTGAGGAAACTGTGAATTCATCAGACGAGCGGCTGAGGCCTCATCCGAGCACTCGCCTCCACGGTCCCGTAGTTCCTCTCAAGCTCCCGGAACTTGCCCGAGCCCTCCAGGCTGAGCCACACCCTGGGAAGGGCGGACACCGGCAGGCCGGCCTCATCCATCGTGGCCCTCTGCGGCTACTGCTGTTCACCTTCGAGCCCGGCGGTCGGCTGCCGGAGCATCGGGCACCGGGTCAAGTCGTCATTCACTGTCTTCGGGGCGAACTCACGGTCGAGGCGGCAGCCGGCCACCATCGGATCGCGGCAGGCGAGGCCATCGCCCTCGAGCCCGAGGTGCCACACTCAGTCGAGGCAGTTGCCGAGAGTGAGATGTTGCTGACAGTGTGCGTAGGTTGACCAGCGGCATCGATGGCGTCGACGCGGTGCCCTCACAAAGTCCCAGGCAATGGACCCAGCCTCCGCCGGATCACTGCCTGCACTCTGGCATCGTTCATCATGAAGGTGTGGGTCACGGGAAGCATTGTGATGGGATCCTCATCCCGGATCCGCGTCTCACCCACCGCCACGATCCGGTCGTTCGGTTCTTGGCCAAACGGACTCCACCGTCCGCGGGGCCCGGCGGTGCCCGCAACAATGGTGTATGGAATTTTCGGCACCGGAAGCCCGGCGTAGAACGCAGGACTGGCCAGGTTGGCGCCACACTCACCCATAAGCCCCCGGTAAATCGCGTATGATCCAAGCACCCGTGCAAGGTGGGGCAGCCGGTTTGGCGTGCCCAGCATCACCAGATGTTGTGGTGCCGTCCCGGTGACCCGAGGGATTGCTGAGCGCAGGAGGACTCCACCCAGCGAATGGCCGATGACTGCGTAAGGGGCGGCTGCCGCCAGACGCTCCAGCCGGTCGACGAGACTGGCGACTATGCTATCGTATCGCTGCGCGATAGCCGCATATCCGAATTGCTCGGTGCAGTAACCCCACCGGCGTAGCCGGTGCACCAAGGCAAGAAACGAGAGCGGCGTTCGCCAGAGCCCATGAACCAGAAGCAAATTCATTGGTCGATCATATTACACTCCCATGCCGTTCACATCCCGGGCCGATCAGCTTAACATGGCCATGCTCATCGCTCGATCAGCGGCGCCCACCAATCCAGCCGGTCAGGAAGGGAGATACCCAACAGCGGATGATCTCAGCGCGTGAGGCACTCCAGCGACTCCAGGAAGGTAATAGCAGGTTTACCGCGAACGTTCGCGGCCCGGAGGCGTATCTCAACCAGGCAAGACGCGCCGAACTGACGAAGAGCCAGGAGCCGTTCGCGATCATTCTGGGATGCTCCGATTCCCGGGTGCCGGCAGAAATCGTGTTCGATCAGGGTTTGGGAGATTTGTTCGTCATCCGCGTCGCGGGAAACATCGTCGCCCCATCTCAGGTCGGCAGCGTCGAATTCGCTGCCGCGCAGTTCGGCACCAGGCTGGTGGTAGTTCTCGGCCATTCAGAGTGCGGAGTAATCCTTGCGACTCTCGATGAGCTGCGAAGACCCACAGGCAATCAATCGCGGAATCTTCGTACGATCGTCGACCGCGTCCGGCCAGCGGTGGAGGGACTGCTCGAAAGCGATCCCGCACCCAGCCCAGACGCCCTGGTAAAACAGGCTGTCCGGGCAAACATCCGTGCGTCCGCGAATCACCTGCGCCATGGGTCGGAAGTCCTCGAACAGCTGATTCACCACGAGGGTCTGCTAGTAGTGGGCGCGGAATATTCTCTGGAGACCGGTTCCGTGGAGTTCTTCGATGGTGTCCCTGGGCCTTCGCGTGCAGCGGGATACCCCCGATGAGCGAGCGTGCCACCGAGCTTATCAGGGAGCTCTCCCTGATCCCTCATCCTGAAGGTGGCTTCTACGGCGAGGTCCATCGGTCGAACGCTATCGTCCATCCGGGGGACGGACGGGGTGCTCGCCCGGCGCTCAGCACTATTTACTTTCTGCTGCGCGGTGGAGCCGTGAGCCGCTGGCACAGAGTGGAGTCGGATGAAGTGTGGCACTTCTACGAGGGCGCTCCACTCGAGCTCTGGATGGCTTCACCACAAGGCCTCGAGGCAAGAGGGCACCGGCTAGGGCCTGTGGAACCCAGGCAGCGTCCTGTGCTGGCGGTGCCGGCGGGATGGTGGCAGGCGGCAAGCTCTACGGGTACCCACACGCTCGTGGGCTGCACCGTGGGGCCTGGATTTGATTTCGGCGACTTTGCCCTGGCTGCCGATCAGCCAGCAGCCGCTGCCGCGCTCCGGGAGAATAATCCGACGCTCGTCAAGTACCTGTAGTCTCGTAGGGGGTTGGATTGAGTGAGGGGTTCGAGGCCGGCACGGCCGGAAACAAGTGGCGCCGCCGTCTCGTCGCTGCCCAAGCGGCTTATTACGGCACCACTGGCGTCTGGCCGTTAGTTCACATGCCCAGCTTCGAGGCGGTGACGGGACCGAAAGTCGATGATTGGCTGGTGCACATGGTAGGCTTACTGGCCGCGGCCGTGGCCCTGCCGCTCGGCGTAGCCGCTCTGCAGGACCGCGTCCGAGAGCCCGCGGTTGTGGTGCTCGCTGTAGCCAGCGCACTCGCCTTTGCCGGCATTGATCTGTGGTACGGGCTCAATGGCCGGATCTCACCAATCTATCTCGCCGACGCCGCCGTTCAGCTCTGCCTGGTTGCCGGCATCGCAGCGAGCCATCCTGGTTCGACACAGCTTCGATAGCCGATCATCCTTGCATCGTAACGTGAACCCTGATTCCTCGGCGTCGACTTCCCGGCACCGCATTTATGGCGATCTCGCACGGTGGTGGCCGCTCCTTTCGCCGCCGAGTGAGTACCATGTGGAGGCAGCCGATCTGCTGACCCGGTTGCCCCGTCCCTCGGAGGCAGGCTCGGCCACACTACTGGAGCTTGGCTCAGGCGGTGGTAGCCTGGCATCTCACCTGAAGCACCATTTCACATTGACGCTCACCGACCGCTCGCCGGCCATGTTGGCCGTGAGCCAGGCCCTCAATCCCGAGTGCGAGCACATCGCGGGCGACATGCGGTCGCTCCGCCTCCAACGCCGGTTCGATGTGGTCCTGGTTCACGACGCGATCATGTATGCCACTCGGCCGGTGGACGTTCAGGCAACGTTGAAAACAGCCGGGCTTCATTGTCGCACCGGCGGGACGGTCGCTGTTCTCCCCGACTGCGTGCGAGAGACCTTCACGGCAGGAACCGACCACGGCGGACACGACGCGCCTGACGGACGCGGCCTTCGCTACCTGGAATGGACCTGGGATTTTGATTCGGCTGACGACAGCTATATGGTCGAGTATGCGTTTCTTCTTCGCGAGGTTGACGGGACGGTCAGAGTCGATCACGACCGCCACGAGGAGGGTCTTTTCTCTCGGATCCAATGGCTCGGCTGGCTCGAGGAAGTCGGAATTCATGCCGGTGTCGAACTCGACTCCTCAGGACGTGAGATCTTCGTGGGCACTCGCCATATTTGACCGAGCACTGTCACCAACGTACGAAAGGGCTTTTCCATGTGCCGGAACATCAAGCGACTGAGAAATCCCGAACAGCTTCCGAGCGAACAGGAGCTGCACGATGCAGCACTTCAATTCGTGCGCAAGATCAGCGGGTTCAATGCCCCCTCGCGCGCCAATCAGGACGCATTCGACACTGCGGTCCATGATATAGCACGAGCTGGAAGAGTACTGTTCGAATCTCTCAAGAGCGGTAGACAGCCCAGGGCCGCAGCCCACAGCACGTCTCAAACCGGATACCAGCTGGACCAGTAGCGCCTTGCGCAATTCTGAATAGGAGGCTGAATTGCTGGGTCCGTGACACGCAGGCATTCGGCTGCCGTTCAACTGAACCGAGGACACAATGAGCAAGCTCCTGAGGGCCCTCGCCGCAGGCTGGGGCGCCAAGAAGTTGGGCGGAGGCTGCATCAGCACCATCCTGATCTTCATCCTGTTGTGGTGGCTGCTGGGAAACTTCGAGATCTTCCGCTAGTCCCCAGCCTTTATGGAGATTGTCCTGGCCACCTGCCGCGCCAAACCGCAGCTGACGCCAGGTGACGAGCTGCTGGCCGGAGAGCTGCGCCGGCGAGGCGCAAGAGTCCTCGTTACACCATGGGAGGATATCGATTCCGCGACCTTGCCCGCAGCGGTGTGCCTTCGCTCTACCTGGGACTACCACCGGCGCTGGTTCGACTTCGGTCGTTGGATCGGCAGCTTCGCGGACTGGCCCGTCCTGTGGAATCCCTCTGCGACCGTGCTGTGGAATGCAGACAAGGTGTACTTGCGGGAGCTTGCGGAAGCCGGTATTGCGCTTCCGCCGACCCGCTGGGCAAACCCCGGCGAGCGTCCTGATTATGCCGCGATTCTTCGAGAGTGGAACGCGGAATACGGTGTGCTCAAGCCACGCGTATCCGCCACGGCCTACGGTACCCACCTGGTAGCAGCCGACCGGCTCCTCGACGAGGCAGCATGGGCGCCGCTCGATGCCTCCGGCAGTCTGCTCCAGGCATTTGTCCCGGAAGTGCAGAGCGAGGGTGAGGTATCGCTCGTGTTCGTTGATGGGTCCTTCACTCATAGCATACGCAAGCAGCCTGCACCCGAAGACTACAGGGTTCAGGGTGAATTCGGGGGACGCTGGGAGCCGGTAACGGCAGCGCCGCCGCTGCGTCGTTTCGCGGAAACCGTTCTCGATGCGATGGCACGGGCCTGGATCTATGCCAGGGTCGACGTGGTCCACACGACCCGCGGTCCCGTGCTGATGGAGCTCGAGCTGATCGAGCCCGATCTGTTCTTGACGGCTGGACCCGAGGCTGCGGCGCTTCTGGCGGCAGCGCTGATCACGCGAGCTTCGAGGGAAGCTGCCGCCTGACGGGACGAGCCTGGGCGCTCCACCGGTACCGCCTTTGCAAGCCGTGCCGGGCTGCCTGAAGTGAGCGCGCGCCCCCCACGAGTGGCCGTTGTGGGAGCCGGAGCCGCAGGCATGATGGCCGCGATTTTCGCGGCGACTGCCGGCGCGGAAACGCTGCTGCTGGAGCGTACCCGCGACGGCGGGCGGAAAATCCTCATAAGCGGCGGCGGACGCTGCAACATTTTGCCGGCACGCGTCGACGAGCGGCGGTTCGTCACCGACTCATCCCCGAATACACTTCGCAAGATTCTGCGGTCATGGTCCCTGGCCGAGCAGATCATATTCTTCGAGCGCGAGCTGGGCCTGCCGCTGGTGGAGGAAGAGCGGTCCGCCAAGCTGTTCCCATCGTCGAATCGGGCCCGGGACGTGCGCGACGGTCTGCTGGCACTGGCTGCTCGGCGGGGAACTAGGTTCCTCTCCGAGGTACTGGTGACCGGCATTAAGCCGGATGGATCAGGGTGGAGAATAGAGCGCCAACACGACGAGCCCCTGGAGGTTGACCGGGTGATTGTCGCCACCGGCGGCCTTTCGGTGCCCAGCACAGGGAGTGATGGGCGCGGCCTCGAGATACTGAGGGCGCTGGGACACACTCTGCATCCAACCTATCCGGCGCTCACACCTGTTGTTGCCGAGACCATGGCATTCGGAGAGTTGGCCGGCGTATCGCTGTCGGTGACGATCATGGCACGAGACGGGGCGCGAAGCTCGACTGCATCCGGCGGGTTCCTGTTCACCCATCGAGGCTATAGCGGTCCTTCGGTGCTGGACGTGTCCCATGTCGTGACCCGCTCCCGGCTGGAGGGAGACTCGGAAGCCCGCCTCTCGGTTCGCTGGACCGCACTGGATGAGAAAGGCTGGGAGGCCGCCCTGAAGCCGCAAGGCTCTCGGACCGTGGCCGGTGCGCTTCGGCGGCAACTACCCGAGCGGCTCGCCGAGGCGATTGCCCGCGCAGCCGGTGTTGAGCCGTCACGGCCCCTGGCACAAATGGCCCGCGAAGAGCGCCTGCAACTCATCGAGGCGCTGGTACGCGGCGATCTGCCGTGGAGCGGAGACGAAGGGTACAAGAAGGCGGAGGTAACGGGAGGCGGTGTCAGTCTGGCCGAGGTAGACTCTCGCACCCTGCAGAGCCGGCGCCACGCGGGCCTCTACTTATGTGGGGAGGTGCTGGACGCCTTTGGCCCCATCGGCGGCTACAACTTCCTCTGGGCCTGGGCGACTGGGCGCGCCGCCGGGATCGCGGCGGCCCAGCAGGGTTAGCCGACCGACCTCCCATCCTATCAGGAGATACTGGTGTCGCACGAGCTGCAACGTTGCCGTTTAAGATTCTCATGAGCCGCGTGTAAGGAGCCAGTCATCTAATGCGCTACGTGCTCGAGCTGCTGGGGGTCGCGGTGTTCGCCGTCAGCGGCGTGCTGGCAGCTGGACGCAAGGGCCTGGACGCACTTGGCGTAGCCGTGATCGCGGTCGTAACCGCGATCGGAGGT
>Ga0299913_10000740_pt1 | contig 22036 bp, 17 predicted proteins | sample RVTome_9_FD_201360 | JGI IMG/M metagenome (GOLD analysis project Ga0299913, IMG submission 201360) | Soil microbial communities from uranium-contaminated site in the Upper Colorado River Basin, Wyoming, United States - RVT155D38 (version 2) ... | reverse complement strand
CGAGGAGGTGCTGGTGGTCGACGGCGAGGGGCGGGTGCGCGTCCGCGCCGTCGAGGTGGTGCGCACGGTCGGCGACGAGGCGGTCGTCGCCGCCGGCCTCGACGCCGGCGACCGGGTGATCGTCTCGCGGCTCGAGGAGGTGGTCGACGGGATGCGGGTGCGGGTCGCCGAGGGGGAGGCCGGCGTCGGGACGCGGTCCGGGGAGCCGGGGGACCGGCTGTGAAGCGCCTGATCGCCTGGTTCGCCGCCAACGGCGTCGCCGCGAACCTCCTGATGCTGGTGCTCGTCGTCGGCGGGCTGATCACGCTGCCGTCGATCCCCAAGGAGGTCTTCCCGGAGTTCGCGTCCGGGTTGATCACGGTGACCGTGCCCTACCCCGGGGCCGCGCCGGAGGAGGTCGAGGAGGGGGTGGTCGTCAGGGTCGAGGAGGCGATCGAGGACCTCGAGGGGGTCGAGGAGATCCGCTCGACGTCGGCGGAGAACGCCGGCGTGGTCACCGTCGAGCTCCAGTCCGGCGCCTCCGCCGAGCGCCTGCTCGCCGACGTCAAGTCGCGGGTCGACGCGATCGACACCTTCCCCGAGGAGGCCGAAGAGCCGGTCATCGAGGAGGTGGTCCGGCGCCGCCAGGTGATCAACGTCGCGGTCCACGGCGGGGCCGACGAGCGGACGCTCAAGCTCCTCGGCGAGCGGGTGCGCGACGAGCTCCTGGCGCTGCCGGAGATCACCCAGGTCGAGCTCGTCGCGGTGCGCCCGCACGAGGTCGCGGTCGAGGTCTCCGAGCCGGCGCTGCGCGAGTACGGGCTGACCTTCTCGCAGGTCGCCGAGGCGATCCGCCGCTCGTCGCTCGATCTCGGCGGCGGCTCGCTGACCACCGAGGGGGGCGAGATCCTGCTGCGCACCCAGGGGCAGGCCTACCGCGGCCGCCAGTTCGAGCGGCTGCCGCTCCTCACCCTGCCCGACGGCACCCGCCTCCAGGTCTCCGACGTCGCCACCGTGATCGACGGCTTCGCCGACACCGACCAGGCGTCGCGCTTCGACGGCGAGCCGGCCGCGATGGTCCAGGTCTTCCGGGTCGGCGACCAGAGCGCGCTCGCGGTCTCCGCGGCGGTCGAGCGCTACGTCGAGGAGGCCGAGCCGCGGATGCCGGAGGGGATCGAGCTGACCACCTGGGCCGACGACGCGCGGGTCCTGCGCAGCCGGCTGTCGCTGCTCGTCCGCAACGGGCGCACCGGCTTCGTCCTGGTCTTCATCGTCCTCGCGCTGTTCCTGCGGCTGTCGCTCGCCGGCTGGGTCGCGCTCGGCATCCCGATCTCGTTCCTCGGCGCCTTCCTGGTCATGCCCTGGTTCGACGTGACGGTCAACCTGATCTCGCTCTTCGCCTTCATCGTCGTGCTCGGCATCGTGGTCGACGACGCGATCGTCGTCGGCGAGAACGTCTACACCGAGTTCGAGGCGGGCAGGAAGGGGCTCGGGGCGGCGGTCGACGGGGCGCACCGCGTCGCGACCCCCGTCGTCTTCGCCATCCTGACGACGATCGCCGCCTTCTCGCCGCTGCTCGCGGTCGGCGGCAACATGGGCAAGGTGATGCGGGTCATCCCGGTGATCGTCATCGCCACCCTGGTCTTCTCGCTCGTCGAGTCGCTTCTCGTACTGCCGAACCATCTCTCGCGCCTCAGCCACGGGGAGAAACGGGTCGGCCGGCTGCGGCGCGGCTGGCAGCGGGTGCGGCTCGGCTTCGTCCGCGCGCTCGACTGGACCGTCGAGAACCTCTACCGGCCGACGCTCCGTCTGGCCCTGACCTGGCGCTGGGTGACCGTGGCCCTGGCGGTCGCGATGCTCGTCGTCGTCGGCGGGCTGGTCGCCGGCGGCTGGGTGAAGTTCGTCTTCTTCCCCGCGGTCGAGGCGGACAACGTGGTCGCCGTCCTGCGCATGCCCCAGGGCACCCCGGCCGAGCAGACGGGCGCCGCGGTGCGCCGGATCGAGCGGGCGGCGATCGAGCTGGCGCACGAGCTCGAGGCGGAGTCCGGCGGGCCGGTCGTCCGCCACCTACTGTCGTCGATCGGCGAGCAGCCCTACACCTCGGCCCAGCAGGGCGGCCCGGCGGGCGCCGGCGGCGGGGTCTCGGCCGGCCACCTCGGCGAGGTGAACGTCGAGCTGATGCCGTCGGAGCGGCGGTCGGTGACCAGCGACGAGATCGCCGAGGCCTGGCGCGAGCGGACCGGGCCGATCGCCGGCGCCGACGAGCTGACCTTCACCTCGTCGCTGTTCTCGGCCGGCACGCCGATCTACGTCCAGCTCGCCGGCGGCGACCAGGCCGAGCTCGAGCGGGTCGCGGCGGAGATCAAGTCGGCGCTCCGCGCCTACCCGGGGGTCGAGGACGTCACCGACACCTACCGGGCGGGCAAGGAGGAGGTCGAGCTCGACGTGACGCCCGAGGGGCAGGCCGCCGGCCTCACCCTCGCCGACGTCGCCCGCCAGACCCGGCAGGCCTTCTACGGCGAGGAGGCGCAGCGCATCCAGCGCGGCCGCGACGAGGTCAAGGTGATGGTGCGCCTGCCCGAGGCGGGGCGCCGCAGTCTCGGCGACCTCGAGACCCTGCGCTTCCGCGCCCCCGGCGGCGTCGAGGTCCCGTTCTCGACCGCGGTGACCGCCCGGATGAGCCGCGGCCCGGCGTCGATCCAGCGGGTCGATCGCCGGCGCGTCCTGGCGGTCACCGCCGACGTCGACGAGCAGGAGGCGAACGCGAACGAGATCCTCGCCGACCTGGCGGCGAACGTCCTGCCCGGAATCCTCGCCGACCACCCCGGCGTCTCCTACACCTTCGAGGGGGAGCAGCAGGAGCAGCGCGAGACCCTCGGCGGGCTCGTCCGCGGCTTCCTCTTCGCCCTGCTCGCGATCTACGCCCTGCTCGCCATCCCGTTCCGCTCGTACGCCCAGCCGCTCATCGTGATGAGCGCCATCCCGTTCGGCCTGATCGGCGCCGTCCTCGGCCACCTCGTGATGGGCCTCGACCTGACGATCCTGTCGATGTTCGGCATCGTGGCGCTGACCGGCGTCGTCGTCAACGACAGCCTGGTGATGGTCGACTTCATCAACCGCAAGTACCGCGAGGGCACCCCCTTGCGAGCGTCGATCCGCGAGTCCGGCGTCGACCGGTTCCGCCCCATCCTGATGACCTCGCTGACCACCTTCGCCGGCCTCGCCCCCCTGCTGCTCGAGCGCTCCGTCCAGGCGAAGTTCCTCGTCCCGATGGCCGTCTCCCTCGCCTTCGGCGTCCTCTTCGCCACCTTCATCACCCTGATCCTGGTGCCGACGGGGTACTTCCTCCTCGAGGACGTGCGCGAGGCGCTGGCGCGGCTGCTGGGGAGGCGGGGCGGCGGGGAGCAGGTACGCGAAGGGCGGGAGGAAGGCGCAGAGAGCCCGGCGTGAGGCCGGCTCGGGCTCTTCGGTCGCGCAGGGCGCGGGTGAAGCGGTCGCGCTGCGCCGCGCTCTCGAAGCGCAACGGTCTGCCAGTCGGCGATCGACATCGCCGGCGAGCTTTCGGCCCGCAAGGGGCGCGAGCCGCACGGCTGAGCGCCAGGTGGTACCGCTCGACGCCCGCCGCCGGCCTGGCCTACCCCGCCCGGCGTAGGGCGCGGCGGGCCTGGCCGAGGGCGTCGCGGAGGTCGTCGCGCTCGGTGTCGTCCAAGGGGCGGCCGCCGAAGCTCTCTTCGAGGTAGAGGTGGACGACGCGGTGGGCGGGGCTGGCCGCGGCGGGGTAGCGGGCGGCGGCGGCGCGCTCGAAGTGGAGGGGGGCGGTCGACTCGGTGAGCGGCAGGCCGGAGCGCTCGAGGCGGTGGCGGAGCTCGCGGTAGGCGCGGGTCGCGGTGAGGGCGCGTCGGGAGCGGCGCCAGAGGAGGGCGGCGAGGATCGCGGCGAGGACGATCAGGGCCGCGGTCAGCAGCCGCCGGACGCGGGGCGACTCCTCGGCCGCCGGGGACGCACCGGTCACGGCGAGCTCGGCCTCCGGCGCGGCCTCCGGAGCGGGCTCGGGGGCGGGCTGCGAGCGGCGGCCGGTCAGGCTGCGCCAGAGGCGGAGGACGAAGGCGAGCTGGTCGTCGACGTCGTAGGACAGGACGTAGCGGTCCCACTGGAAAACGAGGGTGTCGTAGAGCTGCCCGGCCCAGGCGAAGAGACCCTGCTCGGCCGAGGGCGGGCGACCGGGGGCCGGGGTCGGGTCGAGGAGCGTCCAGCCGGTCTCCGGCAGCCAGGCCTCGACCCAGACGTGCGCGTTCTCCTGGCGGACCACCCAGTAGCCGCGGGCGTTGCGCTCGCCGCCGAGGAAGCCGGCGACCAGCCGCGCCGGGATCCCCTGCGAGCGCAGCAGCAGCACCAGCGAGCTGGCGAAGAGCTCGCAGTGGCCGCGGCGGTAGCGGAACAGGAAGTCCTCGAGCTGATTCTCCGCGCCGCGGCCGAGGAGGTCGAGGGTGTATCCGTACTCGGTCGCCAGGTGCCCGCGGAGGGCGCGGGCCTTGTCGGTCGGGTCGGGCAGGTGCCCGGCGACCTCCTCGGCCAGCGCGGCCATCCGCGGCGTCACGGCGCTGGTGTCGAGGGTCGGCAGGTCGGGCGAGGGGACGGGCGGGGGCTCGCCGGCGGCGACGCGGCGGACGGGCGGCGCGGCGGCGGAGACCGGCTCGCGCCCCAGGCCGGCGCGGAGCTGGACCGGCTGGCGCGGCTCGACGGCGAGGTGGACGGCACCGCCGCGGTCGATCCGGAGCACGCGGCGGGGCACGTCGAAGGTGAGGGTCTCGACCGGCAGCGGCAGCCCGTGCGCGCCGAGCGGCCGGAGCCAGATCTCGACCCCCCCCGCCTCCTCCCCATCGGCCAGCCGCACGCGGGCCGACGCCTCCTTCCTGACCTGGTCGACGATCGCGGCCCGGCGCCAGGCGCCTCCCTCGAGCCGGTCGAAGGCGCCGCCTTTGAGCCGCAGCTCGCCCGCCGGCTCGACCTCGGGCTCGTAGGTCAGGCGCATCGCGACCTCGCGGCTCTGGCGCACCCGGGTGATCGTGTCGAGGGTGATCTGGTCGCTGAAGCCGGTGATCGCGAGCTCGGTGCCGGTCGTGCCACCGCCGGGGAGCGTCCGGATGTAGGGCGTCTGGACCCGCGGCAGCACGGCGAAGAGCGGCACCGCGAGCACCGCGCTGGCCAGGCTGGCGGCGGCGAGGAAGCCGGCGATCGGCACCCGCACCGGAGCGTCGCCGCGGCCGAACCCGGCGAGCAGGTGGAGCAGCGCGAAGCGCGCGAGCATCAGGAGCGCCGCGGCCAGGAAGCCGACGAGGTAGAGGGCGATCGACAGGTGGACGCTGGTCGCCATCGCGGCGAGGAAGAGGAAGAAGATGCCGAGGACGGCGTGCCACTTGTCGCGCTCGCGGTGGAGGGTGAAGAGCTTGACCACGACGGCGAAGAGCCCGAGGTGGACGACCGGGCGGATCACCGTCCCCGTATGGGCCAGGAGGTCCGCCGCGAGCACCGGCAGGTAGAGGAGCGCCAGGACGTTCGACGCCCACACCGGCAGCCAGCGCGGCGGGTCGCGGTGCGCCCGCCAGAGGAAGGCGGCGACGAGGAGCGCGAAGACGCCGTACTCGGCCCAGCCGAGGATCTCGTTGAACGGCAGCGGCAGAGGTGCGGCGAGCGCCAGGACGCCGAGCAGCAGGCGCTTCTCGCGGCCGGAGATCACGCCGCTGCCTCCCGCTCGAGCGACAGCCGCAACCGGGCGGCCTGCGGGTCGGACGGGGTCAGCGGGCGCGCCGCGCGCGGCACCGTCTCGACTAGGGCGAGGGCCTCGAGCACGGCGTGGCGCTGGCGCGGGCCGCCGGCGAACGGCAGGCGGCGGTCGCGGGTGACGAGCTCGATTTCGAAGCCGCGCGCGAGGTGGTCGACCGCGGCGGTCGCCGCCTCGGAGACGAGCCCCTCGAACCGCGGGTCGTCGGCCGGATCGCGCCGGCGGCCGATCCCGTTGTCGAGCAGGATCGCGAGCCGCCTCCCCCGCTCCGCTTCGCGCTCCATGAAGATGATCTCGCCGGTGCGGGCGGTCTGCTTCCAGTGGATGCCGCGCGGGTCGTCGCCGGGGCGGAAGCCGCGCAGGGCGTGGAGGTCGTGCCCCCACAGCGCGCGGCGCGACGGCCCCCGCCCGAGGTGGGCCGACGGGTCGGCCCGGCGGGCGGCGGCGGGGAAGATCTCCGGGTAGACGAGCACCTCGAGGTCGAGCCGGTGGCGCGAGCCCTTGCGGAAGAAGCCGAACGGGAAGAGGCTCGAGACGTGCCCGGGGCCGAAGCGGTGGCGGCCGCGGCGAGGCAGGATCGCCTCGAGCTCGCCGCTGCTCTCCGCCCGCCTCCCGAGGTAGGGGACGAGGAGCGGCTTGCCGGTCTCCTCGAGCCGGAAGAGCAGGAACCAGCGTGGCACGAGGACGCCGCGGTTGGCGAGCCGGAACCGCATCCGGAACGGCCGGTTGGCGAACACCTCGTCGGGCGGCTCGACGGCGAGCTCGAGAGAGCGGACGTTGTGCCGCGAGGCGACCCCCGACACGACGAGCGCGGCGAGCATCGTCGCCAGCACCATGTAGAGCGCGTTGTTGCCCGTGTTCGTCGCCGCCACCGCCACGACCACGGTGAGCAGCACGTACCACAGCCCCACCTTGGTGATGCGGATCCCCTCGGGGGTGACGCGGCGGGGCATGGCGGCGCTGTCGGTGCTAGACGGGCACCGGCACCTCGCCGACCAGCCGTGCGATCGCCTCGCGCGAGGCGGTCAGGTCGCCGCCGACCCGCTTCAAGACGACGCGGTGGGCGAGCACGGCCGGGGCGAGGCGCTGGACGTCGTCGGGCACGGCGAAGGCGCGCCCCTCGACCAGCGCCAGGGCCTGCGACGCCCGGTAGAGGTTCTGCACCGCGCGGGTCGAGACCCCGAGTAGAAAGTCGCCGCCCGAGCGCGTCGCGTCGGCCAGGGCCAGGAGGTAGTCGGCCAGCTTGTCGGCCACCCGCACCCGGTCGACCGCGCGCTGCAGGCCGAGCAGGGTGTCGCGGTCGAGGACCGGCTGGAGCTCCTCGAGCACCTCCTCGACCCCGCCCGAGAGCAGGAGCTCCCGCTCCTCGTGCCGCGGCGGGTAGCCGATCCGCAGCGACATCAGGAAGCGGTCGAGCTGCGACTCGGGCAGCGGGAAGGTCCCGTGGTACTCGAGCGGGTTCTGGGTCGCCAGCACGACGAACGGCCGCGGCAGCTGGTAGCGCTTGCGCTCGACCGAGACCTTCCGCTCGCTCATCGCCTCGAGCAGGGCCGACTGGGTCTTCGGGGTCGCCCGGTTGATCTCGTCGGCGAGGACGACGTTGGCGAACAGCGGCCCGGGGACGAACTCGAACTCCTGCCCCCGCTGGTTGAAGATCGACACCCCGATGATGTCGGAGGGCAAGAGGTCCGAGGTGAACTGGATGCGCTGGAAGGCGAGCCCGAGCGAGCGGGCAAGCGCCTGGGCCAGGGTGGTCTTGCCCACCCCGGGGACGTCCTCGATGAGCACGTGCCCGCGGGCCAGCAGCGCGACGACCGCCCAGCGGATCACCTCCGGCTTGCCGCGGATCACCCGGCCGACGTTCGCCTCGAGCGCGCGGGCGGCGGCCTGGGCGGCGGCCGGCCCCTCGGCCCCCTCGAACGGCTCGCGGGCGGGCGCCCCTTCGGCCGGCCGCCCGGTCGGTCCGGGCTCGCCGCGCTCGGGCACGGTGCCTCCGGCCTCATCGACGGGCGGGCCGGGGCGCTCGGCGAGGCCAAGCTCGGAGCGGCTCACCGGGCGGCCGCCCCGGGCCGGCGGTCGGCGCCCCCCTCGGGGCGCGGCGGGGGGATCACTACGGGCTCGTCGCCTCCGCGAACTCGCGGTACTCGCTGCGCATGTCGGGCGGCACCTCGTCGCGGATCTCGACGGCGAACTTGTCGTCCGGGGCCACCTCGACGTCCTCGAGCCGCTGGGTCACCTGCGTCGTCGCTCCCTTGCCGCCGAGCCCGGAGGTGTCGACCCACACGCGATAGGTCGCCTTCGGCCGCTCCTGGGCGTCGACCTGCTCGACGTCGACGGTGACGCCGGGGAGCCGGTCGCCGCCGCCGGTCCGGCGGACCAGGAGGTCGAGGACCACGTCCGCGGTGGCCGGCGCAGGCGGCAGCCCGGTCATCCCCTCCGCCGCCGCGGCGTCCTCCCCTTCTACGGCGCCGGCGGCCGGGGCGTCCTCGGCCGCGGCGTCCTCGCCCTCGGCGGCCGGCGCGGGAGCGGGCAGGGTCATCGGGTCCTGCTCGACCACGAAGCCTTTCAGCTCGACCGCGTACAGCGACCGCGCCGCGGCGACGTCGTCTTCGGTCAGCGGGCCCTGCGCGCAGCCGGCCACGGCGCCGGCGAGGCAGGCGAGGGCGAGAGTCAGAGCGTAACGTCGGTGCATCGGGGTCCTCCTCCTCGGGGGCGTTCCATAAATCCTTACGGCAGAAGATTGTAGCGGAGGATCGACCAGATCGCGGCGACGCCGTCCTTCCAGCCGATCTTCTTGCCCTCCGCGTAGGTGCGGCCGCGGTAGCTGATCGGGACCTCGAAGATGCGCGCCCCGCGGCGGGCGACCTTGGCGGTGAGCTCGGGCTCGATGCCGAACCGGTTCGACCGCAGGTCGACCCCGTCGAGCACCTCGCGCCGGAAGACCTTGTAGCAGGTCTCCATGTCGGAGAGGTTGAGGTCGGTCAGCATGTTCGACAGCGTGGTCAGGAAGCGGTTGCCCAGGTAGTGCCAGAAGAACAGCACCCGGTGCGGGCCGCCGAGGAAGCGCGAGCCGAAGACGACGTCGGCCTCGCCGTCGAGGATCGGCTGGAGCAGGCGCGGGTACTCGCGCGGGTCGTACTCGAGGTCGGCGTCCTGGATCAGGAGCACGTCGCCGGCGCCGGCGGCGAGCCCGGTGCGCACCGCCGCCCCCTTGCCCCGGTTGCGCTCGTGGAGGACGAGCCGGAACGGGGCCGGCTCGGCGCGCTCGGCGAGCTCGCCGAGGAGCTCGCGGGTGCCGTCGGTCGAGCCGTCGTCGACGACGACGATCTCGCGCTCCACGCCCGCGGGCAGGGGAGCTTCCGCGACCCGGCGGAGGAGCTGCTCCACGGTCGCTCGCTCGTTGTAGGCGGGGACGATCACCGACAGGCGCACAGCGGCGCAGTCTACCGCGGAGCGATCGGCCGCCCCGTTCCGCGTCTACCAAGGACGAGGCCCCCGGGACGGCCGCGGGGCCGCGCGCAGAGGCCGGAGACGTGGGGCTAGAATGTCCCCTGACCCGGACGAACCCAACCGGCCGCCCCGCCGACCGCGGGCGCGCCGAGAGAAGGAGACGACCCCCCGATGGCAGAGACCAACGACAAGAAGAAGGCCGTCGACAGCGCGCTGACCCAGATCGAGCGCCAGTTCGGCAAGGGCTCGATCATGCGCCTCGGCCAGCGGGAGGCGGTCGCCGTACCGGCCATCCCGACCGGCTCGATCGCCGTCGACTACGCGATCGGCGTAGGCGGCTTCCCCCGCGGCCGGGTGGTCGAGGTCTACGGGCCCGAGTCGTCCGGCAAGACGACCCTGGCGCTGTCGGTCGCCGGCCAGGCGCAGCGGCGCGGCGGCGTGGCGGCCTTCATCGACGCCGAGCACGCCCTCGACGCCGAGTACGCCGCCAAGCTCGGGGTCGACGTCGACGACCTGCTGGTCTCGCAGCCCGACAACGGCGAGCAGGCGCTCGAGATCGCCGAGATGCTGGTGCGCTCGAACGCGGTCGACGTCGTCGTCATCGACTCGGTCGCGGCGCTGGTGCCGCGGGCCGAGCTCGAGGGCGAGATGGGCGACAGCCACGTAGGCCTTCAGGCGCGGCTGATGTCGCAGGCGCTGCGCAAGCTGACCGCGATCGTCGCCAAGTCGAAGACCTGCCTGGTGTTCATCAACCAGATCCGGGAGAAGATCGGCGTCATGTTCGGCAGCCCGGAGACGACGACCGGCGGCCGGGCGCTCAAGTTCTACTCCTCGGTGCGGATCGACATCCGCCGGATCGCCTCGATCAAGGACGGCGACGTCGTCACCGGCAGCCGGGCGCGCATCAAGGTGGTCAAGAACAAGGTCGCCGCGCCCTTCCGCCAGGCCGAGTTCGACATCGACTACGGCGAGGGGATCTCCCGGGCGGGCGAGCTCGTCGACATGGGCGTCGAGCACAAGCTGGTCACCAAGAGCGGCGCCTGGTACAGCTACGGCGACGTGCGGATCGGCCAGGGGAGGGAGAACGCCAAGCAGTTCCTGCGCGAGAACCCCGACCTCGCCGAGGAGATCGAGCTCCAGCTCCGCGAGAAGCTCGGCCTCGCCGCGCCCGCCCCCGCCGCCGCGGCCGAGCAGGCGGAGCCTGCGGCGGCCGAGGCGTAGGGAAAAGAAGACAGAAGGCTTGGACAACGGCAACGGCAACTGCAAAAAGATTCGACTGGGAGGAGCTGCAGTGAGCGGGGACTCCCGAGCGAGACTCGCCCTGACCCGCCGCCTCACGTCTTTTCTCTTAGCCGGATTCTCTTTTTTTTCGGTGGCTGCCGCGGCGCCCGCGCTCGCCCAGGATCTCTCCGTCGAGGTCGAGGGAGCGCCGATCGCCGGCGGGCCGGTGCGGCTCAAGGTGACCGTGCCCGAGGGGCTGGGCGGGCGGGCGGCGGGCGAGGCGGTGCCGGTGATCGTCGCGGTCGGCGGGCGGGAGGCGGGGCGGTTCGAGCTGGCGCCGGGCGAGCGGGAGGTCACCCTGCCGGGGGCGCGGCTCCCGGCGGGCGCGCACCGGGTGGAGGTCGTGGTGGCGGAGGCCGGCCCGGCGCCCGGCGCGGCCCCGCCGCGGGCCGCCGCCGAGGTGCGGGTGATCCCCGGCTGGCTCTCGGTGGTGCCGCCGATCGTCGCGATCGGGCTGGCGCTGGTGTTCAAGGACGTCCTGATCTCGCTCTTCCTCGGCGTCTTCGTCGGTGCGCTGATCCTCTTCGAGTGGCGGCCGGTGGCGGCGTTCGCGCGGTCGATCGACCACTTCGTGCTGCCGGCGCTGGCCGACCCCGACCACGCGAAGATCGTGGTCTTCACGACGCTCCTCGGCGGAATGGTCGGGCTGATCACCAAGAGCGGCGGCACGCGGGGGATCGTCGACCGGCTCACCCCGTACGCGACGACCTCGCGGCGCGGGCAGCTCGCTACCTGGGCGCTCGGGGTGGCGATCTTCTTCGACGACTACGCGAACACCCTGATCGTCGGCTCGACGATGCGCCCGATCACCGACCGGCTGCGGGTCTCGCGCGAGAAGCTCGCCTACATCGTCGACTCGACCGCCGCGCCGGTCGCCAGCCTCATGCCGATCTCGACCTGGATCGGCTTCGAGGTCGGCCTGATCGCCGCCGCCTTCACCGAGATCGGGCTCGACGCGAACCCGTTCGAGGTCTTCGTCCAGTCGATCCCCTACCGCTTCTATCCCATCCTCGCCCTGGTCCTCGGGTTCACCATCGCCGCCTCGGGGCGCGATTTCGGGCCGATGCTCGCCGCCGAGCGGCGGGCCGCGGCCGGCGAGGTGCTCGGCGCCGGCGACCAGCCGCTCGGCGACTACCAGTCCGACGTCCTCCAGCCGCCGCCGGGGACGAAGATGCGGGCGGTCAACGCGGTCCTGTCCATCCTCACCGTCGTCGCGGTGACCCTCGGCGGGCTGTGGGTCACCGGCGCCGCGGCGATCGCCGGCGACCCCGCGCTGCCGGCCGGCGGCGCGGCCCGGGTGCGCGAGGTCTTCTCCGCCGCCGACAGCTTCACGACGCTCCTCTGGGCGAGCCTCGCCGGCGTCGTCGTCGCCCTCGTCCTGCCGCTCGCCCAGCGCCTGCTCACCGTCCGCCAGGGGATGGCTTCGCTGCTCGAGGGGTTCAAGGCGATGCTCCTCGCCCTCGTCGTGCTGACCCTCGCCTGGTCGATCGGCGCGGTCTGCAGCGAGCTCCACACGGCGGACTACGTGGTCGGGCTCACCGCCGGCGTCCTCTCCCCGCACTGGCTGCCGGTCCTCGTGTTTCTCATCTCCGCCGCGGTCTCTTTCGCCACCGGCACCTCCTGGGGGACGATGGGCATCCTGATCCCCCTCGTCATCCCGATCGCTCACGGCCTCTCGGTCGCCGCGGGCCACCCGGCCGGCGACCCGGTCCACACCGTCGTCCTCGTCGGCACGATCTCCTCGGTCCTCGCCGGCAGCGTCTGGGGCGACCACTGCTCGCCGATCTCCGACACGACGATCCTCTCGTCGACCGCCTCGGGCTCGGACCACATCGCCCACGTCCGCACCCAGCTCCCCTACGCGCTGGGGGTGGGTCTGCTCGGCATGGCCCTCGGCGACGTTCCGACCGCCTTCGGCCTCTCACCCTGGATCTCGCTGGCGGTGGGCGCCACGCTCCTCGTCGCCTTCGTCCTCTGGCGCGGGAAGACGAGCGACGCCCCGGCCGGCGAGGTGGGAACGCCTCGACGGCTCGGGGCGTAGCGAGCGGCCGTCAGGTCTCCCGACGGCCTGCGGCGGGTTGTCGCGCGGCTACGCCTCGGCGCTGCGGCCGTCGAGCCGCCGGGTCTCCGAGTCGTAGCTCGCCAGCACCTTGCGGAGCTGGCTCCGCGCTTCGGACGGAAGCTCGCCCTCCGCCCCCTCCGCCGCCCAGCGGGCCGCCGCGACGAGCGCGGACAGCTGGAGGGCGTGGAGGGTCCCTACCTCATTCGGGAAGCCCGTCCCGCGGCACGGGCAGCAAGGCCAACCGGCCGCGGCCGAGCTCGACGAGGAGGGCCTCCGCCTGCTGGAGGCGGCGGGCCGGGTCGGGGGAGAAGAGGTCCGCGAGGCGGGTCCGCCCGTCGATCGAGCGGAACAGGCGGCCGCCGCCGGGCTCGAGGGGCGAGAGCTCGGAGTCGGCCGGGGGGTCGACCCAGAAGGGGACGAGGCGCTCGAGGATCTCGAGCGGTACCGCGAGGTGGCCCTGGGCGAGCCGCCCGCGCTCCTCGGTGGCCGCCTGCTCGAGGAGGACGTCGAGCATGGAGAGCTCGCCGGTCGCGGTGAGGTCCTCGTCGTCGACGCGCGCGACGTCGAGGACCTCGGCGAGACACAGCCCGTGGGCAGCCTCGAGGAGGCGGAACTGCGAGCCGCCGAGCCGGACGTGGATCTCGCCGAGGTCGGACTCGCCGTCGACCGCCGCGACGACGTGCCGCGCGAGCGGCGCCAGGTCCGCGGCGGGCGCGGGACCCCGGCGCAGCACGACCCGGTCGTGGACGAGGCGACGCCGGATGCGGGCGTGCTCGTCGATCCAGCGGTTGCCCTCCATGACGAGGTGGAAGGTGTCGAGCGGCTCGGGGTCGATGCCGGCCGGCCGCAGGACGAGCGACTCGAGGTAGAAGACCCCCGTGGTCCACAGGAAGGCGCCGCAGACCGCGTCGAAGATCTGCTGGCCGAGGGTCTCGCGGACCTCGTCCTCGCCGAGGATGCCGAGCTCGGCGAGGCTCGCACCGAGCGGCTGGTGGCGGTCGGTGCAGTGGGTCAGCGCCCGCGCCAGGTCCTCCTCGCCGACGTAGCCGTTGAGCAGGAGGTGGCGGCCGTAGAACTCGCCCGGCTCGTCGGACAGGCAGCCGACGACCTGCCCATCGGTGAGATAGATCCGCTTCTCGCGCTCGCGGCGGCGGAGGACGAGGGCGCCGTCCCAGCGGTCGTTGCGCGCCCACTGGAGCACGTCGCCCAGCGAGATGGTGGCGAGGCGGCCGGAGATCTCCATGGCGGGCGAGCCGATGATAGCTCGCGGCGGGAACGCCGGGGACGGTTCTCCCGACGGCGTCCGTCGGCATCGGCCCGGTCGCGCCGCGGGAACGCCGCGGCCCCGTCTCGCGTTCCGGTGTCTGGCCGCCGCCGCGGAGCCCCGAGGCGCCCCGCGCCGGCGGTCCGGACCCACCCCGAGGAGACGAATCCGTTGCCCGACCAGCGAGCTGCCCGTACATTGCCCGACCCGGCCGGCGCCCCGCGCCGCCGCGACGTCATGGCCTCGACCCGACTCCGCGCGCTCCTGCCCCGCTGGCTGCCTGCGGCAGCGCTCGCCCTGGCGACGGCCGCCCCCGCCCCTCCCGCCGCGGCGCAGAGCTGGGAGTGCGCGCCGTGCGCCGGCCTCCGCGCCGCCGGGCCGGCCGCTGCGGTCGAGCTGGCCGAGGCGCTGGCGGCGGCGGGGCTGCCCGAGGGGTCGCCGGTCTTCCTCGCCTGGGAGGCCGAGGTCGGCCCCGCGGCCGGGCCGCCCGGGCCGCACGCCGCCGCGGCCGCGGCGGTCCGCGCGGCGGGCGCCATCCCGTGGATCACCCTGGTCTTCGACCCGGCGGCGCCGCTCGCCGGCGGCGGCCCGGCCCTCGACGCGCAGGTCGCCGCCGCCTCGGCGATCGCCCGCGGCGCCGGGGAGGCCGTCTACCAGGTCGCCTGGCGGCCGGGCGGCGCGGAGGCGATCGGGCGGGCGGCACTCGCCGACTACGCGTTCCTGCTGAAGCGCGCCGCCGTCGCGGTGTCGGGCGCGGCGGGGACGGCGCGGGTCGCCACCGCTCCCCTCGCCGCCGACCCCGCCCTGCTCGAGGCCTTCTACCGTCAGGACGTGGCCGGCTACCTCGAGGCGGTGGCGCTCGCTCCCGCGCCCGAGGAGCTCCTCGCCGGCGCGGCCGAACGGCTGGCCGGTCTCGACCCCGGCCGCCCGGTCGTCGTCGACGCGGCCCCGCTCCCCGCCGAGCCGCTCCGCGCCCTGGCCGTCGCCGCACGCCACGCCGTGTCGGGAGGGACGGTGACGCTCTTCGACGGGCGCGCGGCCGTCGAGGCGGCACGTGCGCCGGCCGGCGCCGTGCCCGCCGTCCCCGAGCCGGGCGAGCCGGCCCGGCCCGGCGAGCCGGAGGTCGTGGGGCGGCCGGTCGACGTGGTGCCGGACGAGATCGGCGAGCCGGTGTCCGCCCCGGCGGCCGACGCGGCCCTCTCCCTCGCCGACCTCGTCGAGCCGCTGGTCGTCCTCGCCCGCGAGCTGACCGGCGACGTCGCCTTCGACCCCTACTCCGTCCCCTCCGGAGCGCCCGCCTGGTCGTTCGTCCGCGGCGAGGATCTCGGGCTGCGGGTGATCGTGGAGCGGCCGGAGGGCGAGGCCGGCGCGCCCCCCGACGAGCTGACCCTCACCTTCCCCGACCCGCAGCTCCGCGACCCCGAGCGGGTGATCCCGGCGACCGGCGAGGCCGTCCCGCTCGCCAGCGTCCGCCGGACCGCCGAGGGGCTGGCCGTCCGCTTCGCCGACCCGCGCCCGGTCGAGGTCCTGCGGCTCGGGCGGATGACCGCCGAGGAGCTCGGCGAGGTCGCCGGGCTCGAGGAGCGGGTCGACGTCGCCTCGGAGCGCGAGGTGCCGGTCGAGGAGATCCTCCGCCGCCTCCAGGCCTTCGAGGACGCCCAGGCCCGGCGCATCCGCCACTATCGGGCGACGAACACGACCCACCTGCGGTTCGGCGTCGGCGCCGGCGTCCAGAGCTTCGACGCGACCCTCCAGGGGCCGTTCTTCTTCGACCCCGAGCGCGGCACCGACTGGGCGTGGGAGACGTTCCTGATCAACGGCGTCCGCTGGCGCGGGAAGACCATCCCCGAGATCCCGCTGATCCAGCCCGAGAAGGCGGCCGCCCTGCCGCTCGAGATCACCTTCGACCGCAAGTACCGCTACCGGCTGCGCGGCACCGCGGAGGTCGACGGGCGCGACGCGTGGGTCGTCGAGTTCGAGCCGGCCGAGCCGGTCGCCGGGGAGGACGCGGCCGGGGAGGCCGCGGATTCGGGCGAGGCCGGGGCCGCCGCCCGCCCCCGCGCCGCCGCTCCCCGCCGCCTCGGCACCCTCGGCACCGGCGGCCGCTCCGAGACCAGCCTGTACCGCGGCACCGTGTGGATCGACCGCGAGCTCCACGCCCGGGTGCGCACCCGCGCCGTCCAGCTCGGCCTCCAGGGCGAGGTGATCTCGAACGAGGAGACCTTCTACTACACCCCGGTCACCGCCGCCGGCGAGCCGGCGCCCTGGCAGCCCGGGAGCTTCGTCCTCCCGCTCCGCCTCGTCGCCCAGCAGCTCCTTTCAGTGATCAACGCGACGACCCTGGTCGAGCGCGAGACCCTGCTCACCGACGTCGTCGTCAACGGCTCCGAGTTCGCCGAGCGCCGCGCCGCGGTGGCCGCGACCGACGTGACCATGGTCCGCGACACCGAGGAGGGGCTGCGCTACCTGGTGCCGCAGGAGGGGAGCGACGAGCGCGTCGTCAAGGAGGGCTTCGACACCGACAAGTGGTTCCTCGTCGGCGGCGTCTTCATGGACGACGCGCTCGACTACCCGCTGCCGCTCGGCGGCATCGACTACCTGTCGCTCGACTTCCGCGGCACCGGCAGCCAGCTCAACGTCTTCTTCGCCGGCGCGCTCCTGACCGCGAACCTCGCCCGGCCGAACCTCCTCGGCACCCGCTTCGACGGCGGGGTCGACCTCTTCGGCCTCGGGATCTCCCTCGGCGACCAGGTCTACCGCGCCGGCGAGGAGGTCCCCGCGGAGGAGATCGAGGTCCGCCCGGCCTCGGTCGCCTTCAAGCTCGGACACCCGGTCGGCACCTTCGGCAAGGTCTCCGCCGAGTACCGCCTCTTCCGCCGCGACTACTCGCGCTCCGACGACACCGCCCGGCAGTTCGTCCTCCCCTCGGACCACGTCGAGCACGCCTTCCGGCTCTCCGGCCGCTGGGTCCGCGCCGGCTACTCCCTGGGCGCCAACGCCGGATGGTCGACCCGCAGCGGCTGGGAGCGCTGGGGCCTGCCGACCGTCGAGGGCGAGCTCCCCGAGCCGATCGAGGACTTCACCTACTGGGGCGCCTCGCTCGGCAAGACCTGGCACCTCCCCCGCTTCCAGAAGATCGGCGCCGAGATCGACTACGTCGACGGGCAGGACCTCGACCGCTTCTCCAAGTACTCCTTCGGCTTCTTCGGCGACACCCGAGTCCACGGGTACCAGTCGAACCGCGTCACCGCCGAGCGCGCCTGGCTCACCCACCTCTCCTACGGCTTCGAGGTCGGCGAGCTGATCCGCATCGACGCCCTCGCCGACCTCGCCTGGGCCACCGACGAGGCCACCGGCCTCGACGACGAGCTCCTCGCCGGCGTCGGCGTCGCCGGCACCTTCGTCGGCCCCTGGCGGACGGTGGTGAACCTCGACGTCGGCGTGCCGGTGGCCGGGCCGGACGACGGGTTCGTGGCGTACGTCGCGTTCCTCAAGCTCTTCCGGTAGGCGGGCCGGCCCCACCCCCGGCCGCGACGGCCGCCGGCCCGCTCAGTGAGGGTTCCGGCCGGTGGCGATCATCCGGTGATGGTGCGGATGGTGATCGCCCGTGGCCATCAGCCCGAAGAAGCCGAGCGCCCGGAGCTTCGGGACCTCCGCCGGGTCGCCCGTCGTCCACAGCACGCGGAGGTCGGTCCCGCGATCCTCCGTCTCCACGGCCCAGCCGCGCGCGCCGGCGACCATGGCCGCGTGCGCGGGGACCATCCGCCGGGCGGCCTCGACCGCGGCGGCGGACCCGCCGACCACGATCTCCAGGCCCCGCTCGACCGGCCGCTCGCGCACCTCGGCGTCGACCGTGAGCCGCTCCATGTCCACGAGGTGAGCGCGGAGCGCCCCGACGTCGACCCGCGCCCAGTCGGTGCCGGGGTCGGCCTCGAGCGACGCGACGATCTCCGAGATCGCCGCGAAGGCGGCCTGCCCCATCTCCAGCGGCCGTGACCCACCCGCCGCGGCAGGCTCGTGGGGCGCGGCCGGGGGACGCCGGTGGTGGTCGTGCTGCGCCGGTCCTGCCGGGGACGCCGCGGCCACCACCGTGACCGCCGCCGCTGCGAGCATTCCGATCTGCCACTTCTTCATCGAAGGATCCTCCTGAGTGTCGTTGGACGTCGCCCGGGAGCATCCGCCAGCTCGACGGTTCAGACCATGACGCAGGTCATGCTTTCGGCCTCCGGCCGGGGTAGAATCGCGGCCGCCGCCCCGAGACCGCCGTGCAGCCCAACGACGACCCGCCGATCGACGTCCTGCGCCCCTCCGGCCGGCGTACCCTCCGCCCCGGCGAGATGCTGTTCGCGAGCGGCGACGAGGTCGAGTGCGTGTATCGGGTCGTCCGCGGTCGCGTCCGCCTCGAGCGGTGCCTCCTCGACGGGCGGGTCGTCGGGGTGCAGACGGCTCGCGCCGGGGAGCTCGTCGCCGAGGGCTCGCTCTTCGCGGACCGCTTCCATTGCGACGCCGTCGCGGAGACCCGCACGGTGGTCGAGCTCGAGCGGCGATCGGCGCTCCTCGAACGGCTGTCCGCCGACCCTCGCTCGCTCCTGGGCCTGTGCGAGTGGCTGAGCCGGCGGCTCCGGGCGGCCCGGCGGCTGCTCGAGATCCGCAACGTCCGGCCGGCGCGCGAGCGCCTCCTCCGGTACCTCGAGATGCGCGCCGACCTGGGCGATCCGCCGGACGACCGCCCCGCCCGCCGGATCGCCGACGAGCTCGGCCTCGCGCCGGAGACCCTCTACCGGCTCCTCGCCGACCTCGAGGCCGAAGGGCGGATCTCCCGGAGCGGCCGGGCCATCCGGCTCGCGGCTCGGAGCTGAAAGGCCGACCACTCCACTATCCTTCGGCGGATGTCCCACGCCCAGGCGATCCTCCTCACCCTCGTCGTCTACATGCTCGCGCTCGTCGCGATCGGGGTGTGGGCGAGCCGCCGGACCCACGACACCGGCGACTTCTTCCTCGGCGGGCGGCGGCTCGGGGCCTGGGTGGCGGCGCTCTCGGCCTCGGCCAGCTCCTCGTCGGCGTGGACGCTGCTCGGGGTGAGCGGCGCAGCCTACGCCTGGGGGGTCTCGGCCCTCTGGCTCTTCCCGGCGACCGTCTCCGGGTTCCTCGTCAACTGGCTCTGGGTCGCCCCCCGCCTGATGCGCGAGAGCCGGGCGGACGACAGCCTCACCCTGACCGTCTTCCTGGCCGGCGACCGCGACGACCCGACGGCGCCGGCGATCATCCGGCTGTCGTCCGTCGTCGTCCTCTTCTCGTTCCTCTTCTACGTCGCGGCGCAGTTCCAGGCGGCGGGGCACGCCTTCGCCAGCTCGTTCGCGCTCGACGAGACCACGGCGATCGCGATCGGCGTCGCGATCATCGTGCTGTACACGCTGCTCGGCGGCTTCTGGGCGGTGAGCGTCACCGACACGCTGCAGGGCCTGCTGATGGCCGGCACGGCGATCGTCCTGCCGCTCGTCGCCCTCGCCGCGGTCGGCGGCTTCGGCGAGCTGGCCGAGGGCCTGCGCCGCGTCTCCGAGAGCGGCGAGATGAGCTTGACCGGCGGGCGCGGCCCGGTGCTGGGGATCGCGTTCGTCCTCGGCACCCTCGGGATCGGCCTCGGCTACCCGGGCCAGCCGCACGTCGTCAACCGCTTCATGGCCCTGCGCGACCCGCGGGCGCTGGCACGGGGGCGCGTCGTCGCCATCCTCTGGGCCGTCGCGGTCTACGCGGGCATGTTGCTCCTCGGCCTCTGCGGCCGGGTCCTCTTCGCCGAGCTCCCCGACGGTGAGCAGGTCTTCTTCGAGGCCGCGAACGCGATGCTGCCGCCGGTCGTCGCCGGGGTGATGATCGCCGCGGTCCTCTCGGCGATCATGTCGACCGCCGACTCGCAGCTCCTCGTCGCCGCCTCCTCGGTCTCCTACGACCTCGACCGCGCCGCCCGCCGCGCGTCCGACCCGGAAGCCCGAGGCCTCGGGCGCTCCCGTCTCGTCGTCCTCGCGGTCAGCCTCGTCGCCATGCTGATCGCCATGTTCGCTCCGGCCGCGATCTTCTTCCGCGTGCTCTTCGCCTGGCACGCCCTGGGCTCCGCCTTCGGCCCGCCCCTCGTCCTCCGCCTCGCCGGCCTCCGCATCGCCCCCCGCGCGATCCTCGCCTCGATCGCCACCGGCTTCGGCCTCACCGTCCTGCTCCACTGGTTCACTCCGGACGCGCCCGGCGACTGGGTCGAACGGCTGGTCCCGCTGGCGGCGGCGCTCGGGGTAGCGTGGGCGGGGCGGCGGGGCCGGGCCGGCTGACCGCGCCCTCTCATCCTTCTCGCTGCCCGGCCTCGAACGCCCAGAACTCGGCGGGTCGAAGGATGGGGACGTCCTGGTAGCGCTCCAGGACGAGGAGGTCCGCGTCGCCGGTGATCAGGCAGTCGGCGCGGGCGGCGACGGCGGTCGCCAGGACGCGGTCGTCGTCGGGATCTCGGCAGACCGGAACGTCCAGCGGAACGACGTCTACGACGGTCATACGGGACCGCAGGAGCTCGAGCGCACGTCGGGCTTTGTCGGCGGGGACGCCGAGCTTGCCGGTCAGCTTGGCGTCGAGCTCGGCCAGGATGGCTTCGGAGCTGAACAGGCGATGAGCTCGCGATGCGTGCTCGAGCAGCTCGTGGCAATGACCGCGGGCCACGAAGGCGGCGATGAGCACGTTCGTGTCGAGGACGACCCTCAAGAGATCTCGCGGAAGACGTCCTCATCCGTGAGCAGTCCGCGAGCCGCCCCGTACGCCATCAGCTCCCGCCGCAACTCCCGGAACCGGCGGACGAAGAGGTACTCCTGGACCGCCTCGCGAACCGCGTCGCTCCGCGAGATGCCGTGGTCGTCCACCCAGCGATCCAGCTCCTCGCTGGTCTCCTCCGGCAGGCTGATCGACAGGCTCCGTCGCATAGTCTTCTCCTGTACCACAATCTAGCACGGGTGACGACGGTGCCGCGATCGGTCAGCGGGCACGCACCAACGACAGCGCCGCCGGCCGCACGCCGTTCGGCCGGCGGCCTCTACCGGTCCGACCAGACGGCGAGCTCGTTGCCGTGGGGGTCCGCGAAGTGGAAGCGGCGACCGCCGGGGAAGGAGAAGATCTCCTTCACGATCGTTCCGCCGTGGCGCGTCACGGTGTCCCGGGTCGCTTCGAGATCCTCGGCGTAGAGCACGATCAAAGCGGCTCCGTTGCGGGTCGAGGACGCCGCCTCGGCCCGGCGGAACCCGCCGTCGATCTTGCCGTCGCTGAACGCCCGGTACTCCGGACCGTAGTCGGTGAACGACCACCCGAACGCCCCCTCGTAGAACCTCTGCACCGCGTCGAGATCCCGAGCCGGGAGCTCGAGGTAGTCGATCTTCTGGTCCGTCGGCATCTGGTTCTCCTCCCTCTTCACCTCGTCCGTGCCTGTCGCCAGCCTACCCTGCCCACCGTTCGGTCGATCGCGATCCGCCGCCGCAATCGCGCCTCCAATGTAGGATCGAGATCGTCGAGGCGGACTCGTGACGCCGGTGCACATAAACGTGGCCAGGATCCAGTAGTTCTCGGGCGCTGGCTCGCGAGGTACTTCGGCACTAGCCCCGACCTCTGGATCGGTCTTCAGACCAGAGTACGACCTGCGCGCGGCCCGGCGCGAGCTCGCGGAGCGGATCGCCAGGGACGTTCAGCCTCGATCACCATGAGTATCAGTCGACTGACTCCGGAGGTCTGATGAACGACGCAGCGAGAAACGCCGAAGAGCTCTTCACGCGCCTCCTCGAAGCCCGATCGCTCATCACATACAAGGGCGCCTTCGGAACGATCTTCGGCCATGTGCCCGAAAGGTGGAGCCAAGGTCACGCGCGGCGAGTCGTCGCGGTGGCTACTCGAACGGATCGGCGGCGACTGACGAGGAACTTGTCCGGGCGGCTCGACGCCCTGATCGTTAACGAGAGGCAGGGATTGCCGAGCCCTGGGCATTTCGAGTTCGCTCCCTACACGAAGGAGGAATGGCAAGAAGCTTTCCGCGGCTGGAGCCGAACGAATCGTCCTTTGTGACCCGCGCCAGCTCCTACTCCACCCGCAACGTCCGCATCGGGTCGAGCGCAGCGGCCCGCCGGGCCGGCAGCCACGAGGCCGCCAGCGCGATCACCGCCAGGAGCAGCGGGATCGCGGCGAAGGTCGCGGGATCGCGCGG